>Ga0182027_10005147_pt1 | contig 19970 bp, 18 predicted proteins | sample 712E1DmetaG_FD_121300 | JGI IMG/M metagenome (GOLD analysis project Ga0182027, IMG submission 121300) | Permafrost microbial communities from Stordalen Mire, Sweden - 712E1D metaG (Illumina Assembly) | ecosystem: Environmental > Terrestrial > Soil > Wetlands > Permafrost | place: Sweden...
AAAACTCCACCACAGCGTGATCCGCTCCCTCATCGACCTGCTCGGGTTCAAGGGCGATTACGCACGGCTTGCGGCATCTGTAAACCCCCGCATTACGCCCAGGCAGGCGAAACGGTCGGTTGAGCTCATGCGAAAGCTTGGGCTCATCTGTAAAGACACGACCGGCAGGTATGCCATCACCGAAAAATCCATCGCCACTCCCCGGGAAGTGGTGACCCTTGCAACCCTCAATTTCCACAAGGAATCCGCCGAACTTGCCTTGCGGGCCCTCACCACCATGCCGCGGGAACAGCGTAACTTCTCCTGTGTCACCCTCGGAATTTCCCGGAAGGCGTACGAGAGGATTTGCGAGGAAATAAGGGAGTTCCGTGCCAAACTCGTTCAAATCGCCGAAGCGGATGTCGCGGCCGATACGGTATATCAGGTGAACTTCCAATGTTTCCCGGTATCGAACTTGAATCCCACAGCGCGCGTCAACCCCGGAGCGGGCTCCGGGGGGAGCAAGCGACTATGAACATGCCTCTCTTCCGGAACGGAAAATGAATAAGCAGATCCCGGCGCTTGCATTTCTCGCGGTGTGCGCGGTATCCCTTCTCCTGCATTGCGGAAGTCCGACCAGGATATCGGGCAACGGTTCGGACGTGGGTAACTGCGCGCTTGCCGGCAAGGTATACACACCGGACGGCACAACTCCAGCAGCGGGTGCGGTTGTCCACATCCAGAAATGGCAGGAAATTTCCAATCCGTCAATCGGCGGGCTTCCCGGGTCGGGCGTCGACGTGGCGACCGCCATCGCCGACGGAAACGGCGCCTTTGCCATAAAGTCGCTCGATTCGGGCATGTACATTCTTGAAGCGAACGACGACAAAAACAACCTTGCCTTTGTCGATTCCATCGCCGTTACCAACCCGCAGAAGCGCAAAGACCTTCCGCCATGCACGCTCAGGCCCTCCGGGGCGATAAAGGGCCGGATCGTTCTTTCGTCGGGCGGAGATCCGCGCAAGGTTTTTGTCTTTACCTACCAGGCGATCCGTTTCGGCGTGGTCGACCTCACAGGGAATTTCCTCGTAAGCGACCTGCCCGAAGGAAGGTACACGGTTCGTTTCCTGCCGGCGCTTGACAATTACGATGTCCTGGACACGGCGAATGTCCGGGTGTACGCATCGGACACCATGGATCTCGGAACCATCGCTCCCGCGTTTACGGGAATCCCCGTGCCGCAGAATCCGGCCATTTCCTACGACACGCTCAAACAGATTGTGACGCTCTCGTGGACCAGAAGCGATACGAGCCTGGCAAAAGGCTACGACATTTACAGAAGGGACACGGATTCGGGATTCGGTCTCCTGCCGCTCAACGGCGTCATGCTGGTGCGCGATACCGTTTTCCGTGATACCTTTGTCAACCAGGAGCACACCTATGAGTACAAAATCGTCGCTGTCGACAAGGGCGATAATCTCGGCAGAATGAGCGCCGGTGTCTCGGCCAGGATTTCATCGTTTCTCGCCTTTATCGCCCCGGTCGGGGAGGGCGACGCGGGCGTCGGTTGTTTCTCGAATATAACCGGTCTCCTGGGGCTGCACAACGGGACCGTTGCCGTCGCCGACCAGGGCATGTTGAGACTGTACAGCGCCGACGGCAATCACCTGAAGGACTTGCTGATAGGCGGGTGGCTGTCCGGCATCACCGAAGGAGACTCCGGGAACATCTATGTCGTGAGAAATTCCTCCGGCGATTCGTCCAGCAAGATTTTTCTGGTTGATTCCGCTTTCCAGTTGCAGGACTCGATTCTCGTCGGTGTCTTCTGCTCGGGAGTCGCCATGATAAAGGGAAGCCTGTACGTCCCCGACGCAGGGATGCCCGGATGCTTTGAAAAGGTCTCGAAGGTGTTTTCCATCCCGACTGTTTCCCGTATTCTCCTGCCCGGCGTGCAGCCCTACCAGGTTGTTTCGGACACGCAGGAAAGACTTTATTTCATGAACGCGACAAACCAGACTATCACCATAATCGACACGGCGGGAAATAATCTTGGAAGCTGGGGAAGAATCAATACTTCGTCCGGGCCTGCAGCCCCGGGATATTTTCAGGATGGCGCCGGCTTTCACGCGATGTCGATATGCGGAGGACCCCGCGCACTGATATTTATCGCAGATCCCTTTGAAATGCGGATTCAGGTCTTCACGGGGTCCGGGGAGTTCGTAGCACGAGTGGAACCGGGCCAGGTTCCTCGTCCCGCCTCGGTTGCGTTCACTTCGCCTTATTTTAATTTCCTGACCTTCGACAATCTGGGAAACATCCTGGTGAGCAACAACCTCTATATCTACAAATACTCTGTCAATCTGCACTGAACGACGCGGTTGGCCGTCTCCCAAAGCCACCGCCGATGGCAGTGGCCGTTTACTTCGTTGACTTTTCAACTTTCGATCCAGGGTCAACAATCATTGCGGATTGATCGGAAATCCCTCTGCTGTTTAATCGCCACTCCTCCCGGCCAATCTCGATGTGGTGCTAATATCGCTCGGCGCGTTTTGCGCAGGCTCATCATACTTGACTCCCGCCCGTAATTTCATCATCCCCTCCGCCGTAGTATTGAGAAGGCAACCAGAGGGGCAAATTCGATGCGAATAGTTACTATTATCCTGGCAGGAGTGATTATCATGGCAGTACTCACGGGCTTTGACAGAAAAACAAACGCGCAACCGGACAAGGGGGCTACCGCGGATCCGAAGGCGGCAGTCGCGATCTTCAGCGGGGGATGCTTCTGGTGTATGGACAGCCCCTTTAGGAAGCTGGAGGGCGTGCAGTCCGTTGTTTCGGGCTACACGGGCGGGAAAGTGTCCCATCCCACCTATGAGGAAGTTTCCACAGGGAAAACAGGCCATCTCGAATCCGTAAAGGTTACGTACGATCCCGGGCGCATAGCCTATGCAAAGTTGCTTGATGTTTTCTGGAAAAACGTCGACCCGACGGACAACGGCGGCCAATTCGTTGATCGCGGCAGCCAGTACTTGACGGCCATCTTCTTTGCAACGCCCGAGCAAAAAATGCTTGCGGAGGCGACAAAGGCGGATTTGGAAATGTCGGGAATCTTCGGCAAACCGATTGTAACAACCATTGCTCCGGCGTCGGAATTCTATTCTGCCGAAGAATATCATCAGGGATATGAGGAAAAGAACTATGGAAGCTATTGCGTGTATCGGGCGGGCTCGGGCCGCGACGCCTTTCTGGAAAGAACTTGGAAGGGTAAATCGTGGAGTGCGGAGCAAGTGCGCGTGAAAAAGTTTGAAAAAGCCCCGGATACCGTGCTCAAGCAAATCCTTTCGCCGGAGCAATACGCGGTAACCCAGCAGTGCGAAACCGAGCCGGCGTTCAATAATAAATATTGGAATAACCACCGCGAAGGAATCTACGTGGACGCGGTATCCGGCGAGCCGCTGTTCAGTTCGGTTGATAAATTCGAGTCCGGCACGGGCTGGCCGAGTTTCACCAGGCCCCTGGTGGCCGGAAACATTGTGGAAAAGACCGATGCCAGCCTCGGCATGACGAGAACCGAGGTGCGGAGCCTCCACGGCCAATCGCATCTGGGTCATGTGTTCGACGACGGGCCGGGGCCTACGCACCTGCGTTACTGCATGAATTCGGCCAGCCTCCGTTTTGTCCCCAGGGAAGATCTGGCAAAGTCGGGGTATGGTGAGTTTGAACCGCTGTTTCGAAAGTGACGGACGGCAACAAGGGGTTCACCGGAGACGCGCAGAGTTCGCACAAAATAAAAAGAGAAGTCTCACCACAGAGACACGGAGGACACAGAGAAAAGTCTGGGAAAAACGGCGAAAATGCAGGACATGATGCGAATAGAACCCGCGCATGATGCCTACCTGGTAACCAAAAAGCAATGACCAACCATTTCAACGCCTTTTACCGATTGAACCCTGGTTTCGCTTTCAACCGCGCCGAAATTGCAGGCCGACAGCACCAGCCGGAACTCGTCGGCAGTGTACTTGGTAAAGACGCCGGTGTTGGTGAAGGCGCTGGCGCCCATCGAGGCTTTGTCGCTGAGGTAGAACGCGGCTTTCCCGCCGGGCTTGAGAATCCTCTTGATTTCCAATAGTTCCTTCTCGGGCTTCGGCCAGAAATAAACCACATTAACCGCGACAATCCTGTCGAAAAAATTATCCGTAAAGGGAGCGGGCGAGAGGTCGCCCTTGACAATATGCACTTTCCCGGCAGCCATAGAGTCGCGGTTTCTGCGCGAGGCCATTCTTACCATGGCGGGAGAGAAGTCCAGGCCGTACACGATCCCATCTCCGAGGCGGGCTGCCGCCATTGCAAGCCCGTATCCCGGGCCGAACCCGATCTCCAGAACGATATGGCCGGGACGGATATCGCACTTGCCCACTGCCCATTCGGTCCTCGGAATGTTCCGCCCGGTCATGAACCGCGCAGCGTACATTCCAAGAATTCCCGAAGGCCTGCGGAACTGCGGCGCCAGAAGGTTTGCAAAGATTCTCGAATTCAATGTCATCTCCGATTTCCGTGAGCCGGGGTTCTCGTCATGCGCTGATTTTCTTGAGGACCCACGCGATATTCTGTCCCAGCGTGCGCATAGTGAGCACGCCTTCCTGGTCCTTCGCAACCTCGCCGATTTCGCGTCCTATGCCGATGTTCCAATAGTTCGATCCTGCCACGATCATTTGCGTAATGGCAAAAAGATGGTTGATTGAATCGAAGGCATGCATCGCGCCTGCGCGCCGAACCGCGACAACGGCGGCACCGATCTTGCGCTTGAACATATCGCCGTTTGCCCGCGCCACGAATCCCGCACGTTCCATAAGGGCCTTGGTCGCCGCGGTGCAATCCGCGAAATAGGTGGGCGAGCCGATGAGGATCACATCGGCCTGGTCCATTTTGGCAATGCAGTCGTTGACCGCATCGTCGGTAACCGCACAGCGTTTGTTCTTGGCCTCAAAGCATTTGTAGCAGGCGATGCAGCCGGCCACTTTCCTGCCGCCAAGCTGGAACATTTCGGTTGCAATGCCTTCGTTCTCAAGCTCGGCGCACACATGACGAAGGAGAATGGCGGTGTTGCCGCCCGGACGCGGGCTGCCGTTGATGGCAAGGGCTTTCATGCAGAATTCCTTTCGAGATTATGGTCGTGACAGGGCTTGGAAAGAGGAAAATACTTTGCGTTTTCGAGGGTGGGGAAGCAATTGGGAAACGGCGGTTTTGTCAGAAAGACAAGAAACAACTGTGTTACTTCGCCATAGAATTCGCTTCGTCCAGCAGTCTGCAGCCTTCCATGAGAAGCACGGTGGTGACGGTGGAGATGCGCGCCTTCTCGGCAATTTCCTCCAGGGAGTTGAACGAAAACGTTCCTCGGTTGCATTTGAGCGCCTCAAAAACAGCGTACTCATCGAGTTGGGCGCCGAACTTGCCCGTGGTTACCTGGCCGCTGTCAAAAGTAAATGTGCCGTTGCCGATGTCGGTTGTGAGGGTGAGAACGCCGGTCTTTCGCGCGTATTCGAGCATTTGGAACAGCTCTACGGCATACAGGTGTTCCAGATCGCCGGAAATGGCCGCCTGCTCGGCCGCCGATTTGAGCGCCGCGATATCGATTATTTCGGTCGCTTCGAGATGAACGCGCGAACTCAGCTCCTTGAATTCCTTCTTTACTATCGCCGGATCGTCCACGAACCGCGCCGTAAAGACGCACGAAGCAAGACGGATTTTGTCCCAGTTCGCAAGCGGCCTCGCGTCCATGGAACGCAGCCGGTGGCCGTTGACATAGGTGCCGTTCGAACTGCCGAGATCCGATACCGCATACGTCTGGGACGCGTCGAGGTACTCGATCTGCGCATGAAACCGGCTCACGCGCGGTTCGGTAAGGATCAGCGAGTTGGTATCCGCGCGGCCGATTGTCGCCTTCCCTTGTGCGGGAATGAGAACGGGGTGCTCGGGATATCGTACGAGAAACAGGTTTGTCATGTGTCGGTAGTGCCTTGTTGAGGTATCGTCACAATACAATAAAATACGAGCTCGGCGCATGTACTTCAAGCAAATTCTGGACGCGCCGCTTTACATTTCGACAGCAAGACGCTGTGCGCCGAAACGTATTTTTCTGCTTCCTTCACGACGCCGGCGACTGCAGACCGCGCGCCGGCAACCAACCCGAACCAAAGGAACGCACAACGGATGACTCCGGAATATAACTGGGAAAAAGGCATTGTCGGGCCTTTGCTTCCCGTGCCGCCGATCCCTGCCGACTATCAGCCGATTATCGACAAGGGTGACCTCGACGCGCTCGAAACGCTCGTGATGGGGAAGATCGACGCCGCAGCCGGCGACATCCCCTGGTATGTTCCGGCATACAAAGTTCTTGTCAAGAAAAAGGAAACTGCGCGCGCCGAGGTCTTGCTCCAGCTTCAGATGGAGACGCTCCGGGAAAAAAACGAGATATCGTCGGAAACGGCGCTCTGTTCCGCGGTGCTGGGATTCTGGCCCGATTGCGGCCGGGCCCGCGACGGCCTGCTGTTTCATCTCAGAAAGATGTATTTCGACAGCCCGGGTTTCGAAAGGATCGCCGCGCACTGCGCCGTGCTCCTTTCCCACGGCCTCGATACGCTCCGGCTTTTTGAGGCGTGGCTTCGCTATGATGAGGGCCGGTGCGTCTATATGCCCACCGGGGGCGCGGGGCGCGTGAAAGAGGTCAATCTTGCCCTGGGTGTTCTGCGGGTCGCGTTTGAAAACGGCCGGCACATGTCGTTCAAGATCGATGAGGCACAGCGGCTGTGCCAGTCCTTGCCGCGGGAGCATTTTCTCACGAAGAAGCTGAATGCTCCCGCCGAATTGCAGAAACTGGCCGCGGAGGCTCCGGGCGATCTGCTCGCGTTTCTGTTCGCAAGCGTAAACAGGCCCCTTGCCCTTGCCGAGCTGCGCGAGATGCTGGCGGGCGTCGTCCCCGACGCCGGGTGGAGCGGCTGGTGGGCGAAAGCGCGCAAGGATCCCAGGATAACCGTGGGCGAAGGAACCAGGGCTCAAATCACCTGGAGTGATTCGGCGGATCTGGCTGCCTCGGCGATTGCCGGCGTCTTTGCCAAGGCAGCGCCGGCCGACAAGCCCGACCTCATGCGCAAGCACGCCGCGCGGTCGCCGGCACTCGCCGCGATCATGCGCGACGGCATCATTGCCGACGCTAACGCCGCACTTGCCGCCGATCCCTCGCTGGCCCTGGAGCTTGCGCTCCAGCTCGAATCGCTTCCCGAGGCAGGCACGGCCGCCCTTGCCTTTGCGCCGTCAAGCCTTGCGGGCAGGCCCGACTGCGCGGCAATAGTCGCAGGAGTAAAAGATCGGCTGTCTCGCAAGAAGGCAATGCGTCTTATCCCCGAAGCGCGAAGCGACTGGCCGGACGTGTACCTTGCGCTCGCGCGTACGGAAACCGACACCCAGACGCTGGCATCCATCTACGACACGTTGCGTGACAAAGGACAGCCGGCCATATTGGAAAAAGCGGTTTCGGCCACGATTTCCGACCCGGCGTCCGCTCCGCATTTTTACGTGTGGCTCTGCCGGGAAATGCCTGCGAGACCGGAGCTCAAGGCGCGCGCAAACGCCGAATTCCTTTTCGCGCTCCTGCGAATACTTGATAACAAGGCATTCAAAGGATATCATGCCGCGCTCAGGAAACTCTTTGACCTTGGCGAGGCCGCCGATTGGGCCGCCACCACCCTTGGTTCGGATGAGGCAACCCGCGTTCTCGAAGCGCTCAACCATGAGACCGGTCTGGAAGACTACCGGAAAGACCGTCTGCGCCAGGAGATTTATCATCTGCATCCGGAACTGCAGGAGAAGAAGGCGACGCTTGTGTATGTGACGAGCGAGGCGCTCGAAGCCAAGAAGAAGGAACTCGAAACACTGGTGCGTGTCGACATTCCGCATAACAGCCTGGAGATAAAACGGACGCGGGAATACGGCGATCTGCGGGAGAATTTCGAATACCACGCGGCGCGCGCGCGCCAGGAAATGCTTTCGTCGCGCGCACAATCTCTTCACGATGATCTTGTCGACACCCGCGCAATCGATTTTGGCACCGTGGACACGTCCAAGGCCACCATCGGCACACGAATTTACTTGCGCGATTCGGCGGACAAGCTGACCGCTATCGGCCTGCTGGGGCCCTGGGATTCCGACCCGTCGAAGAATATTCTGTCCTACACATCGGTTGCGGGCAAGGCATTGCTTGGCAGCAAGACGGGCCAGAAGGTGCGCGTGGGTGAAACGGACTACGTTGTGGAAAAAATCGAAGTGTGGAACCGCGATTGAACTTAGAAAATGCAGTTCATCACGGCGACGCAGAGATCACAGAGATTGACAATGTGGTTTCAAGACTCTTAGAGACAGTACAGGTTTGGTTTTCTACAGTGCGTTGGGCGATTCTTTTTGGCTATTACTTTCACCCACAAATTCTTGTTTTCTCTGTGCCCTCTGTGCCTCTGTGGTGAATCCGATTTGGGGGTTCCGCTACCTGAACAGGAACTCCCGCCATCCGTTCATACACACAAACGAAGCGCATTGTTCCAGCGGTTTCATGGCCGCCTCGATGTCGCGGTTCGACCGGTACAGGTAGGGATACCGGTGCGCCTGGGATTCCCTGAGCGTCACTGAAAGATTACTGTTGACAACAAGGTAATTCTCGAAAGGCTCCGGATCGGGCGAGGCGCTCGCCAGCGCCATAACCCGGCCGTGCTTCTTGAGCAATGTCCGGCACCGCTGCGCAATTTCCAGCAAAGCCCTGTTGTCAAGATGGTCGGGAATGTCCCACAAATGGATGCCGTCGAAGCTGCCCGGCCGGTAATCGAGAATGCCGCCCACCGTGCCGGGCCCGTGTCCCTTCGACTCGTCACCGGCAAACCGCAGCATGAAGTCGCATACGCAAAGAAGGCCCCCGCGCTCCGCGAAAAAGGAAATGTTGGCGCCGCAGGTTGGCCCCAGGTCGAGAATCGCCGGCTCCGGGTTTTTCTGGAGGAATGCAAGATATCGATCCAGCATCCTGCTGGAATACGCAGGGACGGGCGGCAAGTCGAGCGGGCGCCGGCCGCGTCCCTCAAGAACGGGCTGATGCATGGATCACTTCGCCTGGCGCGCCTTTAGAAGGTCTGGTGTTACCGGCGCCTTCCCTTTTTCTTCCTGGTCAAACACGATTGCTTCGGTGCGCTCCACGGTCGCGGACCGAGCAGGCTCGGCCCGTTCGAGCTCGATGGTTGCCTTCAGGTATGCGCCGTCTTCAACTGCGATGCGCTTCGCCTTTATCTGGCCGGTGAAGTCGGCAAATTGCGTGATATGAACCCTGTTGTGGGCCATGATGTTTCCCACCATCTTTCCGCCGATGGTGACGTTTTCCGCTTCTACATCACCCTCGATTTTTCCCTTGGGGCCAACCGCGAGCTTGTGGGATTTCACCTCAATGGTTCCCTTGAGCGTGCCCTCGATAAGGATGTCTTCATCGGCGCGAACGGTTCCTTCGATCGAGATGTGCTCGCCGATGACCGTTTCCTCGGATGCCGACTGTGCCGGCGTTTCTCCGGATTCATACCGGTAGCCGGTTTCCTTTTCTTCGGGTTTCCCTAATTTCATCATTTCCTGCTCCTTTCGCGAATTGGGGGGAGGTTCATTGACTACGAGAGTGTCCTTGGCATCCGGAGAGCCTGCAACTTTCCAAATCCATTCGCCTGCTTCATGCGTCCATTTGGACATTTGTTCGAGTGTGCCCATTTTTTACCCTCGTCTACGGTACATTTACGAAAATAAGAAGATGTTCCTCTCGATTACTACAGTTTTTTTCAATATAGTAGGGGGGCAAAGGTTGTGCTATATAGTAGTCCGCCAGTGCATTGGGTTCCTATTCACCTTCTCGAAGCCGCAAAACCTCAGTCTTTGAAGCTCGAACAAGCTCGAGAGAAAAGCATCAAAGCCCAGCCCTCGGCCGTGATTCCTTACCCTCCGGCCTTTTTCGCGTTGAAGCCGGCGGCGATCAGCTCTCGCACGAGGACGTCTCGGTGATCGCCCTGGATCTCGATAACGCCGTTCTTGACCGTACCGCCCGAACCGCAGGTGCGCTTGAGGTGACTTGCTAAATCGGAAAGCTTGTCCGGAGGCAGGGTGAGCCCGGAGACAAGCGTGACGCACTTGCCCTTGCGGCCTTTGGTCTCCCGCGAAACCCGCGCAGCACCGTTTCCCCCGGAAGAAGGCTTTTGTCGTTTGCACGTGCATTGAGCGACGGGTTGCTCGCACGATGGACACGTGCGGCCATGGGCGGTAGAGTAGACGAGTGAGGAATCCATGAGCACGCCTTTGTTATTGACAGAAGATTGCCTTACTCCGCTCGCAATGACATAACATTGTTGCTTTTACCCGTCAAGAATCGCCGCAAGCACGGCCTGCGTGTCGGCGAGGTTGTCGAAGACGACATCCGCGCCTGCCGATTGGAGCTGTTCCCGCGTAGGATAGCCGGTGCATACGCCGATGGAACGCCCGCCGATTGCGAGGCCTGCCGCAATGTCGTACGGCGTGTCGCCAAAGAGCGTGATGGGGCTGCCCGCCGATAAAGGATACTTTTTGTGACACCGTCGTATCGCGATTGCAGCCATTTCCCTGCGGTCGATGTGGTCGGAACCAAACCCGCCGAAAGAAAAATACCGGCCGATCCCGGCCTTGGCGAGTTTTCCCCATGCGATCGGTTCGAGGTTACCCGTGACCAGCCCGAGAAACGTCCCGCGCTCCGAAAGCGCGTTCAGGAGCGGGATAACGCCGGGAAGCAGCTCCACCGTATCCGACGGAATAAGCCCGCTAAACCGTTCGATCATCACCGCCATGCACCGGGAAAGCTCCGCGGATATTGTCGCCTCGTCGACCCCCTTGACTTTGAGCACTTCGCGGATAATCTGCTGGTCGGTCATGCCGTGATGGGTAATCACGTTCGGCTCCGTTTGCACGCCGTATACCTCGCGCAGGGCAGCGAAGAACGCCGTGAGGTGCGCGCGTGAGCGGGCAACCAGGGTTTTGTCTATATCAAAGAGGACTATAGAGGGCATGGTCAATCCCACATTTCCTTCATCTTGTCGCGAATGTCAACAGGAGGCCCTGAAATAGCCGGCCCGTCTTCTTTTCTTTCTTCTCCGAAGGTGACAAGCTCCATCGATTCCTGAACCTCTTTGGAGAAGAACCGGCTCAGCTGAGCATACACGTGGCGATCGGAATGGCCCGCCGGGTGCGTGTAGAATCGCAGCGGCCACGACACATATAGGTAATCCCGGGCGCGCGTCATGGCCACGTAGGCGAGCCGCAGTTCTTCCTCGATGTCGTCGGCGTTGTCCGTTGACATGTCGGATGGCAGGCAGCCGTCGGCCGCGTGGATCAGGTACACGGCGTCCCATTCGCACCCTTTTGCGGAATGGATGGTGGACAAAATGAGATAATCCTCGTCGCGAAGCGGCGGACCGGCCAGGTCGCTCGTCGACACGGGCGGGTCGAGTACGATGTCCGCGAGAAACTGGGTGCGCGACGCGTAACCTGAGGCGAGGTGGACGATGTGCTCGATGTCGGCCTGACGGGGTTTGGAGTTTTCGTAGTTGTCTTCGAGCAACGGAGCGTAAAAGGCGGCCACCCGCTCCAGTTGAACGGGCAGAGCAAGGTCCCGGTCGCGCAAAATACCGTTGAGCAATGTAACCAGGGCCTTCACGTCATGTTCCGCGGGCGACGGCAGCGGCGGCAATTCCAGTGCGTCAAGACCAAAGCCGCCGGCCGCGAGGCGTTCGAACACGGCGTTTGCCGCCGCCGGCCCGACGCCGCCGAGCAGGTTGAGCACCCGGAACCAGGCCATTTCGTCGCGCATGTTTTCCAGAATGCGGACCATGGAAATGAAATCCTTGACGTGCGCCGCTTCGAGGAACTTGAGGCCGCCGTATTTGTGGAACGGGATGTCTTTCTTCATGAGCGCAATTTCGAGCGCGGCCGAATGCGTGCCGGTGCGGAACAGTACGGCCTGCTTTCTCAGCGCAGTGCCCTGCTCAAAATGCTCCAGAACCCGCCCCACAACGAACTCGGCCTCGAGTTCCTCGTCTTTACAGGTGACAAGCTGGGGCAGGCTGCCGCCGGGCCGGGTGGAGAACAGCGTCTTGGAATACCGCTCTTTTGCCTGGGCGATAAGCCTGTTGGTGGTCGCAAGGATCTGTCCGGTTGAGCGGTAATTCTGTTCGAGCGTGATTACGGCCGCGCCCGGGAACAGGGCAGGGAAGTCCAGCATGTTCCTGATGGTTGCAGCGCGAAAGCCGTAAATGCTCTGGGCGTCGTCGCCCACCGCCATAATGTTCTTTTTCACCGTCCGCATGCGCGTGAGAATATCCGATTGGAGCCTGTTGGTATCCTGGTATTCGTCAACCAGAATGTGGTCGAACCGCGACCCGCAGGCCTCCGCGACGTTCGGCAGGTCGAGCAGGTGGCGCCAGTACAGGAGCAGGTCGTCGTAATCAAGGATGTTCCGGCGCTGCTTGAGAGTTACATACTCTTTGTAAATTAGCTTGAGTTCCTTTTTCCATCGCTCGCACCAGGGAAACAGGGTGGACACTATGGTGTCGAGATCCTCGCCCGAGTTCATGCGCCGCGAGTAAACGGCCGCAAGCGTGCCTTTCCTGGGGAACCGTCCCTTGCTTTTTGCATCAACAAGCTTGTGACGGATCACGTCCATCATGTCTTCGCTGTCCGATTGGTCGAGTATGGTGAAGTCGGGCGACAGCGAGATGGACCGGCCATAGGTGCGCAGGAGCCGGTTTGCAATGGCGTGAAAAGTGCCGCCCCACACCTGCGACGTGAGGGAAGAATCCTTGCCAAGCGCGGTTGCGGCCCGCGAAAGCATCTCCCGCGCAGCCCGGCGGGTAAAGGTAAGCAGCAGAATCTTGTCGGGCGGCACTCCGCCGGCTATAAGATAGGCCACCCTGGTTGCAAGTGTCTTTGTCTTGCCGCTGCCTGCCCCGGCAACAACAAGGAGCGGGCCGTCGCCAAAGGTAACGGCCTGGCGCTGCTGAGGATTGAGGTCTTTGAGGATGTCGTGGTTTTGCATGGGAATATTGGTGTAGTTGCCAAAATACTTCTGAGGCGGATTGGGCAGGGGCGATTGTGGAGAATACGGAGGGCCAAGGCGGGGGAAGTTCGGTCAACTCAAAGTCGTTAGAAAATTCTCACCGCAGAGACGCAAAGGACGCAAAGAAAAATCTTATGGAGTTCTTTACCAAATTGTAAAGATTGACATTGTAGTCTTTTCCATCCGGGGCAGTTGTCCGGAAATTCCGGAGAACTGAATCTTCGTGCAATTTGCCTTCACTTAAGATGTTGCGAATATGCTCGGAAATTGTCCTCTTATCCTTACTAAATAGCTCAGCCATATGTACTTGAGTAAGCCAGACGGTTTCATTCTCCAGACGAACGTCGAGTTTGATGTCGCCGGAGGGAGATTGGTAGATGAGGAGTTGGGAGTTGTTCCAGACACTGCGCATCGTTTCCGTAAAAATATCCGGTGAGCCGGTCTTTGGCGGAGTCGGCAGGGGAGAGAAGCGAAAGGGTGCCGTTTTTTAATTTCAGTTCTACGGGCTTTATGTGATACTCCTCGCCGATACTCAGCGGACCGGGCGGGAATTCGACGGAGTACGAAACAGATTCATCTACATTCAGATATATTCTTCCTTTTTTCCTGAACCCGAGTTCAGACATAACCTTGTTGATTATCTTATCGTTTCCCGGCCAGATATAATTCACAACAAAATCAAGATCGCCGGTCACGTATTTTTTATTGCTGTAAATTTCTGCGCACGCTCCGCCGGACAGAGTTGTTTGAAGGCCTTTCCTTCTTAAGGATTCACAAATAAGAGCTGCTAATTCCGCTATTGAAAGTTTGCTTATTTCGGTCATCCGCTACCTTCTTTTACTGTCTTTCAGGAACACAACCGGCTTACCTTTTGCCCTGGGTCTCCGGCGGTTGAAGAACAGCTTTTCCTTCCATTCAGGAGGATACGCATCAATGACCTTGAGCAGCAATGTGATTAGTTCTCTTCGAAGAAAGAATCTGGGATTGATGCTGTAGCTTATCGTCCGTCCATAGGACCTGGCGGTTAAAACGCCATCGGATTCAAGACGATTCAGCTCCCTCTTTATCGGTCGATCGGAACATTTCCAGAATTCGGTTATTTCCCGGGCATATCCCTGCTCTCTGGCTGCAATGAAGGTGAGCACCCTTTCCCTGCTGAGTGATCCAAATAGAGATTTCATTGAATAATCCCGAAAAGAAGTTGTTTTAGAGGTCAATTATTGACCCATATGGGTTATAATATAACCTGTAAATTAAGACAATTCAAGCAATTCAATTATTAAACTTTCTGCTCTTTTCGTTGCATAATGCGGCGGAATATTTCGGTCAACTACGGCAGTGACGATACCGTCCTTCATACCCAAAATAGGTAATTTAGTGCCACTCAATAGCGACGTTCTTTGTTCATCAAGTTGCGCCACTCCGCCGCCCCGCACCCCCAACAAACTAGGTCTTTCTTCCCCCGCAAAGCAAGCCCGTCATTTCCCAAAGCCTGTTCCTCTCCTGAACCGCGTTTTTCCCTGCCTGACCGTTTCAAATCACGTCGTGATCATTTATCCGTAACTCGTGATCGCCCCAAATACCTGTTGGGTCGCTGCCAAGCCTTGTCAGGCGAGTCCCTCAGGCCGTCAGGCGGCCAAAAAAGCGGGATCTTTCTTCACCTGAGGCTCTTTTTTTTCCGCCCGAAGCATCAGCGTGTCCGCCCGAGGCACTTATCCCATCAAAGAGTTTTGTATCATATAAGCTTCACTTTTTGACCGCCTTTACAATCCCGCGGAGTGAACCGTCGAAAGAAGGACGAAAAAGCTCCACTGTTAACCCTTCCATTGCGAAAATTTCACCGTATTCTTTCGTGTGTGATTTGTCGGTAATGATCGCTGTTCCATTCGGTTTCAAGACTCTCGCTATTTCCCGGCAGGCTTTCTCTCGTCCATCTTTGGTAGGGATGTTGTGGATACAAAGGTTGGAAAGAACCACGTCAAAGGTATCATTGGAAAAGGACATGCTTTGCGCATCCTCATTTTTTACTTCAACTTTTTCAAGGACCCCCTCAAGCTCGGCATTTCTCATGGTATTTTGATACGTATTGCCGTGCATATCTTCCGAATTCCAAATATCAATGCCGATGCTCTTTCCCAGAGTTAATTTCTTGGCAGCACCAATCATTAAGAGTCCCCGTCCAGTGCCGATATCCAAAACTTTCTCATTTCCTTTCCAATCAATCATGGAAATCATCTTGTCCCTGCGGTGTAGTTTGCCGAGCTTGACGTAATAAAGATATGAACCGGAAACAAGAACCGCGAGCAAACCGCAAAGCACAAGAACAAAGGCCGCAATCTTCAGGCTGAGACTGGGAAAAGTGATTAAGGCAACTCCCCCGCAAAAACAAACTGCTCCCGCAAAACAAACAATGGTGACGCCGAAAGGCGAACCATCAAAACCATAATCCGGTTTGGATTTCGGTACGCTCTTTGTCATGATTCCCTCCTGCCAATTAAACAGTTCATTTCGTACAACTCCTTGATAAGATACTAAGTGTATCTTATATTTATTAATATACGCCTTTTGAAAATAGAATACAACATGTATCTTATGTCTCTTCCAAACAAATTGTATACTGTTCCTTAGGGAAATACAGGTAGAGGAGATGCATATCCATGAAAAAGACCAGCGTGAATACCCGAAAGCGGGGAGATACGTTAGTCGAAAGTATTTATGACGCGGCTGTAAAGCTCATAAAGGAAGTCGGCTATGCCAATCTCACTTTTCAGCAGATTGCGAAGGCGGCAAAAACCAGCCGTAGCGTGTTGTACCGCCGGTGGGCAAACATGTTTGACTTACTTATGGAAATAGTTGATGACAGATCATCCAAAGCACTTGGCGGTCAACTGATCGACAGAATAGAAAATACTGGAACTTTACGGGGAGATCTCTTGAATTTGCTTACACTCTACCAGAGTACCTACGCAGATATCGGGCCGGAAATTTTGAGTGCGGTTTTATTTGAAATAGGGCAAGGTAATAACAAAGTACCCGAAGCTGAGGTAAACGCAGCAGCAAAGAATATCCTGGTCATGAGAAAATTACTGAAAAATGCAAAGTCAAGGGGCGAAAAGATAAGAAAGGTCAGCGACATAACACTGACCTTACCGTTTAACCTTATTCGTATGGAAAATCTTATGTATAAAAATGTTGATTCGAACCGGATTGCATTATTTGTCGATGAAATACTGCTTCCTGTTTTTACAGGGTAATAAGCAATCTTATCCCAATCATTGTTATCAGAAGCCTTATTGCGATTGGTTACTGTTCCAGATACTACGAATTATCTCTCTTTGCGCGCGCTTATAATTCATTTTTGCCTGGTTTCTTTCGCTCAACGTGCGCCGCACCGGCAGCCGTGCCCGCCTATGTTCTCGCCACCCGACGGAGTCTTCGACATGACTGGCTGACACCTGTGGTGAGCCGGTCGAACCATGACGGGTGGCGAAACTGTCATGTCATGCGGGCATAACGCGGCTGCGTGTGTTGGGAGATGCAGGCTGCCGGCACATTTCTCTTCGATTTAGGCGCGGGTTATCTTTATTTATGAATCCAATTACACGCTTATTTTGAAAAGAGAATCTCATCCAGACTGCCATCTAGAGTATATAAAGTTGCTAAAATCCTAATTTGAGGCGAGCAATTAGTCCCTGATGAATATTTTCCAAAAGAGTATTCCTTTGCTTGTGGCCCACCCGATGGAATGAAGTGTCCCAAAACACTTACAAAGTTATCCACCTTCCACTTTCCAAAGGGAAATAATATTCGAACAGATGAAACAGATTCACTGCCGTTGAAAATGCTAATTTCAATTTTTACACTTTTCTGGGACGTGTCCTGATGGAATAATATCCAGCTAATTCCATTGGAATCTATTCCAGTCTGGTGCGGACCGGTGAAATGGCCTTGAATTTTTTGAATGGTCATTGTATTGGAACAAAATTCACCGTAAATTGCAGGTAATGTTGTTCTAATAAATAAGGAATCCGGATCATTTATTGTTTTTCCGGTATGGTTCTTACTGCCACACCCAATCCCAAGCAATGTGAGAACAAAAAAAATGGGGAGCTTTCTCATTTTTGACCTTTGACGAATAATTTCTTCATACCTGGAAAGAAATGCAACGAAAATGGAGGTTGAGCAGTCTCAATTTCATTTGGGCCCAAAGGCCTTGTCCCGTAATCATGGATATAGACCATATTGCCTTTTTTCATATATCCTTTGGAAATCATTTCATCCATATCTCCGGGTTTGACATGAATACACCCATGTGAGATCTTAAGCTCGATTTCGTTTGCCTTTCCTTGAGAAGATAAGCCCTCGTCCTTTGGGGTTGAATGGAAAAATTGGTGATGTATCTTTTCAGTATTTGATTCCCACTTCCCGTCGTGGTTTAAATCCTTCGCAATGAAACAAGTTATATGGCCAAAATCGTTAAAAAGCCATGTTGTTGGGAGTCCGGTTTTCTTGTAGTAGGACTCATACATCTCTTCAAGTTCAGACTTTGTCACAGAAGTAAATTGGATTAATGGCTTCCAGGCACCTTTGACGAAAACTTCAAGGCTTCCAGTATTTTCACGCAAGGGTGTGCCCCATTCAATTTTCGAAAGTGCCCACTCACTTTGGCTGGTATGTTTCCAAAGCCCGACAATAATATATTCCCCAGGTTCGGTAGGTCCAAAAGTATTCCCACCTTGGTCAACACCAGATGATGGAGGGCCACCAACTGCATCATATTCCGCCACTGTAGCAAGGGCCTTGACCGTAAAGGATGTTGATTGTCCTGGCTTTACAGTAATGCCAGATCGGAGAGTATCTCTTGAGTAAATCTGATTTGCCATTTATAGAAACCTTTCGAAAGGATTACATTCCAAGGAATTTGACAGAATAATTATCGTCTTTGATTTCAATCTCGGCCGTACCTACTGAGTTAAGCTGGCCCTTTGCTATTTCCATGTCATTTACAAGAACAACAAAATTCGCACCTGGTACCGGGTTGCCATGTTCATCAAGCAATCGGATTGTCTTTTTTGAGGAAGTTTTCAATTTGTGAAAATTCAAATTGAGAATCGACCCGTTGGGACCGTTTTCAGTTTTCCCCATACTATAAAGATGGGTTGGTAATTGAATTTCTTGTCCATCAGATAGCGGCGAATCCAAGGGTTCCTTATTAATTTCAGCAATATATTTTCCCAAATCCTTTTGGCCAAAATATTGCTCTGCAATGTCTGAAAAGGATTGTCCGCTTTTTGCAATATGGGTTGGCATTATTTGGTTGTGTTCCTTTCTAATTCATGCATTTAGTCTTCGCGCGCGTCTTTTTAATGCCGGCAGCCTGTTTCGTCCCAACAACACGAATGCCGCTATCGACATTCCCGCCAAATCCGCCTTCGTGTCGAAGGCAAGGTTCATTCTGGAAACCAAACTTCCTCTCCTTCTCCCGCTCACCGGCCAACACAGGCAAAAGCAATCGTTCCTCACTCAAATCAATTCCTGCGCCCTGCTCTTGGCAAGTGGAAACTGGTCTGTGCAGGCGAGGGAAGCGGGTAGAAAAGACAACAAACGGTTTTCCTCGGCGTTGTCGCTTCCAGCCTTCGTACACACCGCTGTTCTTGTCGTTGCGGGGAATCAGGTCTGCGAGGCGAATACTATTTTATGAAAGCAAGAAGAAGTTGAGTTTGTGACCGCGATCACAGCACCAAACTGTTTGCAATATTACTTTCCATATATAACGACTCCAATTTTCATTTCTTTTCCGATAATTTCCTCCAGGGGGAATTTGCCTTATGATCAAGCGCAGCGCTGTCGCCCAATGGCTTTTATCAATTGCCGGACTGTTTCTCCTTACCTGCACAGGTCAACAGTCCCCGTTCCAGCTCCAGGATGCCACCGTGAATGTCATCATGGCGAATTCAAACGGCCACAGAGATGCGGACACAGTCACGGACACTGTTGAAAACCACGTTCTCATCGGAATGGTGGGCTACCTTCCTACTTACATTAGTTTGGTTAAGGTTGTTATCGGGACAGCCGCAGACACGGACACCACGCTCACATACCTAAAAGCAACTGCATGGGCCGACACCCAGTGGATCAGGATTGCGTTTCATTCCATCGGAACTCGCACGGTAACGATCCATGTTTCCCTTGGAGCAACGGAAAAGACCGTGACCGCAACAATTGTAGTGCTTGGAAGGCCGGTTGTGATTTCAAACCAGTCAACCAGCTTTTCCGTGGACCCGACCGGTGCTGCGCTGTTTTTCGTGACCCCCCGGGACACCGGGAAGTTCAGCTTTCAATGGGTCAAAGACGGAACAAGAATCACGGGAGCGAACAGCGACACGCTTGTCATAGATACCGTGCTTGCGGCCAATGCCGGCGTCTACACCTGTGTCGTAAAGGACCAGTGGGGCGATTCGGCCGTGAGCACTCCGGCCGTACTTACCATTAATGCTTCATCGAACCACAAACCGCAGCTGAGCGTTACCGGCGTGCGGAACATAGTGAGCGCCCAGGCCTGTTCCCTTTCACTTTCCACCACGGACGCCGACAGCGGGCAGACGTTTGTCTATGCAATGCCCAGGGCCCCGCAGGGCGCCACGCTGACCGCCAATATCTTCAAGTGGACACCGCCGGCCGCATTTCTGGGCACAGACACGGTGGTCTTCTCGGTTATGGACAACGGCAAGCCTCCCATGTCCGATACGCAGACGGTTTACATCACCGTGAGTTCGCAGATTACCGCTCCGGTAAAAGTCTCAGGCATCAAGGTAGTGTCAAAAGTCAACGAATATTTTGT
>Ga0182027_10005148_pt1 | contig 19968 bp, 22 predicted proteins | sample 712E1DmetaG_FD_121300 | JGI IMG/M metagenome (GOLD analysis project Ga0182027, IMG submission 121300) | Permafrost microbial communities from Stordalen Mire, Sweden - 712E1D metaG (Illumina Assembly) | ecosystem: Environmental > Terrestrial > Soil > Wetlands > Permafrost | place: Sweden...
GCAGGCGGTTGTGCAACAACCGTCGGATATAATGAATTATCAACTGTAGAAAATTATATTGAGCATCAAGAAGAACATCATGCTACTGCGTAGGATACCCTATTCCTTCAGGATAGGGAGGAGATCATCTTCATATTCTGCACCTCCTTAAGCAAATTGATATTTTTCTAGAATTAAGGTATTTGTTTAGCAAGCTCGTATAGCCTCGACGAATCGAGTGTTAAACCGAGTTAATTGTAGTTACATCATATACTCGATGACTCGCTAGCAGCTAAACAACTACAAATTAAGCTTATATTGGAATGTGTGTGGCATTTAAATATTTTATAGAACTAAACTCCCTTCGCCCAGACTCGAACCGGGAACCTTTCGGTTACGGCTGAACAATTTTCATCCATAGTCATTTCGACATAGTCTATTGTTTTCTACAGCCGAACGCTCTACCATTGAGCTACGAAGGGATTAACAATTTGGAAATAGAAATGGTTTATAAAGATTATTGAAAGCACTCGTTATTGTTCATGGATATGCAAAGCTCAAGATTGAATTTATAGCCTGAACTTCAGATAATCCGGAAGTATGTCTATTTCGCTCTTAGAAATAGTATCGATGCCTGTTATCCTTCCAGTAAGGTGTGGTCTTTCTCCATCGTACATCACAAGTTTTTTCCCTATAAGATAATCCGCGCTTCTGGATTTATTGTCAGAAATATTGTTTTTACCGACTATTCCGATGATTCTTGATTCATAATCTATCTTAGCGTAATATCGTATAGTATGAAGCTTAGAATATCTGACGATATTATTTCTGTCCACAATGAAGTCTGAGAGGAAATCCGTCTTTATGCGGATATATTTATTCTCGTCAATATTATTTGACAATATATTGTCCAACGGTTCAATATCCGATGCTAATATCCTCTCTTCCATTATGATGGATTTTAGAGATGTTACAGGTTTTATAACCTTTTCGAAAATCGTGACGGATTAGTATATCTTTGTCGAGATTGACCAACCAAAATATTTTCTCACTTTTGTTCGAAGCTATTTCGCCAGATGCGAAATATTTATAAATAATCTAAATTTCCTCTTATTCAGACACTACAATTTTAGCGATGCTATTGACAACTTGTCTATCACGATATCGGTTACATTTAGTTTGGGAATACATGATGATTGTCGATAAGCTATACACATTCTATATATAATACTGGAGTTGTGTAGAGATATTCATATCATTTTATGTTGTTCCCAATATTGCCTCCCAAGTATAGACTGCCCTGGTAGTGTAGCGGCCTATCATGCAACCCTGTCACGGTTGCGACCCGGGTTCAAATCCCGGCTAGGGCGTATTTATATTTAGATGCTCAGCAGCGAAGGCATATCAATTCGGACAACTGTAAGTTGTCCTTGATTACTTTTACTGGATTTTTTCGTAAAAAATTCGTGAAAATCTCCGGCTAGGGCGTATTTATGTTTATCATAAAGTTTCGGACGCGATTGTAGCGGCCGTTTGTTTGGCTGGGTCGGTAGCTCAGCTTGGTAGAGCAATGCACTTTTAACAAAAACGACGTTTTTGGAACTTTCAAGAACGTTGAAAGTAATGCATTGGCCGCGAGTTCAAATCTCGTCCGACCCGTTGTAGTAATCGTCGTTAATTGTCGTCGAAATTCGGACAACCTTGTGTTGTCCTTGATTACTTTTGACGTCACTTTTCGTAAAAGGGACGTGGACATCCTCGTCCGACCCGTTGTAGTAATCGTCGTTAATTGTCGTCGAAATTCGGATTTATTCCGGATTCTCGTTTACTGTCATATATTTGTATTAATTATCAATGGTGGTGTATTATGGTTAAGAAGAAAAAGTCTAGACCGTCTGAAAAGCTTGATGTGAGCAATCACATTCTAGTCCCAAAGCATGAGAAGTGTTCTGAAACTGAGAAGAAAGCAGTCTTGAAGAAATTCAATATAGAGATAAAGGATTTGCCTAAGATTTCTATATATGATGCAGCAATAGTTGACATGAATCTTCAACCTGGCGACGTCGTCAAGGTTACGCGGGACAGTCCTACTGCAGGCAAGACGATATTTTACAGGGTTGTAATTGAGATTAAATAAGGTGGAACAATGAGTGATACTTCAAAACTTTTGATAAAAAAATATTTCGATGAAAGTTCTTTCATAGAGGCTGACATCCGTTCATTCAACCATTTCATAGAGGTTGAACTGCAGAAGATTATCGAGGAGAACAAGATTATCGAGCCTACGATTATTCCAAGCAACGTCGAGGAATACAAGATAATGCTTGACAAGATTTCTATAACTAAGCCGGAAATAACTGAGGCTGACGGTTCTAAGAGGATAATTTATCCAATGGAAGCAAGACTTCGAAAGCTTTCATACAGCGCTCCTGTATTCATAGAGATTTCAAGCCACATCAATGGCGCTCAGCGTGAATCATTCAGGACACAGATAGGCTCAATTCCAGTAATGCTTAAATCCAAGTATTGTCATTTGCACGGTTTATCGCGCGATGAACTTATCGACAAGGGCGAGGATCCAGACGATTTCGGCGGATACTTCATAGTCAACGGTACAGAGAAAGCACTCGTAAAGATTGAGGATTTGGCAGCGAACAAGTTCCTTGTTTCAGCGTCGAGCAGCGCAACTACATTATTTGAAGGAAAAATATTCTCAGAGCGCGGCTCATACAAGATACCGCATTCTGTAGAGAAGTTAAAGGATGGAATGATATACTTGTCATTTACAAGAGTCAAGAGGATACCATTGATTGTTATCATAAAGGCTCTAGGAGTAGTCAAGGATGAAGAGATAATGAAGTACATCTCGCTAGAAGATAGCAGTGAAGTATTCATCAACTTGTATGAATTCGTGGATATAAAAACTGAAGATGATGCTGTTGATTACATCGCTAAGCGTATAGGAATCATGCAGACTAAAGAGATCAGAATGGAGAGAACTCGCGAGATTCTCGACAAATACCTGCTTCCGCACATCGGTCTTGAGAAGAAGGATAGATTATCAAAGGCTCAGAACTTGTGCAAGATGCTGAAGAAGTATGTTATAGTATATAATGGATTCATTCCTCCAGATGACAGGGATCACTACATGAATAAGCGTCTTAAGATGTCAGGCGACTTGCTTGCAGACTTGATACGCGCAAACTTGAAGATATTGATAGGTGATATGCTGTACAATTTCCAGAGGATTGTCAAGCGTGGAAAATTCCCTAACTTGAAGGTCATAATCAGGGACAAGCTTTTGACTCAGAGAGTTTATAGCAGCATGGCTACAGGTTCATGGGTCGGCGGTCGTAAGGGTATAAGTCAGAGGATGGAGAGACTTAACTTCTTGCAGGTACAGTCTACATTGCAGAGAGTAATAAGTCCACTCAGTGCTTCGCAGGAAAACTTCGAAGCAAGAACATTGCATCCTACGCACTTAGGAAGATTATGCCCTGCAGAGACTCCTGAAGGTACAAACATTGGTCTAAGAAAGAACCTTGCTCTTCTTGCTAGCATCACTCAAGAGATTGATGAGGATGAAGTATTGAAGAACATGAAAGGCTTGGGACTTGAGGTAGCGACGAAATAAGTTTGTCTAGATTATTTTTATTGACTGTATAATATTATAATAAAGGTGTAAAAATGGTTGAAGTATTCATTGATAACAAATATGTCGGTAATGTCAAGGATGGCAGGAAATTCGCTGATGATATAATATCAAATAGGCGTATAGGCAAGATGGCGTCAGAAGTTAATGTACGATACGACCAGAAATTGGATCAGGTATTCGTCGAGACTTCAAGGGGCAGAGTCATAAGACCGCTTATCGTTGTAAAGGATGGAAAGCCAGTACTTACAGAGAAGCATGTAGAGCAGTTAAGAAATAACCAACTTTCATGGAATGATCTTCTAAAACAGGGCATAATAGAATATTTGGATCCTACAGAAGAAGAGAATGCATATGTAGCATTCTATGAGAAGGAATTAACTTCAGAACATACGCACCTAGAGATTTCACCAATAGATATTTTGGGATTATGTACTAGCCTTATACCATTCGGTCAATTCAATCAGGGTGTACGTTTGTCTCAAGGTTCAAAGAATCAGAAGCAGGCAGTAGGTTTCTATGCTGCAAACTATTTCTGCAGGATTGATATGGATGTAAATGTTTTAATGTATCCGCAAGTTCCTGTCGTTAAGACTGTAATGAGTGATATTTCAGAATATGACAAGCATCCATCAGGACAGAATGTGACTATTGCTGTTATGCCGTTTGAAGGCTATAACATGGAAGATGCAGTAGTAATCAATAGAGGCTCTGTTGATAGAGGTCTTGGAAGAAGTATATATTATAGACCTGTAGTTTCTGAAGAACTTAGATATCCTGGCGGTCTAATGGATGAGATACTTATTCCAAACAAGGATGTTAAAGGTTATAGAGTTGAGAAGGATTATAGATTCTTGGAAGAAGACGGCATAGTCAGCGCTGAATCAAAGGTTAATGAAGGCGATGTAATAATAGGAAAGACAAGCCCTCCAAGATTCCTTAATTCAATGGATGAATATAATCTTGCTGGAAATATTCGACGTGAAAGTTCAATGACATTAGAGCATGGAGAGAAGGGTGTTGTTGATTTAGTCATGCTTTCAGAGAATGAGGAAGGCAACAGATTAATACAAGTAAGATTAAGAGAACAGAGAATTCCAGAGATTGGTGATAAGTTCGTTTCAAGACACGGTCAGAAAGGTGTCATCGGATTAGTTGTTCCAGAGCAGGACATTCCATTCTCAGAATCCGGCATGAGACCAGACATATTATTCAATCCACACGGTCTGCCAAAGCGTATGACTGTAGCGCACTTGATAGAGATGATTGGTGGAAAAGTTGGAGCATTGGCTGGAAGACATATTGATGGCACAACATTCGATTGCGAGAATGCTGACGATTTAAGAATTGAACTTGAGAAGCTTGGCTTTAAGGAAGACGGCACTGAAGTTATGTATTCAGCAATCACAGGCAAGGCTTATACTGCAAGAATATTTATTGGCAACATGTATTATCAGAGATTAAAGCACATGGTAGCAAACAAGATGCACTCACGTGCTCGTGGTCCTATACAATTACTTACTAGGCAGCCTACAGAAGGAAGAGCAAAGGAAGGAGGCTTAAGGCTTGGTGAAATGGAGAAGGATACATTCGTTGCGCATGGCGCTTCAATGCTCCTCAAGGAAAGGTTCGATTCTGATAAGACGATCGTTCCAGTCTGCGAGAAGTGCGGACTTATTGCAATCTATGATAGCAGGAAGAACAAGAGTTATTGCCCAATATGCGGCGATAATGTAGAGATAAGCAATGTAGAATTGAGCTACGCATTCAAGCTATTCATGGATGAGATAAGATCATTCGGCGTGTATCCGAAGATGATACTTAAGAGCGAGTATCAATAAGCTTTGAATTGTTTTGTTTTATTATAATTTTGTTTATGATCATTTTTATTTTTTTATCATTTATTTTATTGTTTTCGTATTGATGATTATTTTTTAGGAAATTTTTTAGGAAAATGTCGCGAGGTTTTCAAAATGGATGAGTACGTTCACAAAAAGATTGACAAGATAGAATTCGGCTTTATGAGTTCGAAAGCTATCAAGGATATGGCATCGGCAAAAATCGTAACACCAGAATTGTACGATAAGGAAGGCTACCCAGTTGATGGCGGATTAATGGATATAAGACTTGGAGTAATCGATCCAGGTCTTAAATGCAAGACTTGTGGTGGAAAGCTTAAGGAATGCCCTGGACACTTTGGCTACATGGAACTAGCTAGACCAGTCATACATATTAAATTCATCACATTAGTTTATGACTTACTAAGATGCACATGCCGTGATTGTGGCAGGATACTTATCCCTAAGCAGAAGATTGACAAATGTCTCGAAGACTTGGATAAGGCAGAACTTGAAGGAGGTCTTACTGCAAGGCGTGACAAGATAAAAGAGATAATCACTGAATTAAAATCTACAAATCAGTGCCCTTACTGTAAGGCTAAGCAGTTCAAGATTAGTTTAGAGAAGCCTACAACATTCATTGAAGAAGAGAAGAAGATATCTCCAATTGAAGCTCGTATGAGACTTGAGAAGATGACTGATGATGACTTGAAGGTTTTCGGTATAAACCCTGTAGCGTTAAGACCTGAATGGACTATACTTACTGTAATGCCAATACCATCAGTAACAATGAGACCTTCAATCACGTTAGAATCTGGCGAGAGGTCAGAAGATGACTTGACACATAAGCTAGGAGATATAGTCAGAATCAATCAGCGATTGTTCGAGAACATCAATGCTGGCGCTCCAGAAATAATCATTGAAGATTTATGGGACTTATTGCAGTATCATATCACGACATTTTTTGATAACGAAGTAAGCCAGTTACCGCCTGCAAGACACAGGTCAGGTCAGCCATTAAAGACACTTACTGCAAGAATAAAGAGTAAGGAAGGAAGGATAAGACACAACCTTGCTGGTAAGCGTGTAAACTTCTCAGCACGTACTGTAATCAGTCCGGATCCAAAGCTTGCAATAAATGAAGTTGGCATTCCAAAAGTTGTTGCAATGAAACTTACAGTTCCTGAAAGAGTAACTACATGGAATATTGAATACTTAAAACCATTCGTTTCACGAGGGCCAGATACTTATCCAGGTTCAAACTATGTCATAAGACCAGATGGCAAGCGTAAGAGAATAACTAATGAAACTAAAGAGCAACTCATTGAAGAGATACAGCCAGGATTCGTTGTTGAAAGACACTTGATGGATGGAGACATCGCAATATTCAACAGACAGCCATCGTTGCACAGGATGAGCATGATGTGCCACAAGATCAGAGTATTGCCTGGACTTACATTCAGGTTGAATCCATGTGTTTGTGAGCCATACAATGCAGACTTCGATGGAGATGAGATGAACTTGCATATCCCTCAGACTGAAGAAGCAAGAGCTGAAGCTGAGATATTGATGCATGTTCCAACACAGATAATCTCTCCAAGATATGGTCTTTCAATTATTGGATGCAACAAGGACTCGCAGACTGGAATGTATATAATCTCGAAGAAGGATTTCAAAGTGACGCGCGAGGAAGCAGTAGACTTGCTTTCATCAATAGGAACTACAGACTTCTCAAGATTGCCAGACAAGGAAATAGTGTCTGGAAGAGATGTCATCAGTGTACTTATGCCTAAAGATTTCAACTTTACAGGATACTCTAAAGTCTATAAAGAGAACAAGGAAGATCCGGATGGAATTGTAAAGATTGAGAAAGGACACTTAAAATCCGGCGTACTTGATAATGCTAATCTAGGTGAAGGTCAAGGTATGCTTTTAAGAACTATCTATAAGCAGTATGGTCCAGACTTTGCATCAGACTTCTTAGGAAAGATATTCAGGCTGGGAAACGCTGTATTATCATATACTGGTTTTAGTACAGGAATCGGCGACATCGATATAAGTGTTGATGCAAAGAAACAGATCAGAGAGATTGTAGCAACAGCATATGTTGAAGTTGAACAATTGATCAAGGAATACAATGATGGAACGCTTGAATCATCACCAGGTAGAAGCATGAGAGAGACTTTGGAATTAAAAATTTTAGAGAAACTCAATAAGGCAAGAAACAGGTCTGGAAAGATTGTTGCAGATACTGCAAAGATGGACAGCGAGCTTATGACAATGATCAAATCCGGCGGCGCTGGTAACCTATTGAACCTAGCGCAGATGAGCGCATGTGTAGGACAGCAGTCCATGCGTGGTGGAAGAATCAGCAAAGGATACCAGGATAGGACATTATCAGTATTCAAGAAGAATGATCTTGGACCAGCAGCGCGTGGATTCATCAATGAAGGATTCAAGGATGGCTTGAGACCTCACGAATTATTCTTCATGAGCATGACTGGAAGGGACAGCCTTATGGATACTGCATTAAGAACTCCAAAATCCGGTTACTTGTATAGAAGACTTGCTAATGCGATGCAGGACTTGAAAGTAAATAATGACTTTACTGTAAGGGATGCCTCCAACAAGATTGTACAATTCACTTATGGTGAAGATGGCGTTGATGTAACAAAGTCCGAGAGCGGCAGGATAAATGTTCGAAGGATAATTGATAAAGTCATGAATGAGGATTAAGATCCTAAAATAAGAATTTGAATTTGGAATTAATGGATTTAGAATTAAAGGTGTAAAATGGATAACAAACTATTCAAGGAATATGAGGATACATTGCCTCAGAAGATTGTTGATGATGTTAAGGCAAGCCTTCCAGACAAGATATCTGATAGCAAGGTCAAGAAGATAATGGAATTAGTATATGCAGAATATCTTAATTCTCTAGCTGAACCAGGAGAAGCTGTTGGACTTGTGGCTGCTGAATCAATCGGTGAGCCTAGTACACAGATGACTCTTAACACATTCCACTTTGCTGGTGTATCGGAAATGAATGTAACGACAGGTCTTCCAAGAATAATTGAAGTACTTGACGGCAGAGCAGAGATAAGTACTAAAATGATGCATATACATTTGAAGAGTCCATACAGTGAAGGAAAGGATATCAAGAGGATTGCAGAAGCAATCAAAGAGACAACATTGAAAGAATATGTCAAGGAGATATCTATAGATATAGCAGATTCGCAGATGATGCTATCGCTAGATGAAGATAAATTATCCAGAGTAGGCATGAAGGCTACAGGAATAATCAAGGTACTCGAGAAAGCATTCGCTAAGGGCTATAGCTTCAAGCCATCAAAGGAAGATGATAATGTATTGATAATAAAATCTACATCAAAGGAAGACGACTTGAACAACATATATAAATTGAAGGAAAAACTTCAGGATATTTATGTTAATGGTATAAAGGGCATAACGCAGGTATTGCCTGTAAAGAAGGGCGATGAATATATCATAGTTACTGCCGGTTCAAACTTAAAGGATGTATTCAAATTGGAATTCGTAAATCCAGATAAGACTACAACAAATGATATTTTCGAGATTGAAAAAATACTTGGTGTTGAAGCTGCAAGGCAGGCAACAATGAATGAAGTAGCAAAAGTCATTGATGAACAAGGATTGAATGTGGATATAAGACACATCATGCTAGTTTCAGATATCATGACAACTTCAGGAACAGTTCTTGGTGTTAACAGATACGGTATCGTTAAGGAGAAGCCATCTGTCTTGGCAAGAGCATCATTCGAGACTCCAATAAAGCACATAATCAATGCAAGCCAGAGCGGAGAGATAGACTACTTGCGAAGCGTCATAGAGAATGTGATGATAAACCAAGTAGTTCCTGTTGGAACTGGTCTAACAAGACTTGCAGTGAGGGTTCCTGAAAAGAAGTCCAAAAAGAAGGATGATTAGAGATTAATGGAAGGAAAATTAAATACGTTAATAAAATAATTTATACTAAACGGTGATTTAAAATGCATGAAGAAGACATAAGAAAATTATTGAACACAAAAAAATTGATTATAGGCGAAGATGAAGTGTTGAAGAATGCACGCAAGGGAACACTATTGAAAGTTTATTGCGCTTCGAACATAAATAAGCTCGTGCTTGCAGACTTGAAAAGATATTCAGACATATCAAAATTTGAAGTGCTTGATACAAAAGTACCAAATGATGATTTAGGCACTGTATGCAAGAAGCCATTCAGTATATCAACAATTGGCGTACTAAAATAAGCTTGTTTTGCAATTGAATTTGTAGTAAATTGTATTTTTTAATATACGAAGGTAACAAAATGGAATTATTAAAGAAGGGAACAGCAGTTAAGACGGTCTATGACATAGACATGATAAAAATAATAAACCTGTTCGAGCAAGTCACTCACGCAAGAGTCAAGGAAGCCTTCTACATGAAGGAGGTTTTGACATTCATAATATTTGAGGGAGACAAATTCAAGGCGCTCGGAAAGAACTTGTCAAATCTTCACAAGATAGAGCAGATGCTTGCAAAGAAGGTAAAGATTGTAGAATTTGATGCTGACATGGTAAAATTTATAGCGAACCTTATATATCCATATCGTGTCGAGAGCATAACTGTAAACGACAAGATAGTCACGATCACAGACCAGGACCCGAAGACAAAGGGTCTAATCATAGGCGCTAAGGCGCAGAACCTTAGGATGTATGAGAGTGTCGTGAAGAAATATTTCGAGATTGAAGAGATAAAGGTAGTATAGGATTGTATAAGCTGGCGCAGATGCGATCCATGATATTTGAACTGACAATCAAGAAAATTGCATTATATTTATAAAATTTTTTGGAGGAATAAAATGGCTAAGAAGAGTTCAGGATTAAATGCTGCAAAGAAGCTCGCTAAGAGAAGAGCGACTTTTAGATGGAACAATAAATGGTATGTCAAGAGAGTAACACATTACAAGGAAAGATCAGACCCGTTAGAGGGCGCATCACAGGCATCAGGAATAGTGCTTGAAAAGACGCAGATAGAGGCAAAACAGCCAAACTCAGCAATGAGAAAATGCGTGAGAGTACAATTGATAAAGAATGGAAAGCAAGTGACTGCATTCGCGCCGGGAGACGGAGCAATAAAGTTAATAGATGAACACGATGAAGTAATCATCGAGTGCATCGGCGGAAAAATGGGAAAGACAAAAGGAGACTTGTCAGGAATAAGGTGGCAAGTAATCAAGGTCAACAGCCAATCGCTTAATGCGCTGCTCAAAGGAAAGATAGAGAAGGCAAGAAAGTAAAGTCATAGACTTTATTTTATTTTTATCTTTTTATTATTTTTTGGATTTTATGTTTTTTTTTACAATATTCTTCGAAAATTCTCGTCTATTAAAATATTCATGTGAGTTTTTGATGAAAATTCACATATATTTCAACATGTTTTGTGCTCAAAAGCATAATATCTAGGTTAATTAGATTAATGGCTAGCAGTATACGTTTTATGTTAATTGAGTGTGTTAACCATCATCATGGCATATATTTCGAATTTTTCGAATAATTCGCATCCGCGTTGCCATCGGCTCGCATACAGCAAGTTTTCTTCAAGGAAAAGTTCTCTCTTGCAATACAAAAAAATGTTATTGCATTTTTTGTACAAGAAATTCTTGGAATTTCTTTGTATCCGAACTTTTCGAGATCAAAAAATCAGAGAATGCTCACGAAAAGATGGCAATCCTTTATTCGAAAAATCATGTATTTCCCAAAATTTATAAATAATTAGTATTTTCTTATGCTTAAAGGTGATTATTATGGCTAAGAGTTCTGTTGCTAAAAAGGATGTTAAAAAAGTAGTGAAAGTAGAGAAGAAGGTTGAGAAGAAAGTAGTATCAAAGGCTGCTCCAAAGAAAGTTGAGGCTAAGACTTCAAAGAAGGCTTCTGCAAAAGATGTCGAGAAGATGCTTGAGGCTGGACTTGATTCACAAATAGAGTATGCTTATGAGGATGATTCTAAAAGTTCAAAATCGAAGAAGGGTTCAAAGAAAATAGCGACAGACAAACCAAAGCCGAAGATTGCAGCTGAAGGAGTTCTTGTATCTGTAGATTACGTCGGCACTTTAAAGAGCGGGGAAGAGTTCGACAATTCAAAGAATCATGGTCCTATACAATTCGTCGTCGGTGGCGGTCAGGTAATTCCTGGATTTGACAAGGCTGTGCGCGCAATGAAGATTGGCGACAAGAAGAAATTCACTATTCCAAAGACTGAAGCTTATGGAGATATAAATCCTCAGCTTGTGCAGGTTGTTCCACTAGACAAGATACCTGAACATATAAGGACTCAATTGAAGGTCGGTGGATTTTTAGTCATGCAGTCTCCTGTAGGACAGCAAGTTCCTGTAAAAGTTATAAAACTTGACAAGACAAATGTAAGTCTGGACATGAATCATCCGCTCGCAGGACAGGATTTGACATTCAACATAAAACTTGTAGACTTGAACAATGCTCCAGAGCCAGGCGAATGCGGCTGCGGCGATAATTGCAGCGACGATTCATGCGGCGATTGCGGGCACGATCATAAATAAAAATATTTATTTTTCTTTTAATTAATTTTTTGATGATAAATTTTCTTTGACACATAGGCGATATAATGGCTCACTTGATAGTTTCATTCGGAAAGGATTCTGCTGATACAGTATACAGTGTAATCAAGTCGGGATTGTTCGACAAGATATACATCGTCGCTGATTCATTGAATGTTGAGCATTATGTGAAACCTCATGTACAAGACAATGTCAAGATAGTGCTCTTGAAACTTGATTATTCCAAAGCATCTGAAGACTTGGTTCCTGAATTATATCTATTGCTAAAGAAACATTTCATGGAAGACAAAGTGCAGGATCTGGACATGGCAGTAAATATTGCGTCAGGCACTGGCAAGGAACATTCAGTGATAATATCGACGCTAATGAAGCTCGGCTACGGAATAAGACTCGTCGATCTGGATAAGGATGGGAATATCTTGGAAATGATTTGATCTAGAATTATTTTTTATATTATTATCTATTATCTGATTATTTCTTCACACCGATATAAACTCTGTATCCTCTCTTCTTGCATAATTCTCCGACGTTGCCAAACTTTGCGAGCATTATCTTCTTCAAACTTTCTCCGCCCTTATTGTGCGGAGCCACTAGCTGCAGCAGTCCATTCTTCTCGAGATGATCGAATGACTGCTCGATGAATTCTATGCATGTCTTCTTGCCTGCGCTGAATGGAGGATTTGTAAGTATCACATCAAATTTGGCGTCATGCAATTTTTCATTGGAAAATATGTCGCTTTTGACGACGAGACATTCAGTATCATTCTCGTCGCAGTTCTGTTTTGATGTCTGTATGGCGCGATCGTTGATGTCAGCCATTGTTACTTCAAGTTTTGGATGATGTTTCTTTAATGCTATGCCGACGACGCCGTAGCCGCATCCTAGATCAAGAATTTTAAGATTCTCTTTTTTCTCTTCAGGCAGTTTTGCATTCTTTATTAGAAGTTCTGTTCCAAAGTCAAGTTCTTTTAGGGAGAACAGTCCGCTGCCTGAATTTATCGTGATGTGTTCTCCAAGAATATCTACGTCAAATCTTTCTTTTCTGAACGATGATTTAGGATTCTCGCTGAAATAGTGCTCCATTTTTATTCTTTCTCTTCTAAGTTCCACAATTATCCTGTACCCGTCGCAGATGTGCTTGATGCTGTATTATCAGTCATTATATTTAGAAGCCTGAACGAGAATGCATCAGCGACCCTTACGCTTTCATTGACGTTCTTTGATTCTATAACTATGCAGTTTCCGTGCACGCTTACAAGATTCTTGTCTGTTACTGTAGGATAGATTACTATGACATTGCTTGACTGGTTCTTGCAGGTGATTATTGGAATGCCCGCAGTACTGTTGTAAGGTCTTTGAATTGCAGATTTCACGTTCATGTTATAGATATTATATGCGGTTCCAAGTATCCTTGCATATTCTACGCCTGCAAGAACTATCTTGGACGATTCTGAAGGATCGACGCTGATATAAATCAGGGTAGTGTTTGTCCTGTTGCCAAAACTTCTTATGAGATTAATACTGTTAGGGTCTATTGGGATGTCTTCGACCTCTTTTGGATTATAATAGAATGGGATGTTGTAGAGTTGCCCTCTGATTAATTGCTGCGTCATCCATTTATTGCCCTCGAATTTCTCGAAGAGATAATGATTGTATTCTACTTGGTTGCTGTTTGTAGAATAATGCTTTGAAATAATAATTATTGCAGCAATGATTATTATTATCGCTCCGACGATGATTAAAACGATGGTCATGGAATTTTTTGATCTGTCTTCAGGATTCTCTTCGTCGCTCTTCACTTCATGCGATGTCTTTGCATTACTCGCATGTTCATGATGTTCGCTTGATATATGACTATGATGAGCATGCTCCTCATGGTTGTGTGTGTGTTCTTCCTTCTTGTGTTCATGATCTGCAGTCATTGTGATTCCTCTTAATTCGTTGCGCTAATTGTTTGTCGTCATTATATCATAATATGTATATACGAGCCTGTCCTTTGCCGCGAGCAAGTCCTTGAGTCTTGCATTCATTATTATGCAATTTGGATTATCTTTTGATATGCTGAAAGTCGCTCCTTGAGCATTATTCGAAGTGTCTATCATTATGAATGGGAATGCTGATGTCGCATTGCCGCAGTCAACTATTGGAAGAGCATAGTTTGAAGAATTCGCTGTTATGCCAAAATATACTGGTTTATCGAATTGCGACTGCGCTTCATACCGGACTACGTCGATATATTGCAGGTTGTCAGTTACATTGTCAAATGGATCGAATACGAACGCGATGCCCTGGCTCTGCTGTATCTTTGAAATGATATCGCTTGAGATATTTATGCGCTCGATATCGGATGGATAATAATAGAAGTCCATATATTTTCCTGAAATCTTCGTCTTAAAGCCAGTATCGGTCATGATGAACGAATGCTTGTTATAGCTCAAAGTCCCTGAGTTCTGGTTATCGATGATTATAGCGAATATGCTTATTACCATCGAAAACACTATGAACGCGCTGACTATAATCACAGTCCATTTTTTCTTGTCGCTTTTATTTTTTTTCATAATACAACCCTTTAAACAGTCTTTCAACAATATATGAATATCTTGTTCAGAAGCTATACACTATTTATAGTGTTTATAATACATCCTCTATAGGCTTCTTTTTTCCTGGCTTTGCTGTTGTATCTGCCTGAGTCTTCATCTCTTCAACTTCTTTTCGTAAATCAACACCAAGTTCTGTAAGCGCTGCGACGTGCATCTGCATCAACTGCTCTATTATCTGCAATATCCTTGCAAGTTCAGCGCGCTCTTTAGCAAGCGTCGATAAAGAACCCTTGTGAAATCCTATCTGTTCATCCTTTGAAGATTCAGCATTCTTCTTAACATCCTTCTTATCAGATTTAACCATTCATCATCACCGATAACTGCGTATAATAGTGCCTTTAAATAGTTTATGCATAAATTTAGGTTATTTTCAGGATACATTTATAAATCCTCGTCGCGTACGGTATATTAGTGGATATATCTGGATGAATCTCCTGTAAAGAAGATAATTAGATGGTGAATGTGATAAAAAAATGGTTAATGCGACTAATAGCACTGTATTGATTGACGAAGCGAACAACGCATTGTCTATTGTGAACCCTATTGTGATAAAGATAGCCATAGCCGTACTGATATTCTTTATTGGATTTCTCATAGGAAAGATTGCCCAGAAGCTAATAATAAAATTCTTCAAATTAAGCGATCTTGACAGGATAATAAAGAAGAGAACAGGCTTCAAATTCCAGGCATCATTAGTAACTTCAAATATAGTCTCATATTTCATATACATCATTGCCATAGTTATGGCGCTAAGCAGGCTTGACATAACGACGACTATAATAACGAGCATAGTGATAATACTGGTTATAATATTGATATTGTTCCTCATATTCGGACTTAATGATATATTCGCGAATTTTTCTGCAGGAATAGTAATAAAACTGCGCGGAAATATAAAATCAGGAGATTACATAAGAATAAAAGATAAGAGAATAGAAGGATACATCATGAACATGACAGCATTAAGTATAAGACTTGAGACAAAAAAGGACGAGACAGTATTCATACCGAATATGGTTCTCTTCCGATCAGAAATAATAAAACCAAAGAAGATACCAAAACATTAGATAATATATTATATATATTTATATTACTGATTCAATTTCTCGAGCATTGAAGAAATATTCCATATCTGTGTTCTTATGAATGGAGGAATGTTCAAATCTTCAGAAATCTCGTCGAGATTATGCAGCGACTTGCTCACCTTCATTGAAAGTTCTGATTCGTCATTCAATGAGCGTATGATTGAGTCTATCTTTATGCGCACATTCTTAGGTACGCCCTCATCCTCTTTGAGCGCGGTGAGCGCTTCGATGATCTCTTCGCATTGATGCTTTATAGCTTCCTTACTTTTGACCATTTTCCTTCCGGGGCTTCTTTTTGCCGCTGACAGAATTGTCGCCTTCAAGACTCTTCATGACTTCTTGCTGAATCTCTTCAGCCTTAAGTTTTATCTTCTCTTCCTGCTTCTCGATAGTCGCTATCCTTATGCTAAGCATTTCCTTCTTCTCTTCGAGATCGCGTCTTAATTTATCCTTGTCGACGAGTACCATGATGTTTCCTATGATCTTGTATGTATTTTCAGAATTAGCCATTTCAGAAAGCGCAGACTCTATCTCTGTCTGCTGCATCTGGAACTGCTGGCGCTGCATGGAAAAATTTTCAAGATTCTGCTGTATAAGTTGTATCTGCCCGATTTTTTCCTGCATTTGTGGATCCATGTTGACCTTTCTTGAAATTTGTTAAGATTTATTCTTTGCCTGTTATGCCTTTAGTCTTTTCCCAGACGAGAAGGACCTTTGTTATAGTGTTGAATGCAGTCTTTAATGCTGTTGCATCGTCAGCAGAGATTTCGAACACCAGATGCTTCTTATCCTTTTTTAAAGTATAAGTTGACCTGTTTAATGTCTTATCTTCAGGAATGAATAATCTTTCAATGTCGTCAATATCCTTATCGACAATAATTGTAGATCTATACATTTTAGCGTGCTTTGACCTTGGTTATAGTTGTCCTAGGCTTGAATATAAGTCTTGAGCCGCAATACGGGCATCTAACCTTCTTCTTAATGTATGTATCAGCAACCGTCTTGCTGCATGAGAAACATTTGTAATCGACCATTTTTTACCTCACTCCTTTGACCTGATAGCTGGAGGCTTTGAAACAGTATATGCCCTACTCGTGAATTTTGCCTTGCATTTTTCACATTGCCAGATACCGACTGAAATTCTTGAAACTTTCGGGAATGCGCAGTATGGGCACTTATGCCTCTTCTTCTGCTCGACTTCAATTAAAGCTACTTTATCCCTGTTCCTGCGACCATACCTTGTGCCGAAACGGCCAACGGCCTTTAAGTGTTTTGCTGAACCTGCTACCATGTTAATATAACCTCATAATAGATAATACTCAAAGGATTAAACGAGTATTTATAAATATTTTGAAATGGGCGATGTGATTGGTCTAAATAGAACCTTTATCCAAGATATAGGATAATATTACATCTTGCTATTACGACTGCACATGACTATCATGTTCGTTCTTGTTCACGCGTATTATATTCTGAACGAAGCTTTCCATCTTTGGCTCGTGGCTGACCATTATCATCTGCCTTATGTCAAGTTCGTGCAGCACGTCGCGCATCTTGTCGAGCTGTTCTGAACTAAAGCCGTCAGTAGGTTCGTCCAAGATCAATATCTCGTCAGTCTTTATGTTGTTTATCAGATCGTTTATGACTTTATTCAATGCAAGCCTGTACGCTAGAGCGACTGATGTTTTTTCTCCTCCTGAAAGGTTTGTTATGTCAGTCTCATAATTATTCTGCATTATGACTGGAGTGAATTCATCGTCGATTCGAACCTCCAAGTTTTCATCGTCCATTAGCATGTTGAACCATTTCTGGAACAGTTCGTTGAATTCCACCTGTATCTTCTGCATTATCGCCTTCTCGATTGTCGAACTGAGGCTTATGAAATGTTCAGAAATCCAGAAATTCAGTTCTCCAATATATGTTATCTTCTTTTTCAGGTTGTTCTTGTTGTCTATATCCTGCGATATTCTCGTGATATTCTGGTCATTATTTTCCATATCCTTTCTTATCCCTGCTATTTTTATGTCGCTCTCTTTCAATTCCTTCAGTATAGAATCGAGTTCAGTTTTTTTATTCATGTATTCTTTTTCTGTATCTGCATACTTTCCAATGTTTTCTGAAAGTTCCGAATACTTTCTCGTCAATGAATCGAATTCTTCCTTTGATTTTGATATGTTTGAAAGTGTCTCGCTCTTCTGCTGATCCTTCTCCTTCAATGATTCGATGATATGCTTTCTTACTTCTACATTGCTCAAAATCTTCCTGTTTCTCGAGATGGATTCCACGAGTTTGTTCACGTCCATTCTGTCAAGCTTGTCTTTTTTTAATTTCAATTCTTCAATATCCTTTGTCAGCATCGTCTTTAATTCCTGCTGTTTTGCAATGTTTGATATCTTGATGCTGGTTTCGCGAAGTTCCATCTCGTCTTTTCGCAGATTCTCTATTTCAGACTTCAATGTATTGACTTGTGATTCCAGTTCCTTCTTCTTTATTGAAAGTTCGGAAAATTTTCTCTCGCATGACTGGACGTTTGCGCTCTCTTTATCGACGATCTTTACTTTGTGCGAGAAGTCAACATTCTGCAGGCACGTAGGGCAAGTGCTCAAGTCCTTTAATTGATTGATTATCTTGCTTGAATTGAATTTGTTGACGTTGATTATGTTGAGTTCGATGACTGTGCGTTCAAGCAAATCTTTTGATTCTTCAAGAGATCTTTCTTTTGACGATCTTGATTCAAGGCGTTTAGTTATTGATTGTGTCTTGTAGTTTAATGCGGCGATGTCGTCGACTGCAAGATTTTGCAGGTCGCGCTCCTTGTCTTCGAGTCTTTTGGATATTATCTCCTTTGCTGAATTTATCTTGTTCAATTTGTCTTCAGAATCATTGAGCGATTCGCGGATAGTATTCTCGTCGATATCTATCACTCCGAGATCGCTAAGCTTGCTATTGTATTCTTTTATACGGTATTCTATCATTCCTAAATCCTTGTTGTTTCGATCAAGATCCAGCTTCTTGTTCTTGAGATTTATCGACGCTATTTCCAAATCTTTTTTCAGGATGCCAAGTTTTGCGATGTTGTCTTCAAAACCTTTTATCTCTGAAAGCTTCTTGAGATTCGCATCCTTCAAGACGTTGTTTGTCGATTGCTCAAGACTTAAATCCTCCGACAATCTCTTTTTTGACTGGAACAGTTTCTCAAGTTCAGTATTCAATGAATCAAGGTCTGAGACTTTTGCTTCGAGAATCTTTTTGGTGTTGCGCAATTCCTTTGCGTACGCCAATGCATTCTCTCTTATCCTCTTGTATTTATCTATATTGAATATCTTCCTTAAAGTATCGAGGCGCTCGTCGCGGCTCTCGAACAGGATTCTCTTCATGTCTTCCTGCGGTGTATAGACTGTATACCTATATATTAGGCTCGTATTTTTATTGATGAGTTCCTGCGGATATCCAAATAGTTCAAGAATTTTAGACTTGAGTTCAATCGGTGTGCCGTCGAATGAATTGTTGTTGATTATTATATTTCCTGAATCCTGCGCGACTGTATCATCCTTTCTCTTGAGTTTTCTTTTTATTATAACTTCATTATTCTCTATATTGAACGATAGTTCGACGCTGCCTTCCTTCTTTCCATGACGAAGAAGTGTGGAGCCGCTCACGTCTCCCTTGATAAGACCGAATAGCGCGAACTCTATCGCGAGAAGAATCGTCGTCTTTCCTGAACCGATATCGCCTATCAATAACGTTGAACCTTCAGAGAAATCTATAGATTGGCTCGTGTAAGAACGAATATTCTCGAGACGCAATGATTTGAGGAGCATACTACTATAGAATAAAGAATAGTTTAAAAGGTTTGTTACTCTAGCACAACATTTTTAAAACATCATAAGTGTCCATAAGATGTCTTAATCTAGTCCCGTAGTGTAGCGGTCAATCATGCAGGCCTTTGGTCATCGACAAAAGTCGAATGGAAGAAAGCCTGTGACCCCAGTTCGAATCTGGGCGGGACTACTATAATTTTTATTGTCGCTTTGCGACCTTTTTTAGCGCAGGTTTTTTGCTTGCAAAAAAAGTGCAGGAGAATCTGGGCGGGGCTACTATAAATTTCTTTTAAAGATTGGGGCTAACAAGAATTATCGAGGTAAATTTATATACTTCAATCATTCTTATATACTTCAATCATTCGTGCGAGGGAAGA
>Ga0182027_10005149_pt1 | contig 19967 bp, 22 predicted proteins | sample 712E1DmetaG_FD_121300 | JGI IMG/M metagenome (GOLD analysis project Ga0182027, IMG submission 121300) | Permafrost microbial communities from Stordalen Mire, Sweden - 712E1D metaG (Illumina Assembly) | ecosystem: Environmental > Terrestrial > Soil > Wetlands > Permafrost | place: Sweden...
AAGGTTACCGGGCTGTTACCGCAAACCCGCCGGGCAACAAGAAACCCGGTCCTTCGACCGGGTTTCACGCTTGCGGCTTGGTTGCGGGGGACGGATTCGAACCGCCGACCTTCGGGTTATGAGACGTGTTATAGCCCTCCCGGCGGCTACTGATTGGCCCCAATCAGTCCCCATGCGTCCCAACCTTGCGCGTGAAACGACCCTGTCGCGGGACTCAATGGGATCGGCCGGGACGGCTCGTTTTGCTCCGCATGTGATCGGAGATGTTATCTGGCTCCGTCGATAGCCGCCGCCAGACGCTCGGCCGCATCCTCTGCGAGTCGCGGCAGGACGTGGGAGTAGGTGTCGAGCGTGGTCGCGATGGTGGCATGTCCGAGACGTTCCTGGACCACCTTGGGATGGACCCCAGCGGCGAGCAAGAGCGATGCGGCAGTATGGCGGGCATCGTGCAACCGGATGCGGGGCAGACCCGCATGGGCCGAGAGGCGCTCAAAGGACTGCGACACTGAATCCGGGTCCAGGGGCTGGCCGTCCGCTCGGCAGAACACGAGATCCTCGTCGTGCCAGATCGACCCGGCCAAGAGGCGCTCTGCAGCCTGAGCCCGTCGGTGCGCCCTAAGGGCGACCACGGTCGCCGCATCGAGGGCGATCCGCCGGCGGCCCTTGGCTGTCTTGGGGCTGCCGTAGGCGAGCCCTTCGGCTCCGCGGATGCGTGTCTGCTGGACCGACAACGTGGCCCCATCGAGATCGAGATCGCTCCAGCGCAAGCCGAGCATCTCGCCCCGTCGCATCCCGCTCGAGAATGCCAACCGCCACAGACCCGCCAGGCGATCGCGAGCGACTGAGTCAAGGAACGCGTGAACCTGCTCGCCGGTCCAGGTCTTCATGTCCCGCCGACCGGAAGGCAGCTTGTGGGCTCTCGCGCCGGGGTTGGAGTCGATGATCCTGTCCTCCACGGCGTCCCCGAACGCGCGTGAGAGCATCAGGCTTACGTTGTGAACGCTCTTGGCTGAGAGTGGCCTGCTCCTGCGGCCGCCGTGGTCGGCCAGGTCCGCATACAGGATTCGCAGTCGGGCCCGGGTTAGAGAACGCAGCGACTGAGCGCCGATGGCCGGCACCACATAGGCGCGGACCATGAGGCCATAGGCGGCCCATGTCGAGCCACGAAGGTCAGCGCGCCGCGAAGCATGCCACTGGTCGAGCCACTCGCCGACCGTGAGCTTGGTGGGTTCGGGCGCACCCGACTCGGCCCGTCGCTGGCGATCTCGCAACCCATCGAGCGCGGCCGCCTTCGTGGGAAACCCCGACCGGCACACTTGCCGGCGTGCCTCGCCACTCTGGTTCAGGTCGACCTGGAAGGCCCAGACGACTCGCCCGCCCGGGCAGCGCGGACAGGTCCGGCCCTCGACGATCCCGCGCCCGCAACCCGTACAGCGCCGAAACACTCGACCCTGCCTCACGGCTCCCCTTCTTTGTCGATGTACTCCCGCGCCTTGGCAGTCAAGCCGCCGCCGGTCTGCCCCCGACCGGCGGCCGGCTCCAGCAACCCCGCGACCCTGGCCCGATGGAGGTCGTCGCGTATTTGCGTGGCCGGCACGCCGAGCTGCTCCGCTACCGTTAGCACCGGGGAGCGGTCCCCGGCTTGGCAGGCAAGGACGTATCGCACCGCGACCCGCAGCAGCCGACGCGTCCGCTCGTCCTGCGACGGCTTCGAGGATTCATCCAGCCGAGCGAGCAGGCTGATCCAATCTTCGTTCCAGATCATCCCGACCATCGATGCCATAGGCCGGAGGCTCGATTGCGGCTTGGCGACCTCGCGTCGGAACGCGGCCAGTGCGGCGGCTGGGCTGATGTGCCGGAGTACTCCAGCCGTGGTCGGCAAGGGCGGCGGCAACGGTCGCACTGCCCGGCCTTCGAGATAGTCGCGTTCGTTCCGGGCTTCGAAGCCACGCGCCTCCGATGTGGGCACCAGTCGGATCGACATGATGCTCGGCCCTCGGGGATCGACCCGATACAGGCACGTCCATTCTCCGAGTGGCTGGACAGCCTCTAGTCCCCCCTGGGGAGCGCGGAAACCGAACTTCTCCATGTCCCACATCTTGACGCTCTCTTGACAGTAAGTCAATCCTGCGTCTGACTATTGTTCCTCAGTCCACGCCTGACTCACTTCGGGCTATCGCAATGGCCGCAATCCATTGCCGTACGATTGCCGCCAGGATACTCTACAGCCCATGAACGACCTGCGGATGCTCCTGGCGGCGCGCCGGACCGAGCGGAGTCTGCCGCCTCCGGCCGAGCGACGACGCCTGCGCTTGGCCGCTCGCCTCACGCAGCCAGAGTTGGCGGCCTTCGTCGGCGTTGGTGCTCCTGCTCTGTGCCGCTGGGAAGGCGGGACGAGGACTCCTCATGGTGAGTTGGCGGCCCGCTATGCGGCCGCGCTGGCCACGATCCGGGTGGGGGTGGATGGGTGACCGCGCGGGTTACCGATTGGACGGCGGTGCCGATCGTCCTTGACGTACCCGCCGCCGGTCGGCTCCTTGGACTGGGCAAGAACGCCGCCTATCAGGCCATCGCGGCTGGCGAACTGCCATCGCTGCGCATCGGCCGGAGGGTGCTAGTCCCACGTGACCGTCTCCGGGCGCTCCTCGAAGGCGAGGGTCGGCGATGAGCTGTCTTCCCACTGACAACCCGACGCTCGTGATCAGGTTCCAGATACGCGACGTCACAGGCGAGCTGGTCGCAATCCATTGTCGCCAAGGTGACGGGCCTGGAAAGAAGCTTTGGTGGGAGACGCCGGACGGGCGACGGGGACTCGGCGGGCTCCCGCTGGCCGATCTCCCGCTGTACGGGATCGAGCGGCTCGACGGGCGTGCCACCGTGGTCGTGGTCGAGGGCGAGAAAGCCGCACAAGCTCTTCAGGGTGCTGGCGTGCCAGCGCTCGGCACCGTGACGGGCGCGGCCGCAACGCCGAGCCAGGCTGTCCTGGCCGAACTGACGGGCAAGAGCGTCGTCCTCTGGCCCGACGACGACGATGTTGGTCGAAAGCACATGGAGCGGATCGGCGATGGACTCGCCGAAATCGCCGCAGATGTCCGCCTTATCAACTGGTTCGAGGCCCCGGACCATGGCGACGCCGCGGACTACCTGGCGGCTGGTGGCGACCCGCTGGTCCTGATCGCCGCCGCCCAGACCCTTCGCATCATCGACCGGGCAGCGGAGTCAGCGACGATGCCATCTGATGCGCCCGACCATCTCGTCAAGCAGTCGCTGGCAGCCTGGCACTTCGCCCAGATGGCTGGCGATCGGGTCCGCTTTGATCATGGCCGCGGCCGCTGGCTTCTCTGGTCCGGCCATCGCTGGCGGCCCGACGAAGACGGCGGAATCGAGCGACTGTGGCTCTCCGTCTTGGCGGACCGCTATCGACTGGCCCTCGCGGCCGAGGATCGCGAACGCATTCGGCTTGTCGCCGAGGTCCAGGCGGCCGGGGCAATGAATTCCGCGGTGACCGCCGGGCTCGAGCTGGCCGCGAGCATGGAACCGATCGCCACGACAGGCAACGCCTGGGATCCGAACCCCTTCGTGCTGGGCTGCGAGAACGGTGTCGTGGACCTTCGGGCGGGCGTCCTGCGGCCCGGTCGACCTGAGGACATGATCTCCCGCTCTACCCTGATCGACTTCGATCCTGAAGCGACATGCCCGCGCTGGAACCGCTTCCTTGACGAGGTGTTCGCAGGCGATGCCGAGCTGGTCACCTGGTTCTGCGTGATGATCGGTTCCTCGCTGGTGGGTACGTCGAAGGAGCTCCTCGTCGTTCACCACGGACGCGGCAACAACGGCAAGTCGGTCCACTTTCGCGCCCTGCGGCGAGCCTTCGGCGAGTACGCCGTCGCGATCTCGGTCGAGACGCTGGTCAACGCGAAGCGAGAGGCGGGCGCAGCCACTCCTGATCTCATGGTCCTGCGTGGCGCTCGCATCGCCTTCGCAACAGAGCCTGACAGGGCCGCGAGGCTCCGGGGCGGGACGCTGAAGAGGTTGGTCAGCATCGACCAGATGACCGGGCGCGGGCTCTACGGAGCGCCGTCGTCGTGGGAACCGACGCACTCTCTCCACCTGGCGACCAATCACCTGCCGACTGCCGACGATGCGACCGATGGTTTCTGGCGCCGGATCGCACTGGTCCCTTGGGCGGTCCGGTTCGCGAAGCCTGGCGAGGAAGGCGTACCAGAAGACCCCAACCTCGCCGAAACTCTGGCGGGTGAGGCTCCGGGCATCCTCGCCTGGGCCGTCCGCGGCGCCGTCGCCTACGCTGCGGGCAGGCCCCTCTGGCCGTTCCCGGCTGCAGTCCAAGCGAAGACCGCCGCCTATCGGGCCGATGAAGACAAGCTCGGCGCGTTCGTGTCGGCCAGAGTGGTCTATGAAAGAGGCGCCGAGGTCACCCTGGGCAACTTGTTCGCCGCCTACACCGAATGGTGCAGCGAGGAAGACGTGCCGCTCCTAGGGCGGCTCAAGTCCCGCGCCTTCGGCACCTACTTCGAGGAACGCGGTCGTGCCGAGAGGTTCAAGAACTCGGCCGGTTTGCTGTCCTTCAAAGGGGCCCGACTGACCTCGGACAAAGGCTCAGAGACTCGCGAGGCGATTCCCAGACTTCCTGACGCGACTAAGGAATATCGAGAAGTCTGGGAATCGCCCTCTGAACCTCTGAACCTCTTGGGATCTCTCTGACGTGAACGGCCGAAGGCCCTCGCGGCCAGCGACGGCACGCCAACTGGACGTCCTTGCCGCGTATGTCGCGTCCGGCGGGTCGATCCCGGACGCGGCCGCCCTGGTGGGCATCCGGCCGAGCACGGCGAAGCGCCACCTTGCCGACCTGCGTGCCAAATCGGGTCTCTCCACGGAGCAGCTGATCTACGTGGGAACAGCCGCCGGTTGGCTCGTCGTCCCCAGTCTGGAGTCCAACTGAGCGCAAGCGACTGAGCCTCTCGTCCCTCGCGTCATGCCTCCTCCACTCCAAGGTGAAAGGTGTGAACTAGAGGACTTCGCGGACCACTCGGACCCGGCAGGGTCCTACCTCTTCTTCGGAACTCTCCGCTTGTCCGGCTTCTTGGAGGCCTCAGAGGCACGGATGAGCGCCTGTACCTCCGCCCGTTTCCGCTCCCCCGCTTGCATCCAGAACTCCACCCACTCCTCGTCGGTGACCGACCCCGCGGTGCCAGGATCAGGCTTCGCGACGCTCTCTCCAGCTTCTGTCCTCCGGATCCACTCGACCTCGGTCATCCACCCGATCTCTGGCCACCACTCCCGCACACCACCTGGCGGGTCCGCATCGTAATCAGCGTTCAACGCGCCGAGTGCCAGGTCGCCTTCGGGCCCAGAGGGGATCCAATAATCCACAGGGTCGCGGTCCGGTCGTTCGAGGTACGCGATCGCTCCTACGCCATGCTCGGCCATGACGCGTTTGACGGCAGCCAAGACTCGACGCAGGGTCGCCTTTTCGGCATCCCAGATTGTGCCCCCTACGGGCGCCAGAAGAACCGTCACCATGACCGTTGTGAACAGGTCAAGCTCGGCCTTGGCGTAACCACGGGCGGATACTTCGTACCAGGCATCGACAGTCTGGTCCTCGACCGAGAAGGCGGCCATGATGGAGTCGCGCAGATACCGAGCCATGGGTGTTTGAGATGTCGCCCCTGGGATTCCGACCTCGACTCTCACGCCTGGCCCCCTGTTCCGGTCTGCGGGCACCACCGTGCCACGCCCGCGCTCAGTGTATGCCTCTCCGCCTGCCCCCCCAACGCAGCCCTCGGACCGGCCGGAAACGTTAGGCTGGGACGGCGAGGAGGCGTGAGAAATGGACATGCTATCGGTGGCCCTGAGTGGCCTGGTAGGGGTGGTTTTCGGCTCGGTGGTAACGCTGCTCGATGAGCGAAGGCGAATTCATCGCGACGAGATGGGTGCAGGGAGGGCGTTGTACTTCGAGATGGCCAAGAACACGGTCTACCTAAAGGGCATGACTGGGCGATCACCATTGACTGATCTCAGCCACGGTACATGGGACGCGACGCAATCGAACGTCGCGAGTCTGCTAACGCCGCGGGATCTGAAGGTCGTTGCTGAGGCCTACACCATGCTGGCTCTCTGCCAAGCAAATGTCGACGCCGCTCGCGAGAGAGGAAGCCTCGTCTCCGTGAATGATCAGAACATCTGGGCGCTCGGACACAACAGCTTCATCGACGGCGTGATGGTCTTGCGGCGGACCGCGTGGTCCAAGAAGGACCAGAAGGAACTCGCGAAGCCGCCATATGCGCAAGACCAGGTGGCTGGCTAACGGCTCGTTTGTCTCGCTCCGCCTAGAGACTAGGGCTACCACTCGCCCGAGGTTGATACCGCAGGCGTAGCACCGTAGGCGAATAGACCGCAGCGTCGGTCTGGCTCACGATTCGGGCGATGACGCGATCCACCCGCGGCTCCGATGACGCGCTGTACGACACCCGGGCATTCGACCAAGCAGTGGCTTCCGGTCGCGTCGGCCCTACCCCTGCCCCACCGGTGGGGAGGCCTCACGGCCAGTGCAGATCCCAAACGTCCGCGCCTTCCCTTTGTGTGTGCACGGACGAGTTTCCCCTGTTTTTTGTGCAGAGTGAGGGCAGCCCGATGACAACGAAGACGACTCCCACCGCCCCCTGGCGCAGCCGGATCGTCGGGATGGAGGACGTCGCGCCCGATCAATTGCTGGCCCATCCGCTGAATTGGAGAGAGCATCCCGGTCCTCAACGTGACGCACTGCGCGGCTCGCTCGCCGAAGTCGGCTGGGTCCAGAACGTAGTCGTCAGCAAGCGCACAGGACACGTCGTCGACGGCCATGCCCGAGTTGAAGAGGCGCTATCGCGCCACGAGGCGACCGTGCCCGTCCTCTACGTCGATCTCTCGCCCGACGAGGAGGCGCTCGTCCTCGCCACCCTCGACCCGATCGGCGCGATGGCGACCGCGGACACCGAGAAGCTCGAAGAGCTACTGGCGGGGATCACTGTGGACGACGCCGGGCTATTGGCCTTGCTCGGCGACCTGGCCGGCAACGATCCGAAGGCTGGCCTGACCGACCCCGACGACGTACCGGAGCCATCCGAAGAGCCCTACGTGAAGACGGGCGACCTGTGGGTCCTTGGCGAGCATCGACTCCTGTGCGGCGATGCCACCAAGCCCGAGGACGTGGCCCGACTGCTCGACGGAGCGACACCCACGCTCCTTGCGACGGATCCGCCCTATGGCGTCAGCTACGACGCGACCTGGCGCGACGGCGTGTACAACGGCCTGGGTGCGGCCGAGCGGCCGTACATGCGGATCGATGGCGCATCTGGCGGACCCGAGCGCGACGACGCCACACGGGCGCGCGCGCAGCGCCGTGGGCGAACCGCGGGCCATCGCAACACCACGATCAGCGGCGACACGCGGGCAGACTGGTCCGAGGCGTTCGAACTGGTGCCGAGTCTGGAGGTGGCCTACGTCTGGTGTGCCACGACCGGCATGATCGAGGTCGCCTCGGGCCTCGAGCGGATCGGCTTCGAACTGCGCCAGCAGATCATCTGGGCCAAGACACAGGCGGCGATGTCGCGGTCTGCCTACAACTGGCAGCACGAACCCTGTTGGTATGCCGTCCGCAAGGGCAAGACGGCATCGTGGCGGGGGAGTCACTCCGACACCACACTGTGGGAGATGGCCAGCCCCAAGATGATCATGGGCGGCTCGACCGAGCAGAAGTACGACCATCCGACGCAGAAGCCCGTCAAGGCGATGAGTCGGGCCATCGGGCACCACGCCGGGGACGTCTACGAGCCGTTCTCGGGCTCCGGCACAACCCTCATCGCGGCCGAGACCCTGGGTCGCCACTGCTTCGCGATCGAGATCGACCCCAAGTACGTCCAGGTTGCCATCGAGAGATGGCAGAACTTCAGTGGCGCCAAGGCGGTCCGGGTCGATGGGTAGGCGAGGCCCGCCGCCAATGCCGACCGAACTCAAAGTGCTCCACGGCGAGCGGCGGCCATCACGTCTCAATCGCAATGCGCCCAAGGCCAAGAACGTGCCGGTGATGCCCGAAGGCATGAGCGCGCCGGCGCAGGCGATCTGGAACCGCCTCACGGCCGACTACGCTCATACCGGCGTCCTCACGAGCGTCGATACCGATGCCCTCCAGATCTACTGCGAGGCGGTGGTGCGATATAGGCACGGGGCCAAGATGCTGGAGCAGAGTGGCCCGCTCGTCCGTGGCGCTCGACGCGGCGATCTCATCAAGAACCCACTCCACCAGATTGTCCGCGATGACGCCGACCTCATCCGCGCCTTCGCGCGCGAACTCGGCTTCACGCCATCGGCTCGATCAGCGCTCACCGCAGTGCAGGAGGCCGATGAAGACGACGCCATGGCTCGCTGGATGGCAGGCAAGACCGGATGAGGGTCTTTCCGATGACCCACCCGCGCTATTTGCGCGGCGCTGGGGCTGCGGAGCGACTGCCGGGGGAGGGGGGAGGCAAAGTACGGGGCGTTTGCGCCTCCCAAGTTACCCGGGCGCCGCATCTCTCGCTCGTCCTGGTTTCGTGGTTTACGTCACGAGGGGAGGACCCGGCCCGATGACCACTCAGTACCTCCTCGGCGTCGGAGCAACGAGCCATGGGTAGGCGCGGTCCGGCCCCGACGCCGACGAACGTGAAGATCCTCCGTGGCGAGACACGCCCGAGCCGGGTGAACTACAACGAGCCGATCCCGTCAGCCGACGTGCCTGCGATGCCGCCCGATATGGACGCCGAGGCAAAGGCCGTGTGGCGGCGGGTAACGGCCAGCTTGGCTCACACGGGCGTCATCCGAGCCCCGGACGCCGATGGCCTGCGCTGTTACTGCGAAGCTGTGAGTCGGTATGCCGGGGCGGCCCGTCTGTATGCGCAATCAGGGCCACTCGTCCGGACGCGAGGCGGCCTCGTCAAGAACCCTCTCCACCAGATCATTCGTGAGGATGGTGAACAGATCCGCCTGTTTGCCCGCGAGCTTGGCCTGTCGCCATCCGCGCGCGCGGGCCTGCACGTCGAGCCCGAGCACCGCTTCGACTTGATCGACCCCGTCCTCGGCCTGCCGCCGCGGCTGCGGGCGATCAGCCATGAGATCTAGCTCGTGGTCCCCCGAGGACGCTCGAGTCGTGATCGAGCGCGGCAGAGCTTCAGCGGCCAGATCGCGGAGCGGATCGATGACTGGGGCGACCTGGCTTGCCGAGCGAAGTGGCTCGGTATCGCTCCAGCTCGGCAGTGGTGATGACGTAGGTCTTGCCGAAGAGGCGGGCCGCGAGTCTCCCGCCCTGGACCTGGTGGCGAAGGGCGGCGGCGCTGATGCCGAGCTCGACTGCGGCTTCGGACAGGGTGAGCATCGTCCTCTCCTCCTACAGGCTTCGGGCTTCTCGGCGAGCTTGGCGATACAGCCGCAGGGCTGCGGCGCGATCGGCGTCGGCCCTCTCTCGGTCAGCTACCGACGTGGCGAAGTACCCCGCCTGCTTGGCCCGGCTCCATTCGCGCGACGCGACAAGGGCTCGCTCGTCGGGGGTAGTCAGCATGGTCTACTCCTCCTCGCTCTCGGGTTCGGCCATGAGGTCGGACTCGATCTCGTCGAGCCAGCCGTCGAGCGACTGGCAGCCACCCTCATCGGAGCCTGTCCCGACCTGATAGGCGTCGAGGCGGTATGTGTTGTATCCGGCGTGGCGGAGAGTCCTCTGAAATTCGGTCCAGCGGTCGATCCATTCCTGCCAGACTGCGCGCACCTCTTCGAGTTCGTCGCGAAGCTCGTTGGCTCGATCGGAGTCGATCAGCGTCGTCATCTCGTCTCCCTACTTCGCGACATGGGCGTACTCGCCCCGGGCGTACAGGCTGTCGTGGATGTGGCCGAGCTCGCGGCGGATCTCGATCATGTCGCCGACCTCGCTCCAGTCGAGCGTGTCCGGGTCGGCGGTCTCGTGGTTGACGAGAACGCCAAGGATGTCGAGAGCGAGGGACTGGGCGACGTTGAGGTTCTTGAGGTAGGCGCCGATGGCGGCGTCGTTGGGCCCGGTCGTCATGGTGGACTCCAAGGCTTGTTTGGTCACGCACATACATGCTCGGTACCGGCCAGATTGCAAGTGGCCGATCGGCACGTTCGAGCTACGGGGTGAGCGCCGTGGCCAGTCGCGAGTCTCGGGGGCGCACCCCTTCAACCACGGGCGCGAGGGAGGCGCGTGTGCGGGCGGGGCGGGAAGCTTCGGCCAATGAGCCAACTCCCGACGTAGCGCCGCACGTGGGGGCCGTGTCGGGGTCGAACGCCCTGAGGGCTATTGGGGAGCGCCCCCTACCAACCGCGCTTTCGCTGCGGAACAGGACGACCGTCGGGAGGGTGTGCACGTTCGCGCCATCGGGTGGCAGACCCTGTCGGGCGAGGCCGTTGCGGGACGAGCCGTATTGCTTCTGGCACTCTCCGGATCATGCCGAGGAGGCAGCGGAAGCTCGACGCCTTGGCGGTCTGCGCCGGCGGCGTGAGAAGACAATTACGACGGTCTACGAGCTTGAAGGCCTGGGATCGGTCGATGGCATCCGACGGGTACTCGACATCGCGGTCGCCGATGCCCTCGCTCTTGAGAATTCGATCGCCCGCTCGCGGGTCTTGATCGCCGCGGCCATGGCGGCGGCGAAACTTCTGGAGGTCGCGGAGAACGAAACGAGGGAAGCCCTTCTTGCCGCCGACCTTGCTCTCTTCAGAGGCGAAGGCGAATAGACGCACCCGACCCGACCCTGCCGATGCCAGACCGGATCGTCACCATGGAACGATCGTCCAACCCGCGACATTCAGCTTGGAGGGCCTGGACCTGGATGCGGTGTGGCGCCCCTCGTGGAGAAGCGTGCATTTCGTGTCCAGTTATCGTGTCGTCGTTTGGCCCGTGGCCTGGTGGGGCCTTGGTCAAGTTCGCGATTTGCTAGCATTCGGCGCTCCAGGGGCCATCAGCCGGCCCGCGACGGACTCCGGAGGGACCAAATGCAACTTCAAGGACGTCGGTTCGCCCACTGGTTGCCGGACGGAGTCACAGTCCGCCACTTCGATGCCATCGCAAACGGCAAACTTATCGTTCTGAGGGCGGAAGGCCAGCCCGTGGCTACGGTCGTGGCGCCAACCTTCCGGACGCGCAACAAATGGGCGCTTACCGAGCCCGTGACAATCGACAGCGAGACCTACGTTCTCGCTGTCGGATATGTGAGCCCTTTGGGCTGCGTATGTCACTTCTTCGTGAATGGGATCGACGCCCGAACGGGTTCTACGCTGGAGCAAGCCAGAGGTCGCGGCCAGGTCTGGTTGGGCGTCGATATGGTTGTCATCAGCACACGCCTCATGGCGTACCTGCCGCACGTGTGCGTAGTGGGCATGTCGTACGGCCTTTACCAGTCCTTGAGCGTATCCGCCGTGGCGATCATCGGGGCGGTACTCGCCTTGTCGATGGCAGTCGGCGTCCTCCTGTCCCGAATCGGTCTGCGAGTTCTCGGTTGGATCAAGACATCGGCACGCCCCGGGCTCACAGGCGTCCTCGGTTTCTCGACCTGGTGCGGCGCGGTCGCGCTGGCGACGGCTGCGGAGGTTCTGATACTCACCGCCGTTCGCCCGATGTTGGCAACTCGCTAGCCGCTTCCTGTTCGGACGCGAAAGCGGCCAATGCAATCCGGAGGATCGGGGCCGTCGTGTCTCAATGCGAGGCTGCGTGTCTAGTTCTCGCTGAGGCGGCAAGAGGATCTGGCCGACGCGATTTCTACGCAAGGCTGAGTGTCGTGCCAGGCACGAAATGGGATTTGGAGCGGGAGACGGGTCTCGAACCCGCGACATTCAGCTTGGAAAGCTGGCGCTCGGTCCGCATCCGAGACTATGGCTGAATAGGTCGGCGAGCTAGTCCACATGGAGTTGCTCGGTCGCCGACGCACAGCTCAACCGAGGTCCGAGGGTGGGAACATGGGTGACGAGGCTCAGCTACAGGTCCACGTCTCGCTGCCGCTGACGGCGTTCCCGTCCGAATCCTGGAGGTTCTTGAACGTGGCGGAGCCCGAACCGTCAGCCTTCACGATGACCGACATTACGCTCGCATCGACCGGGTCGTACTCCGTTCCCGAGGCCTGGTCGGTCAGCGCCACCGAGTTGTGATAGGTCGAGACATCGGAGTAGGTTCCGGGTCCGTTGTACGGGTCAACGTTCCAGTTGAGCATCTCGGCCGCCGAATTGGCCTGGGGAATGCTCCACGTGGCGCCCGAAAAGCCAGTCTTGGCCAGAGTCGCGCACGGTGGCAGATTCGGCAGGCCCTGCGTGAAGTTGACGGTCTTGGTCACAGCCCCGGTAACCGTAAGAGTGGCCGTAAACTCGTGAGTACCACCGGCCGCCGGAGCGGTCGTCGGGTTTGCGGCCTGGCTCGTGGAAACGGGGGCATTCGTGGCGCCGGCTTGGTTCGATCCATCGGTGGCCGGAACCGAGGTCGCCGATGAACTGCAGGCGGCGGCTAATAGCGCGGCGCCAATAAGGATCGAACTGAACCGTCGCACAGCAATCTCCCTCAGACTCGAACTGGGTCCCTCCACCGGCGATACTACAGCCACGAACGTTTCCGCGCGCAAGAACTGCCCAGATTTCACGGTCGTCACGATGGCTGCGTAGTGTTCATCCCGGATCTGGGCCTTGGTCTCGAGCTATGGGTGCCCGCCCGCGCTACCTCACGACGATGCCGATCTGGGAGCCCTTGATCGTCTTGGTCACCGTGTCAGTGGCGGTCACGGACTGCGTGCCCGCAGTCTTGAGGGTGACGCTGAAGACGTGAGTACCGGCGTCAGCCGCCTTGAACGTGTAGTTGGCAGGCAGCTTGGCCTTGGTATCGGTGCTGGTGAAGTGGATCGTGCCGGTGTAGCCAGAGACGCGGTTGCCGTAGGCGTCCACTGCAGTCACTCGGATGGTGCCGGCGACACCCTTGGTCCGTGGCGTGGTCAAGCCTGAGACGGTCAGAGTCTTGACCGCGGCCGCCTTGACGACGATGCCGGTCTGGGCGCCCTTGATGGTCTTGGTCACCGTGTCGGTCGCGGTAACGGACTGCGTGCCCGCGGTCTTGAGGATCACGGCCCCGGAGAACACGTGGGTACCGGCGTCAGCGGCGGTGAAGGTGTAGTTGGCAGGCAGCTTGGCCTTGGCGTCTGAGCTCGTGAAGTGGATCGTGCCCAGGTAGCCATGGACACGGTTGCCGTAGGCGTCGACTGCAGTGACCCGGATGCTGCCGGTCGTCCCGGCAGTCCGGGGCGTCGTCAGCCCTGAGACCGCGAGGGTCGTGGCTGCGGCCGGAGTGACGACGATGCCGCTCTGGGTGCCGGTGATCGAGGAGGTGAGCGTATCGGTCGCGGTCACGGACTGCGTGCCCGCGGTCTTCAGGATCACGCTGAAGGTGCCAACCCCGGCGGCCAGGGTCGCGTTGGCAGGCAGGACGGCAGCGCCGTCAGGGCTGGTGAAGCGGACGGTCCCGCTGTAGCCGGTGGCGGTGTTGCCGTGTGCGTCCTTGGCCGTGACGGTCACGCCATGGGCGACACCTGCCACCGTCGGGCTCGGTAGACCGGAGACCGTGAAGTACGGCGGAGGAACGAGGGCGAGGCTGTGGCAGCCGCCGGCGGCGATCGCGGTGACGCCCGATAGCCCGGCCGGGACGTTGGCCTGGCCCTCCAGGTTTCGGCCCCAGGCGACGACGGTGCCGTCCGACTTCAGGGCGAGGCTGTGGTTCCAGCCCGCGGCAATCGCCGTGACGCCCGAGAGGCCGGCCGGGACGTCGGTCTGGTTCCAGGCATCGTTGGGCCCCCAGCCGACTACGGTGCCATTGCTCAAGAGGAAGAGGCTGAATTCGTTCGCGGCGGCGATCGCGGTGACGCCCGACAGGCCGGCCGGGTCGCACCGGCCGTTGTTTTGCACGCCCCAGCAGACAACCGTGCCGTCCGACTTGAGAGCGTAGCTGTCATCTGTACCCGCCGCGATCGCGGCTACGCCCGATAGCCCAACGGGGACGTCACGCTGGCCATCGCTGTCGGAGCCCCAGGCAACGACGGTGCCGTCCGACTTCAGCGCGAGACCGTAGTATCCGCCAGCGGCGACCGCTTTGACGGCCGACAGGCCGGCCGGGACGTCGGTCCCGCCGGCGGCTAAGCCGTAGTCGCCCCAGGCGACGACCGTGCCGTTCGACTTCAGGGCGAGGCCGAAGTGGACCCCGGCTGAGATTGCGGTGACCCCCGACAGGCCGGCCGGGACGTCGGTGGCGCCGTAGTCGTTGTCGCCCCAGGCGACGACCGTGCCGTTCGACTTCAGGGCGAGGCTGAACTGTTGACCGGCGGCGATCGCCGTGACGCCCGACAGGCCGGCCGGAACCGTGCTCTCGCCGTAGGTGTTCTCGCCCCAGGCGACAACACCTACGGGCGGCGCCGCTGCCTCCGCCCGCGCGGCCAGCGGCCCGGCCCAGACAGTGAAGAGCCCGGACAGCAGGAGCGCCGCCGGAGCGATGCCCAGAAGCCGCGTAATCGACCGCCGCGCGTGAACGTGAACCGCAGCCACTGCGATTGACCCCATCGAGCCCACTCTCCCATCCGTGTCCGGCGGACCTGCGCTGACGACGCGCGAAACCGGCCGACGCATCTCGTCGGCGGGCAAGATCGGATGAGACGCTCCGGTCCACCCCTGCTCGTCCGAAGAACCCAGGTACCTCCGGGACGGGGTCGCCTAGCCTACTCCGGCGACGACCGTCCGAACAGCTCAACCGATTGAGACGCTATGACCTGGTCGTGTCGCCTGGATCAACATGTAGGCCCGCGCAGTCGGCCGCCGTCGTCTAGGCCTAGCAGGACGTCCTCACCCTCGCAACAGTCGGCCTCGGTACATCTACTCGGTCGCTCGCAAGGGCCGCCTCGCGGGCGACCGATGACTAACCAGCAGGCCGCCAGCGAAAGTGCCCCGTCTCCTGCAACACATCGGGCTCCCCAAGTGTTATACGGGGTGTGGAGGTGGGCACGCTGGCTGAAGCGGTCGGGACCATCGCGGGGGATGCTGGTTCGCTAGATGAGGCATTCCGGTTGCATCAGCCCTGGTTGGTGCAGCGCCTGGCTCTCATCGTCGGCGATGCCGAGGAGGCTCGCGACCTGGCCCAGCAGACCTTCCTGCGCGCAGCCGAACGCTGGCCCTTGCCCGCCGGTCAACACGTGGGCCGTTGGCTGGCCGTCGTCGGGCTGCGTCTCGCGCTCAATGAACGCCGCCGCCGACGTCTGTGGGGCTTCCTGGCGGTCCGAGAGGGCGACTCCACGTGGGCGATCCAGACAAACCCCGACCTGTGGCGAGGTCTGATGAGCCTCGAACCGCGGATGCGGGCTGCGCTGGTGCTCACCGTCCTGGACGGCTACACGCAGGACGAGGTAGCTGAGGCGCTGGGCGTAGCGCGTGGCACGGTGGCGAGCTGGCTGTCGCGAGCGCGTGACCGACTCCGGCCGATCCTGGAGGACCAGATCCAATGAGCGATGACTTCGACCGGCGGCTCAAGGCCGGTCTTCGCGATCTTGCCGATGCCGTGCCAACCGCACCGATACATCCGACCCCCACCAGCCGAGTCCAGCACGCTCGACCGCGGGCTCGTGCGGCGCTGCCGCTGGGGTCACTCCTCGCCGCAGGTCTGATCGTGGTTGCTGCCGTCCTGATAGCGCCGCATGTCGGCTCGACGGCGACGACATCGAGCCCGTCGCCGTCCGGGGGCGCGTCAGCCCCCCCCACGGCTGGGCCGACCGTAACACCATCGGCGAGCCCGAACCCGTCCCGATACGACGACGGGATCCCGCGCATCTGGGAGGGCCAGCCCGTCCTCCGCGGACAGGCGGCCATCGATGCCGCTAACGCATCGACGGACAAGTCCTCGTTCCTGGTCGGCTTCTGGGCCGGGCTCGAGATGCCGCATGGCTGCGTCGCGCTTGGGGCGGGCGACAACGCGCTCTACCTGTGCGGCGGCATGGGCGACGTCGGCGACCAGCCGGGTGTCCTGTCGAGCGCACTCGGGTCGGCGCTGCGGGTTGACCCGAGTGCTGTCGCCCCGGGACCCGTCATCGCCCGCGTGCACACCCACGATCCGGCCTTGATGACGTGCCCGGCCTCGTACGCCGTCGGCTGCGAGCATGTCATGGTCGGCGAGGCCATCGTATGGCACGGCGACGCGGCAACCGCGCCCGAGCCGACGACTGTCGCCCAGGCCGCTGCCGCGTTCGGCATCTCGGCCCAGCCGGTGGCCGGGATCTGCGAGAGCTACCTGCCGGGCGCGGTCGTGCTCCAGTACCCATCTGCGAGCACTTCTGGCTCGACGAGCGCGTGGGAGGGGGTCGTGGCGGTCTTCCCCTCGGCCGCTGCCGTGGCCGGGGCTGACCCGGACGCCGCCGCCCACGGCGAGTCTGATGTGGCACCGACCGGCAGTCTCGGCTGCGACCACTCCGGCACGGATCCGCTGCGGGGCGCTGGCTTCTTCTCCTTCAAGGACTACTGGCTCGCTCGAGGCAACGTCCTGGTGGGCGTCCAGTACGACACGAGCGTGGGTCCCGAGAACGATGTCATCGTTGCCCAGGTTCGGGCGAAGCTCGCCACTCTCTCGTCGGCCGGGCAGTCCCTGTCGCCGACTCTCGGGCCCAGCCAGGGGCCCAGCGTCAGTCCCACGCAGTCGGGGTCCGGGATCTTCGTTCAAACCGGCCCTCTTCCTCTGCCCGCCATCGAGTCGGGCCACACGGCCACCCCGCTGGCCGACGGTCGAGTCCTTGTCACCGGAGGCACAGGTGCCTTGGCCGAGCTGTACGACCCGGCGACCGGCCGGTTCAGCTTCACCGGATTGATGTCGACGGAGCGGGACAACGGCACCGCTACCCGACTCAAAGACGGCCGCGTGTTGCTGGCCGGTGGCGACGACCTTTCCGGCCTGCTTGCGACCGCCGAGATCTACGACCCGGCCGCCAGTAAGTTCAGTCCGACGGGATCCATGACAGGCCCACGGGAGTTCGACATCGCGACGCTGCTCCCGGACGGCCGGATATTGATCCTCGGCGGGATAGACAACGGTAGCTACCTGACCTCGGCCGAGCTCTACGACCCCACGACTGGCAAGTTCGGCTCGGCCGGAAAGACCCTTGCACCGCTGGGCGAGGGCGCCACCGCCACCCTCCTACTCGATGGGCGGGTTCTCATCGCCGGTGGGGACGGCAGCTCAGCGCAGGCCCAGCCCACCGCCGCGGCCGAGCTTTACGACCCTGCAAGTGGGAAGTTCAGCCCGACGGGTTCGATGACGGCGCCGCGGGCTTTCCACACGGCCACCGTGCTCTCGAACGGCCAGGTCTTGCTGGCCGGAGGCGAGAACGATGGCGGTTTCAACTCGTCTGCGGAGCTGTATGACCCATCGAGCGGCACCTTCAGCGCCACAGGGTCGATGTCGAGTGCCCGGCAGAGCCACGTCGCCGCCCTCCTGGCAGACGGCCGAGTGCTCGTTGCCGGTGGAGACGTCGGCACCGGCAACAACGTTGTCTCGGCGGAGCTGTACGACCCGCTGACGCGGACCTTCGGCACCACCGGGAGCATGACAACGGCGCGGGTGAACCCGACCGCGACCACGCTGCTGGACGGGCGGGTACTCATCGTCAGAGGCGCGGGCCTTGTGGATCCCAACGACGGGGCCGAGCTATACCTGCCGTAATCCAGGAGTCGATCGTCGTGCGGACCGCAAGGAAGGTGGCCGGCCATTTCGGTCACTGGCCGCACGATCGCGGGTTAGTGACCGGCACCCGACTCATACAGGAGCGCCGCTTCTCCGCCAGTCAGGACAAAGTAGACGCGCCACCATGGGACGGGTAGCGGAGACGTACGAAAAGCACCCTCCAAAGCCGCCTCATCCCGGGACCCCCCGGCAACAGCCAGGATTCCTCGATCGGAGAAGGCAAGGTGCTGGTCGCCCTTCCCCCTGATCGTTCGGTCAACGAATTCAGCGGGATCAGGAAGGTCCTCAGGGCTGCCTCGGACGCCGATGAAGACGCTCGGGTGAGGATCGAGCCAGATGCTCACGTCCGCCGAAATCACCCACGAGACGTCGGAGTTGAGCGGAAGGCTAATTCGAGCTACGGGGGCGTCGGCGTCAAGAAGGTCTCGGATCTCGGCGGCGAGCAAGTCGGCGTCCGCTTTCGCTTGAGGTCGGCCATAGGCTTGCAGAGGAGCGACCGCGTAGGAGACGGTTAGCACGACCTTGGTCCCGGCGGCCACCGCATCGGCTTGCAGTCGGAGCTTCAGCTCCTTCTCGATGGACCTGATACGAGCGTCCGCCTTTCCGACTTCGGGCGGCGGTAGGAATCGCACGATCTCAAGGGCAACTGGCTCTCCGTCGATCGTAACGAGAAAGTCGGGGCTCCTTGAGGTCCCGGGAATCGGGCGGTACGGACGCTCAATAGATCGGCCCTCGGACCGAAGATGCGCAAGAACCGACGCACAGGTCAGCTCTTCCAGCTTCTGGCTGCGGAGGCGTTGAGGCGTTTGCTCCATCGGTTGGCCAGTCTATCGGGTGCTGGACTCGCGTCGACGCGATGCGATCAGCGACGATCTGCTCATCGTACCGACGTTGCCCTGGGCCCGACCGACCCGCGGGGTCCATCAATCCGTTGTCGCCTCGCCCTCAGCCCGGGCCAGGTTGAGCGCGAGTAGCCGACCGAGCAGCTCCTCGCGGTCGATATCTGCCGGCCAGCCGTAGGCGGCGAGGACGGCGGCATCGAGACGCTCGTGGACCTGCGCGAGCCAGGTCGGGCGGGCATTGTAGAGGTTGGTCAGCGTTCGCCTGGCGAGGTCAGTGGCCGACAGCCCCGGTGGGTTGAGCCAGCCGATCCGAAGGCGGTCGAGGTCGCGGGCTGCCTCGGCGATGGCGCCGCGCTGGGCATCCGTAGGGCGCGGGAACGGGAACGTCTCGAAGCAGGTCGTCGGCGTATAACGGAAGCCGGACTCGACCTCGCGCAGTTGCGTTCCCATGCCTCGCGCCCATGCCTCGTGGACGCGCGAATGGAGCACGCCGAAGGTGTAGTCATCGTCACGAGCGAAGACGATCAAGGCGTGGTCAGCCAGCGTCCCGGCAGGCAGCCAATCGAAGAGCCGATACTTGGCGGTTTCGGGCGTGGCGACGTACCTCGACAGGCCGGCTAAGGCAGTACGCATGGAGTGGCCCGGCCGTTCGTGGATCCACCAGTCGCGCTCGGTGGTCCGCGAAGCCTCCCGCGCTGGGCGCACCTTCGCGAGCGCGTACTCGAAGGGCGCCTCGTAGAGAGCGGCCTCCGATTCGCTGATGTCAACTCCGAAGTCGATGATCCACATGCCGCGTGGCCGGCGGGTGAGATCGAGGGCATTCACCCACGGATGGACGACCTCTGCGTTTGAGCGTCCGTCAGGGTTCGGCGCAGCCAGCAAGCGACGCGCCGTCGCTTCATCGATGTCGAAGGGGCCACCCTTCACGTCGGCGATGAACGCCACGCCAAGGTTCTCAGGCAATTGGCGAGCCTTGGTCAGATCTACGCCAGAGGTGAGGTCTGGGTTGATGCTTGCGACCGGGCGCCCGTTGAGCGTTCGCTGGATATCCGAGCCATCATCCTGGCCAACGAAGCTGATGTGAACCGCCGCGCCCGCCAGCACCCACGGCTCGTCCGCGTAGGCGAAGAAGATGTCCCCGGTCCGCTTGATCCGTTCGAGAACGTCGCGGCCGCGACCGCCGCGTATCCCCTGGGTGGCCAACAGGCCCGATCGTTTCAGCCGACCGGCCGCGATCTGCGTTCGGGCTTTCTCATGCCAGTAGGCGCAGAGGTCGCTCATGCCGGCAAGTCGATCGCCGAATACCGAATAGAGCTGTTCGACGTATTCGTCGCCAAGGTTAGCCC
>Ga0182027_10005151_pt1 | contig 19961 bp, 19 predicted proteins | sample 712E1DmetaG_FD_121300 | JGI IMG/M metagenome (GOLD analysis project Ga0182027, IMG submission 121300) | Permafrost microbial communities from Stordalen Mire, Sweden - 712E1D metaG (Illumina Assembly) | ecosystem: Environmental > Terrestrial > Soil > Wetlands > Permafrost | place: Sweden...
AAGGACTGGGTCTTCTTCGCAATATAGGCTTTGCGCCTTGAGACGCGCTTAGACTTGTTCAGTCCTTGTTGGCAGAGTTACCATCATAAGTCTAATGGAGACCTGCGAAGCAGGTCGCCTGCACTGTGTTTTTTCAGTGTGGCAATCTCAAGTAATTATCCAAGGCTCTGTTGCAAGAGGTCTGCTAATCATCAATGGCAAAGCAAAAGTTTTACGTGGTTTGGAAAGGACGCCAGCGCGGCATCTTCACTTCGTGGCCGGAATGTGAAGCGCAGGTCAAAGGCTTCGTGGACGCGCAATATAAGGCGTTTGAATCGCATGCTGAAGCGGAACGCGCCTTTGCCGCGGCTTATAAGGATTACAGAGGTAAACCGGCTTCCACTCAACGCTGGCTCTTCGCTCCGAATCCGCCGATAATTCCCAGCCTGTGTGTGGACGCGGCCTGCAACGGCTCGCCGGGCAGGGTTGAATATCGCGGCGTGGATTTGGAATCGAAAAAGCAGATCTTTCATGCCGGTCCCTTTGCCGACGGCACCAATAATGTCGGAGAATTTCTTGCCATCGTCCATGCCCTGACGTGGCTTGACAAACAAAAGAAACAGATCCCGATTTATTCCGATTCAGAGAATGCCATCGCTTGGGTCATGACCGGCGAATGCAAAACAAAATTGAAGCGCATGAACTCGAACACACAGCTTTTTATGTTGATCCACAGCGCTGAAAACTGGCTGGCTGAAAACGAATTGGATGATGATTCTGTTTTGAAATGGGATACGCAAGCCTGGGGCGAGAACCCCGCAGATTTTGGAAGAAAGTAATGATATTACCTGATTCAAATAGACAAAAATTGGCAAAATCTTATCGTCATGTGCAAGTTTCGTTGGTTTTCGCTGATTGGTTATTGCTTTTTATATATTCTTATATTTGGATAAAATTTCAGATCATTCAAAATATTGACAAATATACAAATGGTCTCGCATCTAGTCAATTACTCTTTACTATTATGTTATTTGTTGCTGGGATAACTGTTATCCGTTTACCTCTAATTTTCTATTGGATGATAATAGTTCCACAAAAATATGGACTTTCAGTAGAGAATATATTACTCTGGTTATTTAAGTATCTTGTTTTGGCAGTTGCTCGGCTTGGAAGGAACTTATTATTAATATCCTTATTCTATGGAGCCATCAATTTGATCTTAATTGGTAAGTCTGCCATTTGGAATATTCTTTTCGTTGTTTGCTTTGGAGGTCTTTTTAATCCAAACATATTTTCCCTGCTCACAATGTTATTTGCCTCAGTAAGGCCATTGTCTCAATCGAATCCTGACATAGATCTAAAGTTACGAGAGTTTTCTCGGGAAATAGGATTTCTTATAAAAAAAATTAATGTTTATGAAACTGGCTATGATAGTATGGACGTAAATGCCTTTGCTTATATGGGAAAATCAACTGTTTCCATAGGTGGAAAACTTATAAAAATGTTTTCAATAGAAGAGATTCAAGCGATATTTGCGCATGAAATTGGTCATCTAAAAGTTGGGATGAAGATAAAATATCCGAGATTGTTGTCGTTGTATTTAAACCTTGTCCATCCTGCACTTGTTTATACCTTATTTGTTTTTGTTATTAGTCGCCTTGCCTTGCTGTTATCTTTGTCAACTCTAAATGTAATCTGGCTTCCAATAATTTACATTATTGTGAATTTCTATTATGTGTCACTTGCTCTTATTTATAGTCCGATCCGAAGGAGGATGGAATTCGCGGCAGATGAATTTGCAAGCCAAGCTGTAGGCGTAAATGCTTATATACAGGCTTTGATACACCTAACTGATACAACGTTGATAGATTATTCCTCGCGTCGCGGGAATTTCATCTTTTCAGAACCAACTGTAAATGAGAGAATTGAAAGACTGAAGAATCTTCAAGAGAGTAACTAACATGAAAAATGCATTGTTGTTGATTGACATTCAAAAGGACTATTTCCCCGGCGGCAGGATGGAACTTGTCCAGCCGCTTGGCGCCGCCAAGAAGGCCTACGAACTGCTTCAATGCTTCCGTGAGCATCATCAGTATCACGTTCACATCCAGCACGTGGCTTTGAGCCCCACTGCCACCTTCTTCCTGCCCGGCACCGATGGCACCGATATTCACGATTCTGTTGCACATTTTGTTGGCGAGCCTCTGGTCATCAAACATTTCCCCAATTCCTTTCGCGAAACGAATCTGCTCGACCTGCTCAAAGGCTGGGGGGTGGAGCGTGTGATTATCACCGGCATGATGACCCACATGTGCGTGGATGCAACCGCCCGCGCCGCCGCGGACTTTGGCTTTCAAGTCTTCGTCGCCGAAGATGCCTGTGCCACCCGCGCTTTGAAATATGGCGATATGGTCATTCCCGCCGAACATGTCCATAAAGCCTTTCTCGCCGCGCTCAAATCCTACGGTAAAGTAATGAGCACTGATCAAGTCATTGCTCATCTCGCTGCAGAAAACGAAAAATAGATTCTGTCATTGCGAGACCTGCTGCCGGTCGAGTAGCGAAGCGTATCGAGACCAAGTAGGTCGTGGCAATCTCATGTTTTTATGTAATGGACAATTTGAAGATTTGCTGGGATTGCTTCGCTCGCAAGGATATCTGAAAGGACCTTATGACCACGATTGATCCCGAACGACAAAAGAAAGCAAAGGAATACGCCCGTATCTCACGCCGCCTATGGCTGGTGGATACCACCTTTACCGCCGTCTATGCTCTGGCCTGGCTCTTCTTCGGCTGGACGATTCTTCTCCGCAACTGGCTGGATGGTTTTACTACGAATCAGTGGCTGATTGTCCCTCTCTTTGTATTGATCTATGGTGGAATTTATTTTGTCCTGAACCTGCCGCTTGGTTATTATGAAGGTTTTGTTCTACCGCATCGCTTTGACCAATCCACGCAATCCTTCAAAGACTGGGTGCTCGATCAACTCAAGGGCATGGCCGTCGGCGCGCCGATTGGCTTGATCGTGCTGGAAGTGTTGTATGCGTTTCTGCGTGCCTTTTCGGCCACCTGGTGGCTGTGGGCGGCGGGCGCTTTGCTGATCTTCAACGTTTTGCTTTCCAACCTGGCGCCGGTGCTGATCATGCCCATTTTCAATAAATTTGTTCCGCTCGGCGATGAGCATCAGGACTTGGCGGATCGTTTGATGAAGCTGGCGGAAAACGCCAATACCAAGGTCAGGGGCGTGTTCAAGTTCGACATGTCGCGCCGTACCAAGTCCGCTAATGCTGCCCTCACCGGGATGGGCAATACACGGCGTATTGTGCTGGGCGATACGCTTATTGATGAATTCACAACCGATGAGATCGAAACTGTATTGGCACATGAGTTGGGACATCAGGTTCACAAGGATATTCCCTTCTTGATTGCCTTTGGTACCCTGACCACATTGATCGGTTTATATCTCGCCTCATTGGCGTTGAATTGGGCCATTCATTTGTGGGGCTTTACCGGCGTTGCCGATGTCGCTGCCTTTCCGGCGCTGGAATTGGCGCTCGGAGTATATGGCGTGGTCATGATGCCGCTGGAAAATGCCTTCTCGCGCTGGCGCGAGCATATGGCCGATGAATACTCGTTACAGGCCACGGCGAAAAGCGACGCCTTTGCGTCCGCCATGACGCGCTTGGCGAATCAGAATTTGGGGGAAGTGGATCCGGAGAAGTGGGTGGTATTCTTGTTTTATTCGCATCCGCCCTTGGGCGAACGGATTGATATGGCGAAGAATTGGAAATGAAAACTCCTCTCTTTTTGGGAGAGGAGCAGGGGCAAGCTCAGGTTATTTCGTCCAGGTTGAACGTCTGAAGAGTACTGGCAGGATGACGATGAGTACGATGATGATCCCCATCAGCGTGATCCAATCTGTTGAGCCGGTCTGTGAAACTCCTGTAGATGGTGTTGGAGTGGGGGTCAGAATTTGTGGTGCTGTGCTATGAAATCCTTGACTGGCAAATACAGCAAATGAAGATGCAGTCAGGAGGGATATGATTGCAAACCCGATCAAGACAAGCAGTAGGATCTCGAAGTATGTTTTTTTCATAACCATTGGATTTCGAGTATATCATATTGGCAATTTATGAAATCGCACATATCATATGTACTTGCACTTATTTTTGCAGTATAATCGCCCGCATGTTCATTGGGATGCGAAGAAAGAGGAGGATCGCCGGGATGAAACGCGTTCTGTTTTCAGTTCTATTTGCACTCGTCCTGATTTTGGTTGGGACGAGTCTCGCGTCTGCACATGAAGTAATACAAACGCAACATCCGGATTTAGTTGAGGGCGCGCAGATTTATGATAGTTGGTATGCGTCGTTGAATGTTACCGCGCCAAGTTTCAATATGCCCATTTGGAGCCGCCAGTCAACGAACTCGCGTTCAGGTCCGGATACGTGGCGTTGTTCGGAATGTCATGGCTGGGATTATAAAGGCGTCCAAGGGGAATATGCCTTCGGTTCACATAAAACCGGGTTTCTCGGCGTAATGGCATCCGCTTCAAATTTGTCTCAAGACGAGATCGTCAATCTCTTAAAAGGCTCCAAAGATCCAGCTCATGACTTTTCCAAATACGTGAATGATGCTTCTCTGCAAAAAGTAGCGCTTTTCATCAAGCAGGGATTAATTGATGATTCGCAATTTATTGATTCGGTTTCGCTGAAAGTCATCAATGGCAACACCGATCATGGCAGGCAGTTATACACTTCCACCTGCGCGCAGTGTCATGGCGATGATGGTAAGAAGATTGTGTTCCATACCGAGGGCGTGAATGAGTATCTTGGCTCGGTTGCCAATCGTGATCCTTTCCGATTTTTGCATCGTACGCGTTTTGGCGTTGCTGGGGCCAGCGTAGCCGGAACCCCGATGGCAATTGGCTACGAATTGGGCTGGAAGCCAGCTGATGGACGTGATGTTCTGGCTTATGCTCAAACGCTTCCCACTGGACCGGCAACTTCCCCCGTTGCCCCGGCTAGCCAATCATCGCAACCCATACCATTAATCGGCGGTCCCGGCAATAATTTATTGAATGGTATTCTGACAGCTATTGGTGCGTTTCTTGCAACTGTTGGAAGTTCTGTTTTGTTCCTCTCTATCATTGTCTTGATTGGAATTGCTGTAGTGTTGGTATTGCGCAGACGCAAGTAGTTATAGTTCAGCCATCTCGCGAAACAAGAGAATTTCGCTGGATGGTGTTTGTATAATGGATCTTAAACCAACTCAGGAGAGTCCATGTTGAAGAAGCTATTCAGCATATTAAATCAGCCACTGGGAAGGATTGGGGTATTGATTGTATTGCTGGTGTTATTCAGTGGTGGAGTCTGGGGAATTGCTCAAACACAAAAGACTCCTCCACAACCGATTGATTTTCCGCATAGCACCCATGCAGGGCGTTTGAAAATCCCGTGCCTGTATTGTCACCCAGGGGCATTGCGCGGACCTTCGCCGGGCCTGCCAACAGAGACCAAATGTTGGGGTTGTCATCAGCAGTTGGATATCACCAAAACAAGCCCAAAACTAGTTCCCCTGGTTCAAGCCGTTCAAAATAAGAAACCATTGCAATGGGTTCCGGTGGCAATGGTTCCGGATTTTGTTCACTTTGTTCATCGCCCGCATATCGCCGCGGGACTGAATTGCGAAACCTGTCATGGCGACGTTAGCAAGATGACGGTCTACCAAAACCCACAGGTGATGAATATGGGCTGGTGTTTGAGTTGCCACCGTGCCAAGACTGAGGATAACGCTCAGAACAATCCAAATCATGATCCTGCAATCTCTACAACGCTGGCAGAAGAACGCGTCAAGCTGACGGATTGCAGTACGTGTCATTATTAAACCGGGCGAAAGGAACATACCATTATGAGCAATAAGATTTCCCGGCGAAATTTTCTTAAACTGGCGGGTGTTGGCGTGGCAACTACTGCAGTCTTGACCGGTTGCGGTCCTGCGGCGCGTTACGTAACCCGCGAGCCATACATTCAGACGCCGGAATATACCTATAACGGTTTGAGCACTTATTACGCTACAACCTGCCGGGAATGTTCTGCAGGGTGCGGCTTGGTTGTCCGCACGATGCAGGGACGCGCCATCAAAACTGAGGGCAATCCGAATAACCCGGTAAACCTTGGAAAAACTTGTGCGCGAGGTCAGGCCACTCTGCATGGCCTTTATAATCCCGACCGGGTTCAGGATCCTGCAAAACAATCCGCACGAGGGTCTGGAAATTTTGAAAAGATGGATTGGGATGCGGCGGTTCAGGTTGTTGCTGACGCGTTGAGCAAGAACAAGCCTGAGGAAATTGCTTTCCTGATGGGGCTTGCTCCCGATCACATTTTCGACCTTGTAACGGATTTGACAAAAGCAATTGGCGCGCCGGCTCCCATGCGTTATGGCGCGCTGGGCATGTTTGAGACACGTGCAACTTTGGTTAAGGCTGCCGAGGATGTGCTGGGTCAATCAGGCATGCCTTTCTTCGATATCGGGGGTGCAGATATTGTGTTTTCTTTTGGCGCCAATTTCCTTGAAACATGGTTATCGCCTGTGGCCCAGACGCGCGGCTATGCCAGGATGCGACGGGGAACGACGAACAGGCGCGGTTATTTTGTTCAATTTGAACCGCGCATGTCGCAAACGGGCGCGAAAGCAGATGAATGGATTCCGATCGTGCCGGGCACTGAAGCGCTGGTTGCTTTAACAATTGGTTCCCTTGCCGCTCAGGTGCGCGGTGCTTCACTTCCTCCTGCTTTTGCAAATGTTGATGTAAATGCCGTGGCGCAGGCCTCCGGCGTTTCTGTGGATACCTTGACGCGTTTGGCGGGAATGTTTGCAAACGCTGAACATGCGCTCGCCGTGCCCGGCGGTCCGGCGCTGGGTCAAAGCAATGGACTGCAGACTGCCGAAGCAGTTTTGGCGCTCAATGCCTTTGCAGAAAATTTTGGAAAGAACGGCGGTGTGTTCGTATCACCAACCGCTCCTCTTGCGGATCAATATCATCGTCCGGCCAACCTTAAAGAAATGTCTGATTTCACGAATAAACTTGTGTCCGGTGATATCAAAGTGTTGTTCATTCATGGTGTCAATCCTGTGTTTGAGCTTCCTCGGTCGCTTGGATTTGCCAATGCGCTGACCAGTGTGCCGCAGGTCATTTCGTTTGCAACGTTCCCCGATGAAACGGCAGTGAGCGCAGATTATGTTTTCCCGGATCATCAGGGACTTGAGTCATGGGGATATCAGAAAATAGCCACCGGCGCGAACTCGTCGGTGCTTTCGGGCGCTCAACCCGCGGTTGTGCCGTTCTACAATACCAAAGCCACAGCGGATGTTTTGCTGGCCGCCGCGCAACAAGCAGGAGGAGCACTGGCTTCAGCCTTGAAATTCAAGGATGAGGTGGACTATATCGAAAGCAAACTCGTCGGCCTGGTCACCGTAGCTAATGGTTATTTCTCTGCTCCCGAAATCAATACCTTCATGGCTTACTTCCAGCAATATGGCGGCTGGTGGAAGACAACGGATGATCGAGTTGCGCCAGCTAATGCGGATGTGCTGAATCTTAAGTTTGATGCGGCGCCCGCAAAATTCGCCGGCGATGGTGACTTTTATTTCATCCCATTCGTTTCACCGGTGTTGGGTGAGGCAGGGGCCAATAAACCCTGGCTCCAGGAGGTTCCCGACCCGACTACAACGGTGGTATGGAATACATGGGTTGAGATCAATCCGGATACAGCCGCAAAGTTGGGGATGGATAATGATGATGTCATCACAATTACGTCCACGGCGGGTTCGGTCGAAGCCTCAGTTTATAAGTATCCAGCAATTCGTCCGGATACGATCGCCATGGTCTTTGGTCAGGGCCATACCGCTTATGGACGGTATGCCAAGGACCGCGGTACCAATCCGGCTGACGTGCTGGCCCTCGATTACAACGAGGCGGGTGATCTTGCCTTTGCCGGCATGAAAGTAAGGATCACAAAGACCGGGAAAAAGCATGTTATTTCGCGGTTGGAAAGTATTCTTGGCGTTTATGGTTTCCAACAATAATAATTAGGAGAGAGACTTTATGGATACTACAACGAAAACCCCTGAGTCTGGCGCCCAACAGGATACGGTCACACAAGGCAAATGGGGTATGGTTATTGATCAGGATCTCTGCACGGGTTGTCAGGCTTGCGTGGCTGCCTGTGCCATGGAGAACAATATTTCCTTCGTGGGGGAGGAGGATGTCAATTATGGAAGAAGCATGCATTGGATCCGAATAGAACGTTTTTGGCAGGGAAGTTATCCCGATGTCAAGATGACGCCGTATCAACCGGTGACCTGCCAGCAATGCCACAAGGCGCCTTGCGAGCCGGTTTGTCCGGTGTTCGCGTCCCTCCATAGCGAAGCGGAGGATCTCAACCTTCAGGTTTATAACCGTTGTATCGGAACTCGTTACTGTGCCAACAACTGCCCGTATCAAGTGCGGGCTTTCAACTGGCGTGATTGGGTGAGACCCGACCCGCTTTCGAATCAACTCAATCCGGATGTGACGGTTCGCCGCCGCGGTGTGATGGAGAAATGCACCTTCTGCATCCAGCGCATTCGGAAAGTGGAAGATACCGCCGAGTCTGAAAACCGCGATATCCGGGATGGAGAAGTGGTACCGGCTTGTGCCCAGGCTTGTCCAGCCAATGCCATTGTGTTTGGCCGTATTGATGATCCGACGACCGCAGTCAGCAAACTTACAAACAGTTCGCGTGGTTCAAAGTTGCTGGAAGATCTTGGCACTCTGCCTCGCATCACTTACTTGAAGGGAGCCTAAATCAATGACTGCTTCCAGTAAAGCTTTACCCCGAATTTCTGTGCAACAGGAAGAGCACGAAGACCCACGCGAGCATTTGATGCTTGACCCGAAACCGCGCGGCGAAATGAATGCCATGGTGATGGAGTCAATGCATACCACATCGTGGAAATTCTGGGTGGTTACAGCGATTCTCTCGATCATAGTGGCTGTATGTCTGTTTGGTGCCTGGGGTTATTTGATTGCGGAAGGCATGGGCGTGGCTGGTATTAATCGGCCAGACTACTGGGGCATCTTCATTGTTGATACAGTGTTCTGGATCGGCATCAGCCATGCCGGTACATTTGTATCGGCTTTGTTGCGCGTTTTCAAAGCCGAGTTTCGCCGACCGTTCACTCGTGCCGCTGAGTTAATGACCACCTTTGGTTTGGTTCAGGCTGGCTTGAGCATCTTCATGCACCTGGGTCGTGTCTGGCTGGCCTATTGGATGATGCCCTATCCGAATGAACGCGGCCTCTGGCCGGATCTGCATTCACCGCTGATGTGGGACTTCCTGGCGATCAATACCTATTTGCTATGCAGCACCATGTATTTGTTTCTGCCGCTCATTCCGGATCTGGCCATGGCACGTGACCGCTCAACCGGTTGGCGCAAGATTTTTTATCGCACCTTGTCTTTGGGATTCCGTGGTACCGAGGGTGAGTGGACGCATTTGAAAAATGCGATGAATATATTTGCCTGGGCCATCCTGCCGGTCATGTTCTCGGTACACACCATTGTGTCTTGGGATTTTGCCATGGCCACCCGCCCCGGCTGGTCCTCGACGATCTTTGGTCCCTACTTTGTCATCGGCGCTTTGCACTCAGGCCTCGCTGCCGTGGTCATGGTGCTCTTTGTGATCCGCTCAACCATGAAGCACATGAAATACTTCATCCGCCCCGAGCATTTCGACGCGCTGGGCAAACTCATGTTGGTTATTTCCATGTGTTGGGCCTATTTCTTCTTCAACGATTACATTGTGCAGTGGTATGGCGGTGATCAATGGACGAAAATACTGCTTGCCTTCCATGAACAGGCCCCGCAAAGTTATATTTATTTCACGATGTTAATCTGTAATATTGTCGTGCCATGGCTGACCTTGTGGAACAGGAAAGTCCGTAGAACGCCATGGTTGATGTTTATCATTGGATTGCTGATCAACGTCGGTATGTGGCTTGAACGCTATGTGATCATTCCAATGACTCTGACCATCAATCGTATGCCGTTTACCTGGCGTGTCTATCATCCGGGTATTGAAATTCCACTTGGCATTGGCACGCTGGCGTTCTTCATCTTGTTGTATATGCTTGCCTCCAGGGTGATCCCGCTGGTGCCAGTATGGGAAGTGCAGGAGGGCCAGATGGCTCATACACTGCGCAAAGTCGGTAAAGCCAGGGTGAAGACGGTCAGTGAGATTGATTAGAGAGGAGGAAGATATGTCTGAGACAAAGACTCTCCTGGCTCTATTCCAGGATTTGGATCCGGCAGCGGATGCCATTGATAAGTTGAAAGAGATGGGTCTGACTGAAGATCAGGTGAATGTGATTTCTGGCATTCCTGTCCTTGAGCGGATCCTTGGCCGTCCGGTCCAGTGGACGAATGTTCCGCGCCTGGCATTCGGCGGAGCAATTGCTGGCTTCATCATTGGATTGCTATTGGCGTTTAGCCCTGCAACATATCCCGCCCTGATTGCGGGCGGTCAGCCATTGGTTCCTGTTCCGCCGAGCATCATCGTTGTATTTGAAATGACGATGTTGGGAATGTTGCTTAGTACGTTCATTGGTGTATTCCTGGATAGCTCCTTCCCTAGTTATAGGCCCATGGAATACATACCTGAGATTAGCGACGGTAAGATCGCGGTCTTCTTTGCCTGTCCTGCTGACGAAGAGAAAAAGTTCGTGAGTGCTATGAAAAAGTTGGGAGCTGAATCGGTTCAACCCGCGGAGGCACAACAATTATGAGCATTTTCAAAAGACTTTTGATTCTGTTTGCAGTGGTGCTGGTTTTGGTGGGGATCGTGGAAATTTTCGCATATGACGTGATCAAGATTCAATGGGTGGGTTTTATGGCGATTCAACCATCCTATAAACCGATGCGCGATCCGCTGCCGGTACCCGCCCGCTCAATTCCCATCGAGGGGCCGGCTTTCATTCCGAATATGGGTGCGCCTGCGAATCCCGTTCCGGCGGATCAAACGTCGCTCGCGCGCGGGGCGGAACTTTTCCAGATCAACTGCTCGGTTTGTCATGGGTTGGGAGGCAAAGGGGATGGAACCGTTTCGACGTACCTGCAAAACAAACCTGCTGACCTGACTGCACCTGTAGTTCAATTCTTGAGCGATGGGGCTATTTTCCTGACGATCACGAACGGCATACCCGGTTACATGCCTGCGCTTAACGAAAACCTGACTGTCCGTGAGCGCTGGGATGTGGTTAATTTTGTCCGCACGTTAAAGTAGGGAGTGAGCATGGATGATTTTCGCAAGATCCTCTATGGTGTCATCATCGGGTTTATTGTTATTATTGTGGGCTGGGTTTCTTTTGTCACTTTATCCGGATGCGGCTTTTCTTTAAATAACTGCACCGCCTCCGTGCCAAAAGTTGAGCGGACATCAATCCCAACTTTGTTTCCAGCAACTTTGCCTGCACCTGTCCGCTTCCTTGCATCATCCGCTACTGGCACTTCTGCATCGGCAGCTTCAACGGAAACCGGATCGGAAACCACCGCAGCTCGTCCATCGAATCCCGGCGGGCCAGGAGATGCTGTCAATTTAACGGGCGACCCGAAATCTGGCCAGCAGATTTTTGTGACGAACTGTCAAAACTGTCATGCGGCGGAAGGCAAAGGTGGCATAGCGAATCCGGGTTCGAGTGATGGAACAGTTCCACCTCTAAATCCGATTGATCCGACCATCGCAAATGCCGATTATAAAACTTTCGCTACTAACGTTGACTTGTTTGTGGAGCATGGCTCTACCCCTGAGGGACCTAGCCCGTCTGTTACAATGCCTCCCTGGGGAGATAAAAAACTTTTAACTCCGCAGCAAATTGCGGACGTGATTGCCTATGTGATTAGCCTGAATCCGGTTACGAATTCATCGGCAACTGCCGCGCCCACTCCACAAGGCGGTGTGGATATTGCCCGGCCATCGAATCCGGGTGGGCCGGGTGCGGCGCTCAATCTGACAGGAGATGCGACTGCCGGTGCAACAGTCTTTGCGGCCAATTGTCAATTGTGTCATGCGGCGGAAGGCAAAGGCGGTATTACAAATCCTGGTTCAAGCGATGGGACTTTTCCACCATTGAATCCGATTGACCCAACGATTGCCAATGCAGATCCCAAAGTATTCGCCTACAATGTTGATTTGTTCCTCGAACATGGCTCCACGCCTGGAGGTACAAATCCGACATCTATGCCTCCTTGGGGAGATAAAAAACTATTAACCCCTCAGCAAATTGCGGATGTGGTTGCTTATGTGATTAGCCTGAATCCGGTTGCGAGTGTAACTGCGACTCCTCAGGGTGGAGCGGAGGTTGCGCGGCCATCTAATCCGGGTGGTCCTGGGGCTGCGCTCAATCTGACGGGGGATGCGACTGCCGGTGCAACGGTCTTTGCCGCCGATTGTCAATTGTGTCATGGGGCGGAAGGCAAAGGTGGTATTGTAAATCCTGGTTCAAGTGATGGGACTTATCCAGCCTTGAATCCGATTGATCCAACGATTGCCAATGCTGATCCCAAAGTATTCGCCTATAACGTTGACCTGTTTATCGAACATGGCTCCACGCCCGGAGGCACAAACCCGACTTCCATGCTGGCCTGGGGAGATAAAAAACTAATAACCCCGCAGCAAATTGCGGATGTGATCGCCTATGTGATTAGCCTGAATCCGGTTGCGAGTGTAACTGCGACTCCTCAGGGTGGAGCGGAGATTGCGCGGCCATCGAATCCGGGTGGTCCTGGGGCTGCGCTCAATCTGACGGGAGATGCGACTGCTGGTGCAACGGTCTTTGCCGCAAATTGTCAGACCTGTCATGGGGCGGAAGGCAAAGGTGGTATTGTAAATCCGGGTTCGAGTGATGGGACGGTTCCGCCGCTTAATCCGATTGATTCGACGATCGCGAATGTGGATCCGAAAGTATTTGCGTCCAATGTGGATTTGTTTATGGAGCATGGTTCCACGCCGGACGGGACCAATCCGACCTTCTTGATGCCAGCCTGGGGTGATAAGAAGGCTCTTACGCCGCAGCAGATTGCGGATGTGATTGCATACATCATCAGCTTAAATCCATAACTTGTGTTACGCAGCGTCCCGAAGGTTGGAAAGGATATACCATGGCCTTCGGGACGTTTTTTGTGGAAGGTCATTCATTCCTAAATCAGCACATTTGTTTTATAATAAGGGATAATGTTTGAAGATGAACATGGTAACCTTCAAGGCGATAAAAACATGCACAGGCTCGGTTTTTACCCCCGCTTTTGGACCCATCAGAAACCTTCCGGCTTTTCTCCTTTCTCGAAGGGCCTGCCGATCTGGCGTGAATCATTCAAAAACTTGAGAATTTCCACAGAATCCTGTGTTCCCTGAATTGTTCCTCTTTTTGTTCCTCAGAAACAATTCCTTGCTTAATGGGGCTGATTTGTAATCTGAATAATCTTGACTATATTTATCGTATTATGCTCTTGTCCCGAAGGTTGGAAGTGAAGTCATCCTCCTCTACCATCGCCTTCGGGACGTTTTTTATATCTACCCGCGAGAATCCGTCAAATCCGTGTTATCCGTGTTTCATTGCCGAACCGACTCCCATCCTCAAGGTCGGAGATCAATTCATCCTCGTTACCCTAACTTTCAGACCTCTTAACCTTCAGACTTTTTAGACCTCTCGGACTTTTTAGACTTTTCAGACCCCTCAGACTTTTCCAAAAATAAAAAACGCTCCTTCATCGAGGAACGTTTTTTATAAAGTGCGGAGAGGGCGGGATTTGAACCCGCGTGCCCTTGCGGGAAACACGCTTTCCAAGCGTGCGCGCTAAACCAGACTACGCGACCTCTCCATTGCCTGAAGGCTTTTCGGGCTTCAGAGCGGCGGAATTATACCGTACTTCTTTCCACAGGTCACGCTTATTGTCCCTGGATTTGCACGGTAAAGTGATCGAAGTTGGGCCAGTATTCAGTGGACACTGTGAAAGGTGCAGAACCTCCGGCAGGGATGGCATTTGGATTCGTGTACGTGGACATCGCTCCGACGATGACCCCATGTTGGTTATACAAGGTGATGACTGCCTTTACCAATTTTGCATCTGTATTTCCCGTGTTTTGTATCTCTCCCCTTACATACAACCAACTACCGGTTGAATACGAGTTCGAATTGTGCAAAGTCAGGTCCTGTCTTGGGAGTGCGGCGGTTTGTCCCTCCTCCTGTAGATCATACCAGGTGACCGGACCGGTTTTATTGGAGGTTAGCAAAAAGGGACCGATGACGAAAGGCGCTTTGCCGTTTGCCGGGATCACATTCAAGATTGTGCTTCCATCCATGGTTCCAATCACCACGGGTTTTCCTTTGCGTTGATAATAATAGGTCGCAGTGATTTTGATGTTTCCCATGGGTGTCGAAGAATTGTTTAACAGTTCACCGACGATGTAAAACCCGTTATTTGCGGCATAGCCTTGACTGCTGATAACATTCAATCCTGCAGGCCTTGACGCATCCGTAGTGGCGCTCGGCGTCACGGTTGCTGGAACGGTAGTAGGTGTTGCGGTTGCGGGTGAGATTGTTGCTGTATCCGCCACCTGCGGCTGTGTCGTTGCAGGTGGCTGGGTAGCCTGGACCGGAATTTGAGCGATGGGCGTTCGCCGGCTGTTACCGGAAGCGTTGGATGCGCTGGTTGAGCAGGCGCTTAGCGATAGGACAGCGACCATCAAAATTAGGAAAAATTTTTTCATTTAATACTCCTTTGATATGAGTGCGATTTTCAAAACTTTATCTTGCGGTTCATAAATTGCCGGTTGTTTTTTGGATTGCAGGCAGCACGAAGAGGATGGTTGTTCCCTCACCGGCCGTGCTTTCGGCGCGGATTTGTCCGCCGTGCGCTTCGATGATTGACTTTGAAATGGCCAGGCCCAATCCGGAACCGCCGTCTTGCCGGCTGCGTGATTTGTCGCCTCTATAGAAACGGTCGAAGATGTATGGCAGGTCAACTTCAGAGATGCCTGGCCCGCTGTCCTGGATGCGGATTTCGATCCCGGCCGTGACGGATTTGGCGGATAATCGAACGCGTCCGCCGGAGGGTGTATATCGTAAAGCGTTATCCAGCAGGTTTCCGAATACTTGGATGATACGATGGGGATCGATATTGACATTCGGAAGATTCGCGTCCGCACTGCTTTCCAGGGAAATATTGAGTGCGTGTGCCTTCGGCAGGTACGCGTTAACGACCCGCTCCATCAAATCGGCAGGCGATGCTGCTTCCAGGTTCAGGGTTAACTCACCCGCTTCCGATAGCGAAAGCGTCCTCAGGTCCTCGACCAGAAGTGCCAACCGCTTGGCCTCGTCGTAGACAATGTCGAAGGTTTCCGGTGATGGAGCCAGCTTGCCTTCACTCAAAGCCTCTGTGTGTCCCAGGATGATGCTCAACGGGGTTCGCAGTTCATGTGCGATGTCCGCCGTCATTTTGCGGCGCAGGTCCCGGCTTTGCTTCAATTGCACGTTCATTTGATTGAATGATTGGGTCAGTTCTCCCAATTCATCCTTGGAACGCACCGGCACTTCCCTTTCCAGGTTGCCCTGGGCAACATCACGCGTCGCATGGATTAATTCTTTTACGGGGCGGATCAGGCTGGATGACAGCAGCCAGCCCAGCAGGAGGGAAAGAGCCGCCGCGCCCAAAACACCCACCAATAGATTCTGGTTGATGCGTGCAATATAATCATTGGCAGGCGGGCGGGGAATTGCACCGTGCGGAGGAAAAGTGGGGATCAGCAGGCCGACCAATTGTCCATTTGCCCAGATCGGCACACCCAAGGCCACCTGGTCGGCGGAGGGTTTTTGGTTTTGGAATTGTGTGTCTGTTGAAAACACAACATTTCCACGATTGTCCACTAATACCAGCGGTCGGACTGGATCGGTTGTCGCTGTGGAATTGGCTTGTATGACGGTTGCAACGCCGCTCCAACCGTTGTGATTCACATAGTAGCTGGAAAGGTTTGCCGCCAATGTATCTTGCCGCTGTGTATTAACAAACCTTCCAAATTCATGAGCGGACACGTTGGAGGCCAGCACGCTGATCAATGCGATTCCGGCTAGACTGACCCCAAAAAAAGCCAGCACTAATTTAATCGCCAGCGAGCGGTTGGGCAGAAGACCTTGAAATCCTGATTTGATCTTTGATAAGGTCGCCACAGATATCACTTCCCATGATTTGAAGATTCTTGTTTAAAACGATAGCCGATGCCGTAAACGGTTTCAATGTAACGCGGATCGCGCGGATCATCTTCGATCTTGGCTCGCAGGTTTTTTACATGTGCGTCAATCGTGCGTTCATACCCTTCATAAGCCGAACCTTGCAGGTAATCCAGCAGATCGAGGCGGGTGTAAGTTCGGCCGGGTGATGTCATTAATGCCGCTAATAGGTCGAATTCTGAACGGGTTAAATCCACGGATTTTTCGTTGACGGTCACCACGTGATTCGAGCGGTCGAGTACGATGTCTCCCGAGCGGAGCACGTCCGCTTTGGGCATTTCCTGACCGGCGCGGCGCAGAACTGCCCGGACTCGCGCTGTAAGTTCGCGCGGGCTGAAAGGTTTCGTCACGTAATCGTCCGCCCCCAATTCCAGCCCGGCCACTTTATCGCTTTCTTCAATTTTGGCAGTCAGCAATATGATCGGCGTTTCGCGCTCTTTGCGATGCAGGCGGATGAATTCATAGCCGTCCATTTCCGGCATCATAATATCCAGAAGGATCAGGTCGGGTTTCTCGTTGCGGGCCTGGAAAAGCGCCTCACGTCCATTCTTCGCGGTGACGACTCTAAATCCTTCATTGGAAAGATAAGCTTTCAACAGAGATAGAAGCCGCTCTTCATCATCAACAACCAAAATTGTTTTTGTCATAACGCATGATTCTCCTCTCAATATGATCGGGTGGATTTACCCGCCCGGTTAGATTGAGATAGTGATGCTTCTTGTTAAGGAGTCGGCGTTTCAGATGGCATGGGAGTGGAAACAGCCGGAGGAGTTGCCGATGGCACTAGAGCAGGATTCTTTGTTTGCAGGAATCGGATCAAAACTCTCACCAAGCCTGCGTTGGCAGCCGCGCCTGAAGACGCTCTCGCCCGCAACGTTGCGATAGCTTGTGGATTGGGAGTCGCACCACCGCCACCGAAGCCGCCACCGCCGCCAAATCCCCCGCCACCGCCAAATCCCCCGCCGCCGCCAAATCCCCCGCCACCACCGCCGCCAAATCCCCCGCCACCACCTGCACGCGGTGTACCTGTGCCTCTTACACCAGTAGATATTCCTAATTGCTGGAATATGGTTCCCATATCCTGACGTGTGAGTTTCATGGTTACAATGGCCTGAACCTGATCAGGCGTCATGGCCTGTTCAACACCTACCAACGTGGCTTGTAATTCTTCGGGGGCGGCCGTGTTACTGGTCGCCAGGGTTTGGTACGCTTCCCATAAGGGAAGCAGTTTCGCAGCTTCTTCCGGAGTGACGACCAGATTGCCCTGTAGATTCATGGTTCCCAGGATCAACTGTTGGGCAGGGGAAATGGCATTGGAATAGTTTGAATTAATGGGTCCAACGGGTGTGCTGGGCGGCGTGCTGGATTTATTGCCAAGTCCCGGAATGATGCCGCAACTGGCTACCAAAGCCGCACCAAGTAACAGACTAAATACTGCAACAATTTTTACTTTCATCAAAAACTCCTTTTGTTGGTTTTATTTATGATTTGAAATCACTATATCTTATTCGTAATGGAGCGCCTCAATAGGATCGAGTTGAGCCGCTGTGTTGGCCGGGTAATAACCAAAGAAGATACCAACCGCCGCCGCTGAGGCAAACGCTAATAGGATGGAACCTGGTACGATCACAGTAGTTGCGATAGCAGTTGCATTGAATATAAGGGAACCGCCCACACCGATAAGCACACCGATCAATCCACCCGTCAGGCTAAGCATCAAGGCTTCTGACAGGAACTGCCAGCGAATGTCGTTCGGTGTGGCTCCAATGGCCTGGCGTACACCGATCTCACGCGTGCGTTCAGTTACGCTGACCAGCATGATGTTCATAATGCCGATGCCTCCTACGACCAGCGAGACAGCCGCTACGGCTGCCAGTAAGGTGCCGAATGCAGAGGTGGTTGCCGTTTGGGTGGTGATAATGTCGCTTTGGGTCCGAACGGTGAACGGGAGTGTATCTATTGTGGAATTATGCCGCTGGGCCAGCAGGAGTTCGATTTGAAGAATAACGTTATCCATCTGGCTTTGATCTGCTACTTGGACCACAATGGTGTTAATGCGGTCACCGATCACCCGTGCAAATTGGGAGGGTGTAAAGCGTTGGAATACGGTCGTGATGGGAAGATAGATGCGGGCATCGTAATCCGTTCCGCCTACTACGCCTCTGGGGGCCAGCACGCCGACCACTGTCAGTTGAACGTTTCCGACAATCACTTTCTGGTCGATTGGGTCTGTGCTTCCGAAAAGATTTTGTGCCAATGTGGAACCTAAAACAGCAACGGTAGCCTTTTGGTCCAAATCGCTTTGAATAAAGAAGCGGCCCTCACCGATTGGCGAAGAACGCACGGTTGGGAAGTCAGCTGTGGTACCAATGACAGGAACTGAATCGACGGTATTACCGCTAAACTTCACGGTTTCACTTGCATTTCGCTCGGTCTCAACACCCGTGATGCCGGGTATTTGTGCGATGGCGGCGGCATCGGGATAATACAATGAGTTTTGAGTTTCAGTGGTTGGATTTCTGGGGCCGCCTGCAGTGAAGTTTTGGCTCACAAACAACAAGTTCGTTCCCAAACCTTGAATCTGCGCCGCGATGGTAGCTTCAGTACCGGCGCTGACCGAGATCACCATGATCACGGCCGCCACGCCGATGATGACGCCCAACATCGTCAGGATGGAACGCAATTTGTTGCTGGTTACGCCGGTCCAGGCGATGTTGATGATTTCTGATATATCCATATCAAACTCCTTTAGATCTTTTTAAGGAATAACGCTAAGGACGCCGTTATGATCGATTTCGTCTTTCGCGATGCGGCCATCACGGACATGAAGGACGCGATCCGCATGTACGGCGGTCTCCGGGTTATGCGTCACCATCACGATGGTGCGGCCTCTTTGATGCAGGGAATGGAGTAAATCCATAATCTCTTCGCCGGAGTGGGTATCGAGGTTTCCCGTTGGCTCATCGGCCAGGATGAGCACTGGATCGTTGATGAGAGCACGGGCGATTGCCACACGTTGCTGCTGGCCGCCGGATAGTTCTTTGGGTAAATGATGGGTCCGATTTCCCAACCCGACCATCTCCAGCGTCTCGCGTCCGCGCTTCTCCCTTTCCGCCCAATTGGTTTTCTTAACGCGGCTATATACCATCGGGAGGATGACATTATGCAGGGCGGTCGCGCGTGATAATAAGTTGTAGGACTGGAAAATAAAACCGATCTTATTGTTGCGTATCAGCGCGGTTTGAACTTTGTTTAAGTGACTGACATCCTCGCCATCCAGAATATACTGGCCGCTGGTGGGATGGTCCAGACAGCCTATAATGTTCATCAAGGTGCTTTTGCCTGAACCGGAGGGTCCCATGATGGAAACGAATTCGCCTTCATGGATTTCCAGGTTGATATTATCCAGCGCTTTTACGCTGATCTCCTCGCCCATCTGATAGATTTTGGAGAGGTCCTTGAGTTCAATAATATTTTTTTCAGACTTCATTTCATTATCCCTAAGGAGTTGCAATTGCAGAATTTTGAGTGGTTGTCGCCAAGCCGGTGCTGACCACCTCGCCCAATTGAAGCCCTGATTTGATTTCAGCATAACTTTGATCCATTAGGCCAACCTCAACCGGCTGAAGTGTCAAATTTCCATTCTGCACTATAAAGAC
>Ga0182027_10005152_pt1 | contig 19961 bp, 17 predicted proteins | sample 712E1DmetaG_FD_121300 | JGI IMG/M metagenome (GOLD analysis project Ga0182027, IMG submission 121300) | Permafrost microbial communities from Stordalen Mire, Sweden - 712E1D metaG (Illumina Assembly) | ecosystem: Environmental > Terrestrial > Soil > Wetlands > Permafrost | place: Sweden...
CACTGGCCGTGAACGAGCAACCACTGTGCTTGATGCCGGTCGGCAAGCCTCGCTCGTAGCCGCACTGCCGCCGTCGACTCGGCATTGACGGAACTGCCGTAGCGCCGGCAATTGGCCGAGCCGTAGCAGCAGCAACCGGCGCTGGCTGGCGCACGAAATAGTTCAACAACCTGTTTGAACCGCTACGCCCAAAATCAGCAAAGGTGCTTTAAATGCCTGATTTGTATGGCTTATTCTCAGCTTATCGCCTTCCGATTCAAATGGGCAAACTGGCCTCAAATTACCTGGAAAAGTGTGCTGCATAGTACTGCACCTTGGCGAGGGCCCAGGAGCGGATTGTGACCAGTTTTCGGGACGATAGTGGAGCTTAAACGGAGCCCGAGGGATATTTTTGGCCCTGCCGGGCTGCGAATCGGCACGTTGCCAGATTTAAACTTGCATTCAGTTCCAAAGCCAACTGGGTTTGCCGCCACTGGCTGCCTGCATGGCGCTCGCGCGAGCGGGCACCGCGGCCTGCGCATGTTCGGCGCAGCGTCCCCTACACTGACCGAGAACGATGTTCTAAAGATCGCGACACACTTGGTGAAGTCATCGGGCAAGAAGCCCTCCACAAAGTGGACGGTGTTGGCCGAGAAACCGCAACCACTCTGCGCCGGTGAATCGCCCTGGACAGATGGGTATCGGCTGGCGCAGGAGTGGAGTGCAAAGACGGGTATTCGTCATAAACGTGACGGGGCAGTAGATGTTGAGGAGCATCTCGAAAGGCTGGGAGTAACTTTTTCGGATATTGAATTAGACGCCGCCGCCACGGCAGGTCTGGCGGTCCAGCCAGCACAAGGCGCGCCATATATTTTCGTGAACCGGCGAAATCCTCGTTGTGAATTTCCTTCAGGCAAGCGGGTCATTCTCGCCCACGAGCTTTGCCATCTTTTGCATGACCGCGCTCACGGGCGCGACCTTGCGATGATCTCTGGGCCTTATCGTTGGTCTGATGGGGCGTTTCGAGATGCCTTACGGTTTCCGAGCGCATTGAAAATGCTTGCCGACGAATTCGAGAACTTGTATTCAGCCCACGATCCATCGGCAATGGAGTTTGCCATCCCGCAAGGGAAAACTGCCGGAGCATTTCTGGGCTGATAACTCCTATCAACACGACCGCGTGGACGGGAGGCTTTTTCTTCCCATGCGAAATAGAAATTTTATGCGCTCTGACATGATCAAAAAAGGCGCTGAACGCGCGCCGCATCGCAGTCTGCTTCGGGCCACCGGCTCCATCGAAAGCGAGGAGGACTTCAACAAGCCGTTCATCGCCATCTGCAACAGCTACACCGATTGCATCCCCGGCCACGCCCACTTGAACGAAGTGGGCCTGTTGGTCAAGCGCCTGGTGCGCGAGGCGGGCGGTGTGCCGTTCATCTTTAACACGATCGGTATTGATGACGGAATCGCCATGGGTCACGGCGGGATGAAGTATTCGCTGCCCTCGCGAACTCATTGCCGATTGCGTTGAATCCATGGTCCGGGCGCATTGTTTCGATGGGATGGTTTGCATCCCGAACTGCGACAAGATCATCCCGGGCATGTTGATGGCCGCGATGCGGGTGAACATCCCCGCCATTTTTGTCAGCGGCGGGCCGATGGCGGCGGGCATCGCGGAAACCGCCCCCGGCCAGGGCGAGCTTCCGGCGCATCTGCAACTCGCCACGAAGAAGTCCGACCTCATTTCTGTTTTTCAAGCAGTCGGCCAGTTGCAGGCCGGCAAAATCACCGAGGCGGACTTGAAGAAGCTCGAACAGAGCGCCTGCCCCACCTGCGGTTCCTGCGCCGGCATGTTCACGGCCAACTCGATGAATTGTTTGAGCGAGGCTCTCGGCATGGCATTGCCCGGCAACGGCACAATACTTGCCGTGTCCAAGGAACGCGAAAGCCTCTACCGCTGGGCCGCCCGGCAGATCATCAAGCTGGTCGAGTTTGACCTGAAGCCGCGCGACATAGCCACCTTGGAGGCGTTCGACAACGCCTTGAGCCTGGACGTGGCTATGGGGGGTTCCACCAATACCATTCTCCACACGCTGGCCATCGCGCGCGAAGCGGGCATCGAGTATGACATCGCGCGCATTGACGCCATTTCCCGGCGCGTTCCCTGCCTGTGCAAAGTCTCACCCTCTTCGAGCTACCATCTGCAAGACATCCATCGTGCCGGCGGCATCCACACCATTCTTGGCGAGTTGAAACGGGCCGGGCTCTTGAACACCTCGTGCAGAACGGTCACGGGCAAGACGCTGGGCGAGAATATCAGCGAGTGGGACGTGCGGTCGGAGGGTTGCCTGCCCTGCGCGAAAGCGGCGCGCGTCTCGGGCGCCTCCGCCATCGTGCTCGACCCGGCGGACAAGCTTGGCCCGGTGGCCCGCACCGCCAGCGGCAATTTGGCACCCAAGCCAATGATGTTCCTGCCCGCCGATGACCATGCCATTACGCTTTGGCGCAAGGCCGCGGCCTGGAACGCGGGTGACGCCGAAACACAGTCCTGGTTGTTCACCGACCATGCCGAAATGCAGGTGGCTCCGGAGACCGTGCTGAAAGGCCGGGAGGCCATCCGCGCGGGGTTGGAGCAAAAGCTGGTTGAGGGCAAAGGACTGGTGCGCGCCGAATTGGCGGCCCTCAAAGGCACACCCGTGCTCCTCATGTGGCTATACGAGAAAGGGGGATCCAAGACGCGGCTCTGTTTGGAGCGCGTCTCGAAGTTCAAGAATGGCCAGATCCACCGCGCCTATCTGGAGTTCCGGCCTGGCTGCGTCAACGCGGCGCAACCATCGGGACTGATTTCTTACGATTCAGCCTTTCGGTTCGACCCATACGACTGCATCCGCACCCTGGCGGCGGCCTATTCGCCGGACGGGGGCCTGGCCATTCTCTACGGCCAACTCGCGCCCGAAGGCAGTGTCGTCAAGACCGCCGGCATCAGTGCCGAGTTCAAGAGGAATTGCGGCCAGAACTTTGTCTTCGAGGGGCCGTGCGTGATTTTCGAGAGCCAGGAGGAAGCTTGCGAAGGCGTCCTGGCCGGGAAAGTCAAAGCGGGCGACGTGGTGGTAATCCGCAACGAAGGTCCGCGCGGCGGTCCGGGGATGCAAGAAATGCTTTCGCCCACGAGCTACATCGTCGGCATGGGGCTTGGCGACAAAGTCGCCCTCATCACCGACGGTCGCTTCAGCGGGGGCACTGCCGGCGCCTGTATTGGCCACGTCTCGCCGGAAGCGGCGGAAGGCGGCCCCATCGGCCTGCTCAAACCCGGCGACCGTATACGCATAGATTTCCCGAACCGCCGCATTGACATCAGTGTTCTGGAAACCGAGTTGGCCGGGCGCAAAGAAGCCTTCCAACCCGTGAAGCGCCAACTCAGCGGGTGGCTCGCGCGCTACCAGAAGATGGTCGGCAATGCCAGCCGGGGCGGCGTGCTCGGCCAAGGCGATTGATAAACCGCGTTGTTTGCCATCCAGAATAGGCCGGTCCATCTTCTGCCGAGATGGTTCGCAAAGCAGTTTAATATGGTCATCTGGGGCGAAATGCTGCACTGCGACACGCGGAGCTGTACCGGCTTCGTCTATCCGGTGGAAAAATAATTCCCCGCATGGGCGATGGAGGACGACCACCTTTTGGTACAGGCCGGCCTGAAGGCGGCGCAGATGCTGCGGGGCGGGACGCCGAAGACTGGCAAGCTGAACTTTTCGATCAACGGCATGCCATCGCTGCTCAGGTTGACTGGTTTGATCTCGATTCTCGCTCGCCGAAAAAATGTTGCGAAATTATGTTGCGCGATTATGGAGCATCGCGTAAATTCCAGCAGATGATTGGCAATGGGGTTTGCCCGCTCACCGCGAGGTGAGGAAAGTGCCTGAGATATTTCAGAGCTGATAACTCCTACCGAGACAGTTTGTGTCGGCAGGAGTTTTTTATGCTCAATTATCTCTTTGTGGGTTTGGGCGGGGCGATAGGAACCATCGGGCGGTTTTGGTTAGGAGGCGTCATTTCGCGGCGCTTTGGCGAGACGTTTCCTCTCGGCACGCTGGTTATCAATGTCACCGGCTCGTTCGTCATCACTTTCTTTGCGACGCTGACGGCGCCGGAAGGGCGCTGGATGGTATCGCCCAATAGCCGAGTGTTCTTCATGACCGGCATCTGCGGCGGGTACACCACTTTTTCCTCATTCAGTCTGCAAACACTTAACCTCGCTCTTGATGGTGAATGGTTGTACGCTGGGGCCAATGCTGGATTGTCGCTGGCGCTTTGTCTGCTGGCGGCATGGCTCGGTCACATCGCGGCCATGAGCTTTCGACGAACAAAAGGAGCTTGAATATGCACTTGCCCCATGAAGCGATGTTGTTGCGGATCTTTATTGGCGAAAGCGACCGCTGGAAACATCAGCCGCTCTACGAAGCTCTCGTGCTCAAGGCGCGCGAGATGCATCTGGCCGGAGCGACGGTGCTGCGCGGGCCGATGGGGTATGGCAAATCGAGCCGGCTGCACACATCCAAAATTCTCCGGCTTTCCTTCGACTTGCCTTTGGTCATCGAAATCGTGGACACCGAGGAAAAGCTCAACGCCTTCCTGCCCGTGCTGGATGAGATGATGAAGCGCGGCCTGGTGACCCTGGAGAGGGTGAGGGTAATTGATTATCGCGCTGACCAAGAAAACGCCATTGGTACGGAAGAACCTAATATCTAATCATGTTCAACCACATCTTATTCAATCTGATTCAAGCCTTGGTGGTCATGACCTTTGCGCCGCTGGCGTCCGGCGTTCTGAGCCGGCTGAAGGAAATCGTTCAGTCCAAACGCGGGCCGAGCATTTTCCAGCCCTACCGGGATTTGTGGAAGTTGTTTCACAAGGATGAAATCGTGTCGGAAGACAGTTCGTGGATTTTTCGGTTCACCCCTTACATCGTATTCGTCACGCCGATCTTTGTCGCGTTGCTGATCCCGGTCCTGACGAATTATCCGCTCTTTTTCGCGTTCATGGGTGATATGATCGGCGGCGGTTTTGTGCTGGCGCTGGGCGGGTTCTTCGCCACGCTCGCGGCGGTGGACACTGCCAATCCCTACGGTCCCATGGGCGCAAGCCGAACGCGCATGGTGGGGTTTCTGGCCGAGCCGGTGTTCATGATCGTCTTTTTCACCGTTTCGTTTGTCGCCGGTTCGACGATTCCCTACATCGTCCAGGAGAAATGGGTGACGCCGCTCTCTAATTTTTTCATGCCGTCGCATGTGCTGTTAGTGTTGGCTTTTCTGATGTTGATTCTGGCCGAAGGCGGACGCATTCCGGTGGACAATCCGACGGGCCATTTTGAACTGGCGATGATTGATGAATCCAAGTCGCTCGAATACTCCGGGCGCGGCTTCGCGCTGATGAAATGGGGAGGTCAGATGAAATTCTTTGTGCTGATGTGCATTTACCTCAACGTGCTGGTGACACCGTGGGGTTTGGCGCACGAACAAACGCTCGAAGCCGTGCTGACCGCCATTCCACTCGTGCTGTTCAAAATCTTCTGCTTTTTGCTGGTGCTGGTGGTGATCGAATCGTCGCTGTCCAAACTGCGGCTATTCCGCATTTCGGAGTTTTTGGGCGCGGCGTTCATCACTTCAGTGGCCGCGATGATTGCGCAGGTGTTTTTGCCTTGAACAGAAAAGAACGCAAATGAGCGACACGACAAATCAATTATTGGACAATCTGAACGCGCTCGCCGCCGGATTGTTTCTGCTCACCGCCTTCGGCATCGTGGCCATGCGACAAGCCAGAGGTTGCATGAATCTGTTCATCGTGCAATCGCTTTTGCTGGCCGCCTCGGCCGCGCTTTTGGGTTTGCGTCATCACTCAGCACATCTCTACGGCGTCGCCTTGGTGAACCTGATTAGCAAGCCCATCATCGTTCCGTGGCTGTTGCGCCGGACGGCGTCCGCGGAAATTTACACCCGGCGTGAAATTGACCAGGTGCTGAACATTCCGACCGCATTGCTCATCGCTTTGGCGCTGGCGATTCTCTCTTACTTTCTGGGGCAGCCATTGTTGAACTCCGTCGCTCCGGAATTTCGCGGCCCGAACGTGCCGATTGGCATCGCCGGACTGTTGCTGGGCGCGTTCACGCTCACCGTGCGGCGCGAAGCCTTGCCGTTGCTCATCGGCCTGCTGGTGATGGAAAACGGCGCGTTTTTCACCGGCATCGCCATCTCACGCAATCTGCCGTTGCTCGTCGAACTCGCCATTGCCACGGACGGGCTGATTATTGTTTTCATCAGTGGCGTGTTGATTCGCGCTGTTCAAAAACACGTCGGCACGACCGCAGTGGGTGAACTGGCGAGCTTGAAGGAAGCGGCGGCTGAGCCGGCGGCCAAGGAGGCGGGCAAATGAGTGTCTTTATTATTTTGCTCCTTCCGTTGATTGCCACCGCGCTCGTTTGCATTCCGTTCAAACGGCATTGGGCATCGGGCGTAACGGCAGTGTCGTGCGTGGCTGTTTTGATATTGTCGGCGCGAATCGCGTTGCAGGTCGCGGCGGGCGATTCCGTGGTCTCCACGCTCAAGATGGGCCTGCTGAAATGGATTGCGGTGGACGGGTTGAGCGCGTTGATTTTGCTGCTCATTGCGTTTGTCGCGGCCACCGCGGCGATTTACTCCGTGGGTTACATGGCGCATGAAAATTTGACGCCGTGGAAGCTGCGTCTCTATTATGCCAATTACAATCTTTTCATTTTTTCAATGCTGGCGATTCCGGTTCTGGCCGAGCCGACACTGGTTTGGATTGTTGTCGAATTGACGACGTTGTGCTCCGCATTGCTCGTCTCATTTGAGAACACGCGGGAAGCGTTGGAAGCAGCCTGGAAATACGTCGTGCTCTCGCTGATGGGCGCGGGCATGGCGCTGTTCGGCTTTCTGGTTTTATTCGCCGCGATGCAGGCGTCGGGCAGCGATGGCGTTTACACTTGGAAGGGACTGATTGCCGCGGCGCCTTTGATGCCGCCGGTTCTTTTGCAAACAGCGTTCCTGCTGATTTTGATTGGACTCGGAACCAAGGTGGGCCTGGTTCCCATGCACACCTGGCTGCCGGACGCGCACAGTCAAGCGCCTTCGCCGGTCTGCGCGCTGCTTTCCGGCATCGAAACCTCGGCCATACTTTATGTGATTCTGCGGCTGTTTCCGGTGATGCAGGCCTCGCCCAATTCTCATGCTGAAACGTGGGCGCTGGTTCTCGGCCTCATCTCGGTCGGCACCGCCGCATTTTTGCTGCTGCAAGTGCGCGACTACAAGCGAATGTTCGCCTTCTCCACCGTGGAACACATGGGCATCATTTTGGCGGCGGTTGGACTCGGCGCCTCGGCCGCCGGTTATGGCGCCATGCAACAAATTGTCAGCCATTGCGTGACAAAATCCTTTTGCTTCTTCGCCGCCGGAGCCGTGCTGATGACGATGGGAACGCGCGAAATTTCGGCCGTGCGCGGACTGATCCGCCGTTCGCCCGCCGCCGGAGCCGCGCTCGTTTTTGGCGGACTGGCCATTGCGGGCGCTCCGCCGATGGCGGTTTTCCTGAGTGAATTTTCAATTCTCAAAGCGGGATTGACGCAAAAGCAATATGTGGCAACAGGTCTTCTTGCCATTTTCATCGTCATCGCGTTCTTCGGAATCATGCTGCACATCAATCGAATGGTTTTTGGCGCGCCTGAGAATCAAAATAACGGCACGACGGAGAAAAATCATATCGAGCCGCAACCCGTTGAAAAATTCCACGTGCCATTCAGTTGCCGCCTGGCGCTGATTCTGGCCGCCGTGCCGGTGTTCGTGCTCGGCGTTTACATTCCCAAACCCCTGCAGGATTTGCTGACGCAGGCCGCGGCAGCCTTGACAAGATAAACCGCCATGAACCGCACCGAACTGAAAGAACAAATTGAACGGCGTTGGCCGGGCAACGCGCGATGCCATTTCGACGAAGCCAATGCAACGTGCGAAGTCAAGTGCAGTCGGGCCGCGCTGCCGGAACTTTGCGGAAGGCTTTTTCTCGAATGGAATTTCAGTTTTGCGGGCCTGGTCGTGGAGGAGGGAGCGAGCGAATGGCAATGGCGCTGCTGTTTTTACGGTGAAGGCGAAGCCGGGTGGGTTCACGTTCTCGCCACCGCGCCGCTGGCCGAAAAAACATTCCCGAGCATCGTCAAATTTGTCCATGCGGCGGACTGGCACGAGCGCGAGGCGGAGGATTTGTTCGGCCTGGTTTTTGAAGGCCATCCGCGCCTGGGCGACTTTATCCTGCACGACGACGCCTGGCAGGAAAACGTCGAGCCAATGCGCCGCCATTTCGACGCGCAGGCCGCGATGCAGCATCGAAAACCCGACGCGGATTGGCGGCCCCATCGCGTGGTTCAGGAGACGGGCGCGTTCGTCATGCCCGTCGGGCCGAAGTTTTCCGGGGTGACCGAATCCGTTCACTTTCTGCTGGAAACCGTCGGCGAAGACGTCATCCGTTCGACGCCGCGCCTGTTTTACAAATGGCGCGCGATTGAAAAACTGGCGGAAGGCAAAACGGCCGGTGAAGTTCTATTGCTCGCGGAACGATTCGCCGCGACGACGGCTTTTGCCCACGGACTGGCCTTTTGTCAGGCAGTCGAAACGATTTGTGGCGCGAAGGTTCCGGCGCGCGCAAAGAGTCTCCGTGTTTTTTTGGCGGAACTGGAGCGTCTGCGGCAACATGCCGGAGCCATTCAGGAAATTTGCGAGTCAACCGCCTTGGTTGTGGCCAACAGTCAGGCCGGCATTTTAGAGGAGGATTTGTTGAGAGTTTCCGGTGAGCTCAACGGCCATCGTTATTTGTTCGGCCTGCTCGCATTGGGCGGGCTGCTTTGCGATTTGCCAAATGACGCGTGCGCCAAGGCGCTTGCACAATCACAAGAAACTCTGAAGCGACTGAACGAACTCGAACAGCGCCTGCGCGTTTCCAGCAGCTTCCTGGATCGTCTCGAAGAAGTCGGCGTCGTGGCCCTGCGGAACGCGACGGTCTACGGCCTACTCGGACCGATTGCGCGCGCCTCGGGACTGGTTCGCGATTTGCGAAAAGCGCAACCGTATTTGGGTTACGAAAACCTTGAATTCGACGTGCCGAGTGAACAGGAAGGCGACGGCTACGCGCGCTTGCGTATTTTGTTCGCCGAAGCGAGACAATCGCTTCGCCTCATGGAACAATCCGCGGCCGCATTGCAAAAGGGCGGCGTCCGCGAACCTTTTCAGTTTCGAGCAGGCGCAGCGCTGGGCTGGGTCGAAGCGCCGCGCGGCGCGGCGTTCCATTGGGTGCGACTGGACGATCGCGGGCGGATTGGCCGCTATCGAATTATTCCGCCGTCGTTTGCCAACTGGCACGGCTTCCATCTGGCTGTCGAGAAATTCGCGTTTCAGGATTTTCCAATCATGCTCTCCACGTTCGATTTGTCCGTGGCGGAAAACGACCGGTGAAATGAGAACCATCAACTTAAAAAACACATGAGCCAATGGGTCATCAACGGACTTCGCACGGGAATCAAAACCACCGTGTATCCGCGCGGCGTGGAACACGCGGCCGGCGTCACACCCGGACTGCCGTGTGGCTGCGACGCCCCGTCATCATCGGCGGCTGCGGCATTGCTGGATTGTTGCCCAACGCAGGTCTTCAGCCAGGGCAACGGCAAAGTCTTTGCGGAGGTTCGCCGTTGCATCCATTGCTATCGCTGCGTTCGTGGCATGGAGCACCCGGCTGAATGGCAACAAACCTACGAATGGGCGACTGTCCGCGCGCAAAATGCTTCGCCGCACGAATTTATCCCGGCGTTCAAACGCTCCATTCACATTTGCGTCGTGGACGCGGGCGACTGCGGGGCGTGCCTGAACGAAGTCAAGCAACTCAACAATCCCTATTACAACATGCACCGGCTGGGATTTTTCATCACTCCATCGCCGCGCCACGCCGACGTGCTGCTCGTGGTCGGGCCGGTGACCGATCACATGCGCGTCGCGCTGGAAAAGGTTTACGACGCAATGCCGGCGCCCAAACGAGTCGTCGCCGTCGGCGTGTGCGCCCTGACCGGCGGCGTTTTCGCGGACAGTTTTGTTTGCGCAAAAGGAGTGGCCGGCGTGCTGCCGGTGGACGTGGAAGTGCCGGGAAACCCGCCGCCGCCACTGGCCATTTTGCATGGCCTGCTGGTGGCGGTCGGACGCAAGTCGCCGGCATCGCTCCTGGCTGCGACATCGGCGAGTGACACCAATGCGGCGAAATTATGATGGAAACGCAAACGCTCATCCTTGCTTTTTTTGCGGTGTGCGGCGCGGGCATATTGCTGTCGCTGGCCATGCCTGCGTCGCGGCAGGGAAGCGTGCTCGCGTGGCTGGGCTGCTTGGCGGCAACTGCCTTGATTTTGGCGGGGGCGAATGCGTTGCTGGCTGGCGACACATTCAGGCAGCCATTGTGGTCGTTGCCGGGGCTGGGGACCCTCACGGTGAACCTGGACCGGCTTTCAGCGGTGTTTATTTCGGTCACAGGCCTGGTGCTTTTTCCGGCCTCGATTTTTGCGGGTGGCGAACTGAACCGGGAATCGGAGCGTCGCAACCGTTGCGCGTTCACCGTGCTGATGCTGGGGTTGTATGCCTCCATCGTTTTGATTTTTATCGCGGCCGATGCGGTGCTGTTTCTGCTCGCCTGGGAAGTCATGTCCGTTCTTTCCTATCTGCTGATTGTGCATGAGCGCGGCAAGGAAAATGATCATGTCGGCGCCGGTTATCTTCTGTTGGCGATGGGTGAAGCCGGGACACTCGCGGCAGCGCTGGGTTTTCTGGTGCTGGCGGTCAATGCCGGTTCACTGGATTTTGCAGGAATCAAATCCAACACGGCAGGATTGGGCGCGGGTGTGCGCTGGATGGTTTTTCTGCTTTCGTTTTTCGGTTTTGGCGTGAAGGCCGGACTGGTGCCGGTGAATTTCTGGCTGCCCCGCGCCTACAGGGTCGCGCCGCGCGCCTTCGTCCCCGTGCTGGCGGGTGCGACGCTGAATCTCGGACTTTACGGAATTTTGCGCGTGAACGCTGATCTTCTGCCGGCCACGCAAGCGGGGACGGGTTTGTTGGCACTCGTCGTCGGGACGATTTCCGCGTTATTGGGAATTCTTTACGCAACGACCGACAATGATCTCAAAACCATGCTGGCGCACAGTTCCATCGAAAACGTCGGCATCATCGTCGCCGGTTTTGGCGCGGGAATGGTTTTTGTCGCGGCGAATCATCCGGCGCTGGCGGCGATTGCGTTCGTTGCGGGATTGTATCATCTCATCAACCATTCCCTTTACAAAACGCTGCTGTTTTTCGGCGTGGGGGCGGTGGAAATTGAAACTGGCACGGGCGACATGGATCAGCTCGGTGGCTTGATCAAATGGATGCCGCTAACCGCGCTTGCTTTTCTGGCCGGCACACTTTCCATCGCCGCGCTGCCGCCGTTCAACGGATTCGTCAGCGAATGGCTCACTTTGCAAACCATGTTGCGCTCGGCGGAATTGTCCTCGCCCGGCGCGAAAATCATTTTTGCGCTCTGCGGCGCGGGACTCGCGCTCACCGCGGCGCTGGCGGTGACGTGCTTCGTGAAAGTTTTCGCCATGAGTTTTTTAGGGATGCGGCGTCTGGACGAGAAACAGCGGGTGACTGAGGCCAAGTCCGGCACGCTGGCGCCGATGGCCATTCTGGCTGTTCTGTGCCTCGCGTTCGGCGTGTTGCCGACTTACGTGATTCCAGCGTTGGATTCCGCTTTGGGTCCGTTGACCGCCGGCGGAAGTGCCGCCGACGCACTCGTGCCGCCGTTTTTCGCCTCTAATCCGGCGCACGACACTCTGCCGCCTGCGTTCGTGGAAGAATTTCACAACTTGGGCGCGCAAGTCGGACAAAGTGTTTTGCCCGGACGCGGACTGGTCGTGATGCATCGCGGCGGCGCGGAAAATCCGGTTGTCTTTGCCATGTCCACTTCTTACACGCTGGTGGCGCTGATTGTTTTGTTGCTGTTGACCTACATCATCATCCGCTTGTGGCTGACGCGCGGCCGGAAACTGTCGCGGCGCGAGCGCTGGGCTGGAGGCGTGCGGAAGTTGCTGCCGGAGATGACTTACACGGCGACTGGATTTTCCAATCCGGTGCGGGTGATTTTCGATGCCGTGTTCCGGCCGACGACCATTGAAGACACGCGCGAGACGGTGGCCGAACATTTCCGCTCCGCCATCCGGCGCGAAAAAGAGCGTGTTCATTTGGTGGACAAGCTGGTTTTTCATCCGGTCAAAACCGCGACTCTGTGGTGCGCACGCCTGCTGGCGACCATGCACCACGGACGATTCAATGCCTACGCCGCCTATGCGCTGCTAATGCTGCTGGTTGTGTTGTCGGTGTTCCTGTTGTTCCAATCGTCGTAGAGGCGGCGGAGAGATTTTATGAGTTTGGATGGGCTATTGCTCGAATTGATTTTTGCGCTGTGCGCCGCGGGCGCCCTGTTGGGAATTTTCATTCCCGACCGGCGCAATCCGGCGCTGCTGGCCTGGGTCGGTTCGCTGGCTTCATTGCTGGCGTTGTGGGTCAGCGGAAACGTGTTGTGGTCGGGGCAGGTTTTCCGAAGTGAACTCTGGACGATTCGCGCGTTGGGAACTCTCTCGGTTTCGCTCGACCGACTCTCAGCCCTGTTTTTGTTGGTGGCGGCGGTGGTGGTGCTGGCCAGTTCCATTTATTCGGCGGGCTACCTGAAACGGTATGCGGGACATTACAATCTCAAGGCCCTCAACGCCTGGTATCTGCTGCTGATTGCTTCCATCGTGTTAATCCTGATTGCGAATGACGCGCTGACGTTTTTGCTCGCATGGGAAGCGATGTCCATCTTGAGCTACTTTCTCGTCAACTTCGAGCACGGACGCGCTGAAACCAGTCGCGCGGGCTATCTCATGCTGGCGATGGGCGAAGCGGGATTCATGGTGGTCGTTCTGGTGTTTTTATTTATGGGAGTGAAAGCTGGCTCGCTGGACTTTTCCGCGTTCAAAGCGGCAGGCGCAAATCTGGGCGGCGCCGCGCGCTGGATAATTTTCCTGCTGACCTTCTTCGGCTTCGGCGTCAAGGCGGGTCTCGTGCCGGTCAACACCTGGCTGCCGCGGGCGCATCCGGCTGCGCCGGCAAACGTCTCGGCCATTCTTTCCGGCACGATTTTGAATCTGGGACTTTACGGAATTATTCGTGTGAATCTCGATCTCCTGCCTGTCCACATGACCGGCGCGGGCATGGTCATTCTCATCGTCGGAACGATTTCCGCGTTGGTCGGAATCCTTTACGCGACGACGGAAAACGACCTCAAAGCCATGCTGGCCCACAGTTCCATAGAAAACATCGGGATTGTGGCCGTTGGCTTGGGCGCGGGTATAATTTTTACAACTTATGGGCAGCCCGCGCTGGCGGGAATCGCCTTCATTACCGCCTTTTATCACATGATCAACCATTCGGTGTATAAGGCGCTGCTGTTTCTTGGAGCCGGAACGGTAGATGACCGCGCCGGCACGCGTGATTTGAACAAGTTGGGCGGACTGATTCGGACGATGCCGTGGACGGCGGGAACCTTTTTGGTCGGCGCGCTGGCCATTTCGGCGATGCCGCCGTTTAGCGGCTTCGTCAGCGAATGGCTCACGCTGCAAACCATGTTGCGCTCCTCTGAGCTGTCTTCGACGCTGGTGAGAATCGTCTTTGCCCTTTGCGGCGCGGGACTCGCGCTGACAGCGGCGCTGGCCGTGACGTGTTTCGTCAAGGCATTCGCCATGGGCTTCCTCGGCATGTCGCGCTCCGAAGAAGCCGCGAAAGCCGTTGAAGCCAAAAGCGCGTCCCTTGCGCCGATGATTTTTTTAGCCGCGCTGTGTCTGCTGCTGGGCGTGCTGCCAACCTACATAATTCCTTCGCTGAGTCGTGAATTGCAACCGTGGACAGATGCAGGCGCCGACGCGCTGGTTCCGCCGTTTTTTGCATCCCATCCCGCGCATGACACTTTGCCGCCCGCGTTCGTGGATGAGTTTCACAATTTGGGCGCTCAAGTCGGACAGGCTGTTTTGCCCGGACGCGGCCTGGTTGTGCTCCATCGCGGCGGCGCGGAAAATCCGGTTGTCTTCGCCATGTCCACTTCGTACACGATTGTCGCGCTGATCGTTCTTCTTCTGCTGACCTACCTTGTCATTCGGTTGTGGCTGACGCGCAACCGGAAACTGGCGCGGCGGGTGCGCTGGGATGGCGGCATACGGCGGTTGTTGCCGGAGATGACTTACACGGCGACGGGTTTTTCCAATCCGGTGCGGGTGATTTTCGACGCGGTGTTCCGGCCGACGACCATTGAAGACACGCGAGAGACGGTGGCTGAACATTTCCGCACTGCCATCCGGCGCGAACGCGTGAACGTGCATGTGGTGGATCGTTTTGTGATGCAACCCGCGCAGGACGCGGCCATGAAACTCGCCGGCAAACTGGCCGTGATGCACCACGGTCGCATCAACGCTTATTCCGGCTACGTGCTTTTGGCGCTGCTCGGGGCGCTGGCCATCGGACTACTCTGGGAAAAATGAGCACGAAATTCATATTCCGAAAAGTTCTGGTGGGTTATGATGGATCAAGGGGCGCCAAAGCGGCGCTCGAATGCGCGGCTGCGATGGCCGGAGAGCATGACATTGCCGTCACGGCGCTGTGGGTGCGCAGACCGCTGCCGCGCTATTCCGATTTGCTCGGTGAGGTCAAAGGCGAAAAGGAAGCCGCCGACGAATACTACAGCGCCTGCTGCACAGAGGTGTTCCGCGTGGCAAAGCGGCACGGGATTGACATCCGCTGCAAAACAAGCCGCGGCCATCCGGCCAAAACCATTCTGCGCGTCGCCGACGAAGACGGTTACGACTTGATCGTCATTGGGCACAGCGACCACTCCGAGTTGTGGGGCCGTTTGCTCGGCGACACCGCCGACCGCATCGCTGATCACGCTCATTGCAGCGTGCTCGTCGTCAAAAAGCAGGAAACTGATTTCCATACTGTCTCTTAACCGTGTCTCTTAACCATTCCATCGAATATGAGAAAAATTGAAAAGATAAACGCACAGGAAATCCTCGACTCGCGCGGCAACCCGACCGTCATGGTCAGTGTCTCGCTCAACAACGGCATCACCGCCTCGGCCTGCGTGCCGAGTGGCGCGTCCACTGGCATCCGCGAAGCGGTTGAACTCCGCGATGGCGACGCGAAGCGTTACGGCGGCAAAGGCGTCCTCAAAGCCGTCGCCAACGTGAACAAAATCATCGTGCCGAAACTGAAGGGCAAATCGCCGCATGCGCAGAAGGAGATTGATGAACTGATGTGCAAACTCGACGGCACGGAAAACAAATCGAAGCTCGGAGCCAATGCAATTCTCGGAGTTTCCATGGCCGTTTGCCGCGCGGCCGCGTTGGATTCGGGCATTCCCCTTTACGCTTACATCCGCAAGCTGCACGGCGGCAAAGCCACTGCCGCGTTTGTCCTGCCTGCGCCGCAGATGAATGTGCTCAATGGCGGCGCACACGCCACAAACAATGTGGACTTCCAGGAGTTCATGCTCTTCCCCATCGGTGCGCCGACATTCGCCGAGTCGCTGCGTTACGGGGCGGAAACCTTTCACACCTTGAAGAAACTGCTGCAAAAGCGCGGCCTGGTGACCTCGGTGGGCGATGAAGGCGGCTTCGCCCCCAACCTCAAGACGAATGACGAGGCGGTGGAAGTGATTGTCGAAGCCATCAAAGCCGCTGGTTACAAGCCCGGCAAGGACATTGCCATCGCGCTGGACCCGGCGGCGAGCGAGTTTTACGAAGACGGCGGTTACGTGATGAAGAAATCCGACCGCTCGCGCAAGTCGCCGGCGGAGATGGTAAAGCTCTACAGCGATTGGGTGAAGAAATACCCCATCCTGTCGCTCGAAGACGGCATGGGTGAGGAAGACCGCGACGGTTGGAAAGAAGTGACCAAAACCCTGGGCAAAAAGTTGCAGCTTGTCGGCGATGACAATTTCGTCACCAACCCGAAAATCTTCGCCGAAGGCATCCGCGACGGCATCGCCAATGCCATTCTGATCAAGCTCAATCAAATCGGCACGGTCAGCGAAACGCTTGAAACTGTGGCGATGGCGCAGAAGGCCAGCTATGGCGCGGTCATTTCGCATCGTTCCGGCGAGACGGAAGACGCTTTTATTGCGGACTTTGCGGTCGGCACGGGCGCAGGGCAGATCAAGACCGGCTCGCTTTGTCGTTCTGAACGCATTGCGAAATACAACCGCCTGATTGCCATCGAGCGCGAGTTGGGGAAAAAAGCGCATTACGGCGGCGCGGTGTTCAATGCTCGCTGGAAGTGATAGTATGATTTGGGAGCGCCGTGCTTCGACACCGCTTAAGCAAACTCCATTAGCGGGTGTGACCGGGAGAAATCCGGCCACCGCGTTCGAGGCGCGCGCGATCCTTTGAGCATCCAAGCACATTCCCGGAATGTTTGCATTGGTCTCAACGAATGATAATGTGTTTCGGGCAATGGAGTTTGCCTTCCCTCGTCGGGGAAACCGCCATCCGGCTGATGACTCCTACCGAAAAGACCTTGGTGTCACGGTAGAGTTATGCAAAGAACAAACTCAGACAACATTCGCAAGCTTGTCTTGCCCTTCGTCTGCCGAAAAAAGGAAGTCTCGCGGCTTCAGCGCCTGCATGCGCAGCGGAAACACGCGCTCGTCCTTGGCCCGGCGGGCGCGGGCAAGACCGCGCTGGTGAATCACCTCAAAGAAAAGCTCGACCTGCTCGTCTGCCCGCAATCGGAGCACTTCGGATTCATCTGCGAAAGTCTTGAAACGCAACTCGGCCTCGCGGTGGGCGACCTCAAATTGGCTCAGCGCAAGCAACGGTTGCGTCAAGCGTTGGCGGACGCAGGCCGGACTGTCGTGTTCGATGGCGTTAACTGGACAACACCCAAACTGAGTTCATTTCTCGAACTGGCAATGGAGCGAGCGCCGATATGGATTTGCACGCGCTCGGAACACTCATGGGACATCGGACATTTTTGGACATGGCTTGTCCGGTTCGAGAAAATCGAATTGCAGGCGTTCCAGCCTGCCGAGACGCGCGAACTTGTCATGACGGCCATTCAGGCCCGCCAAATTCCACGCGAGGCAATGAATATCGTCGAATGGCTGCATCACCGCTCGCACGGCAGTCCTCTCATCCTCCGGGAGCTTTTTGAAGAACTGGCGGCGCATTCGTACGACCTGAGCAACACCCTCGCATTGCGCCGTCTGGATTTAGACCGCCGGATTCACGAGATTTTTCCGATCAGGACGGAGAACAAGAAAGTGAGGAATCTGCATGACTGAGCCAATGGCCATCCTGCTGTCCGCGACGGTGGCATTCTTCATGGTTGCACTGGCGAGTTCGGGTGTTTCCGCAGACCTGAGAGCCGCGATTCGGACGACCGTGGTTGTGGTCTTGGGATGGGGTTTCGCCTGCGCTCATTACGGACTGAAATCAGGTTCAAGCTTATCGTGGCAGGGGCAAGGGATGTTCATGGCCTCGCTGCTGGCTGTAGTGGTTGCCTGGCTGTTTCACTTTCGCCCAATCCAAGTGCGCTCCGTTTCACCCGGGTCGGTAATAGATCGCGTTAATGTCGCTTTTGCCTTGGTGATTGCGGCGCTGTTCGTTTCCGGCAACGTGTCGGCTCAATCCATGCTCATGGCGCTCATCCTTGTGGTTGGCGCGGCTGTGCTCGCTTTTGGTCCGCGATGAACGAGAACCACCAACGCCATCTGATCGCCACGTTTCAACATGTGGACAATCTCCTTTCCGAGGCGGAACGCATCATGGCTTCCGCCGGGTCAGGCTCGCCCTTTCAGGAGTATTCCCAGGATACCACACCGATCCAGCGCAAGGTGACCCATGATTATGTCGTGCGCGTGCGCGAGGCCATGCGGCGCATCCTCGAAGAATTAAAAATTCCACTGAAACCGCCGATTTCCGGCGCGTTGTGGGCGGCACGCGGGCATGTGACCTTCGCGAGCAATGCCATTGCCGAAATTGAACCGGAACCCATGCGCGGCTACGGAGACCTTTCGGACGAGGACACGCGAGCGTTGGACCGGACCGTGGCGGAGCTGAACGCGGAGTTGGCCCGCATCGCCAGTTACCTTGCGCAGGGAGCGACAGCGGATTTGCAGGCCCGCCTTCTCCGGCTCGAACAGACTCGCGACGAAGTCAAGCTGTTGCGCGAATTGGACCGCATCATTGCCGCGCACGGCCTGGTGGAGTTTCGTGACGCGCTGGTGACGTTGCTGGACCGGCTCGAAACCACCTCTTTTGAAATCGGTGTTTTTGGCCGTGTCAGTTCCGGCAAGTCGTCGCTGTTGAATCACCTGCTGGAACAGGAGGTTCTTCCGGTCGGCGTGACCCCGGTGACCGCCGTGCCGACGCGAATCAGCTTTGGCCCGCAGCCGCAGGCGACCATTGAGTTTGCGGAAAGCAAACCGCAACTCGTCGAATTGTCGCGCCTGGTTGAGTTTTCCACGGAACAGCAAAATCCTGCCAATGCCAAACACGTCACGCGCATTCAAGTTCTGGTTCCGGCCAAACGGCTGCGTGAGGGTGTGACTCTCGTGGACACACCGGGGCTGGGCTCGCTGGCAACCACAGGCGCGGAAGAAACGGTGGCGTATTTGCCGAAATGCGATCTTGGCATTGTGCTGCTTGACGCCGGATCGGCCTTGAGCCACGAGGACCTCGTCGTTGTGCAATCGCTCGGCCGCGCCGGAGCAACGGCGATGGTGCTGATCAGCAAAGCGGATTTGCTCGCGCCGCCGGACCGCCGGCGCATGGTGGATTATGTCCGCCAACATTTGTCCTCCGAGGTGAACTTCAATTTGCCCGTTCATCTGGTGAGCGTGGTCGGCGCGGACGCGCAGTATTGCGAACAGTGGTTCGAGAACGAACTCAAGCCAATGCTGGAATCGCACCGTGAGGCGACCGGTGCTTCGCTCAAGCGCAAGATCGGTTTGTTGCGGGAAGCGGTGATGGATGCGCTTCGAGTTCGCCTCGACGCTGCACGCGGGCCAAAGATAACCCTCACGGCCGGTGATTTGAAGCAGGCCGCCGAGGCACTGCGCGGCGCGAGCGCGATTCTGGAGTCGGCTGAGAAGGAAGGCAGAACCCTGGGTTGCAACACGCGAGGGCTTGCCCCGTCCGCGTTGCAAGCGGTCGCATCCGAAATCGCATCCGGCTGGCTCAATGGCGCAAATCCGGCCCCGGATGTGGCTGGGGTTTTCTCGGGGTCGTTGAACCGATTTCTGGCGCAAGTCAGCGCGGCGTTTGTTCAATCCGTTGAAGAAGTCCGGGGGCGGCTGACGGCCACGTTGGAGCAGGCGCACGCCGCGTCCGGCTCGAGGCGCGGGCCGCCGGAGGAATTGCCGAAGGCAGCAGGATTGCCCATGACTGATTCCTCGCCGCTGGCGGCGCGGCTGACGTTGCGGAAGCCTCCTCTGCTTCCGCTGCTGGGACGGCGCGCGTTGCGGCGTTATGCCGAATCCAACATTTCAAGGCAGTTGGAAGATTCGCTTGCCGAGTTCTTCGACCTCGCCGGCAAGCGGCTGGAACAATGGCATAAGGACGCGCTCTCGGAATTGCGTGATGCCTTCGACGCCCGTGCGGGAGTTTATCGCGCCGTGCTCGCCCAAGGCCAGCGCGCGACGACTGAAAACATGAGTGAAGCCGATGTCACAATAGATTTGTTCGTGTTGGAGAATTGGGGGGCTTCGCAGTGAGCCGGTGCGGGGCTGCGGCAAACAGAACGGGCAATCAGAATCACTTGCCAAGCAGGTTGGGGAATGTTATTGTATGAGTGGCAATGGAATCTGCCTCCCGCCGCACGGGAAATCGC
>Ga0182027_10005153_pt1 | contig 19961 bp, 20 predicted proteins | sample 712E1DmetaG_FD_121300 | JGI IMG/M metagenome (GOLD analysis project Ga0182027, IMG submission 121300) | Permafrost microbial communities from Stordalen Mire, Sweden - 712E1D metaG (Illumina Assembly) | ecosystem: Environmental > Terrestrial > Soil > Wetlands > Permafrost | place: Sweden...
AGTGTACATCCAATTATAGATATATTATTATGCCAAAGTCCGTCATCAGCTATTATGCCTTGTCCACTTTTATCCCCTATAATAATAGTATTACTACAAACTAATTTTATATCACTACTTGCACCGTGTTTAAATATTATAACTCCATCTCCATCGGTATCATTCAAATAATACGTTCCAGAACATAATGTAGTATCTGTTGTTATTGTCATATTTTCATATGGTACAACACATCCTGATTCATTGCCTGTGACAAATCCTGTATATTTGAATCCTGTCATGATTGTTGCAATTGTCAATGTTAATAATACGCTGCCTACAAAGACTAAGAATGCTAATTGAATTATTGATGCCTTGCTCATTTTCTCTTATTTGTTATCCAGATGGTCTTATAGCTGCGATTTAGGGCTTCTGCTATCTTCTTATAGCTCATGCCCTTTTCTTTCAAATGATTCACAAGCGCCTGCAAAGGCGCTTGTTTGCGATCATGGAATATTGAGATATCTATAGTATCAGTGTTATTTTGAGAAAATTTGTCTTTATGCTTCTTTATTGCCTTATTATATGATGTCCAGATAGTCCTATCATCCCTATTAAGCAAGGATGCAATCTCATTATATGGAAGATTTTGGTTTTCCTTAAGGTATTTTACAATGACCTCTAAGACGCCTAGTTTGCGATTAGAGAAGAGTTTTAAGGGTATTGATCTTATGCTCTTTTGGTGCTTATAGTCTTCAATAACCCCCACAATTGCCTGCATAAGAGTATTGTCGCTAGGAGAATTATTCGATTTACTTACTAAATGAGACTTTTCCGCAAAACGACTCATATTAGTATACTTAAAAGTATACTAATATTTAAATGTTTCCATAATTATTCCTATTTAATAAGTAAAAAAGCTTATTTAATAAGTATTCACTTTTTAGTGGACTTAGCTTTATAGATATGGCCAGAAGCAATCCACCAGAATATAAAGAAGTATAAAATGAATAGGATCCAACCCGCATTGGTATGAAACATACCTACAGCGAACTTTGCATCGATATATGCACCTACTATAAAGAGTAGTAGTATCCTTAAAACATTGACAAAAAACATACCTACAGCTCCAATAAAAAATAATGCGATTGCCAAGCCTTTCTTTATACGTTTATAATCCATAATAAAAATCAATGCATATAGAGAAGTAAAAAGCAGGAATGAATCTATGCCAGAACAAGGCTTGCCTATGATTGCTTTAAAACCATTTATTCCCAACATAGGGCCGCCACCCTCAGTCATAGTAAAAGATGTTACATATGGTTGATATGAGACATTGTGAAAGAAAATACTAAATACATAATATAAAATATTGCTGATTATGCTAGAAAAATATGTCCAAAGATTTTGAACTAAGAGCATAAGGAAGAAAAAAGCTAAAGTTATACCTATGAATTCAAGCAATTCTTTTTTATAATCCTTAATAAAATATCTTAAAAATTCCAGACCAAATATACCTATTCCTAGAGCAATAGCAAATGAAATAATGAGAAGGATCTTTAAGATAGCCCATAATTGCGGCATTTGAAGGAAAAAAGAGATATTTTTATTTACAATATAATTAAATATATAGACAGCAACCAAAAGAATTACTGACATAATATAGAAGAAATATTGATACTTTTTGAACGGAAAATTTTTTATATAGGTAATTTTTTTGTATGAATATATGATAAATGCTACTATCCCGAATAGGATAGCATCCGCTAATATTACCTGAAAATGTGCACTTTCTATAGATATTTGTGATGGGAAGGATGTGAAATCATTTAACAATGTAATTCTTGTGAGCAATAATTTTATCGCTAAATAAATAGTAAAGAGTACTCCAATAAATATTACCAAATTTATAATTAATTTTCGGAATCCTTTATTTTTTAGGAATTTTATCATGAATAGCCTCCTTATATGCATTCAATGTTTTTTTTGATATTGCTTCCCAGGATAATTCGTTCTTTGCATAAACATATCCGGCCTCACCCATCCGTTTGCTCAAACCTGGGTTTTTTATAAGCTTTATGATAGCATTGGCTAACTGTTTAGAATTTTTTGGTTCTATAAGAATTCCTGTCTTCCCATTTTTGACGACCTCATCTAAGGCACCTACTCTTGTACAGATTACAGGTTTTTTGAATGAATATGCTAATTGAACTACGCCGCTCTGACTTGCTTCTATGTAAGGAAGTATCACTATAGAGCATTGGCTAAATAACTTTATCATTTTACTTTCACTAAGGAATTCATCATGAATTACAAAATGTCTGTTATTGACGATATATTTTTTGTTTTTCGTCAAATCTTCACCTTTACCAGCAATCACGAATTCGAAATTTTTTATGGTTTCTGATACATATGGTTCAGCTTTAATTAGATATGATAATCCCTTATACTCAAACATTCGCCCAAAGAATAATATATTGTTTTTTCTCGGTATTATTTGAGTATTCACATTGTATTGATGCATATTTCCATGTGGTATTACCGATACTTTAGTATCATCACCGTATTTTTTTAATAATAACTTTTTCAAATTTTTTCCATGAACAATTATGATATCAGAGTACATACATATTAATTGAATCTTTATTCTCGATATTATATTATCTTCACCCTGATGAGGAATTACATCATGTAATGTTGTAACAAGAGGATATTTTATTATTGCGGGGATTAGCAATGTAAACCGAAAGTTGCTGTTTTGTAAATGGATAATGTTAGGGTTGAATTCTTCTATAGTCTCTTTTATGGATTTGGGCCAAGAAAAATTCTTCCAAACATTTATGGATGAATTCTTACGTATAAACTTAAATTGTATTCGTTTATTAAACTTTTTCCTAGCTGCGGCTGGTAGGTCACTACATGCGAATATTACCATCAATTCATTATCGATTGATAGTGCATTAGCTAATTGAGAAACATAATCAACAAAAATGGATGTAAATGCAATCAATATAATTTTCATAGGTATTTATTCTCCTTATTCATTTTATGGTAATATATAATAATCATAACAAAAGCTACAAAACAAGACACCATATTAGCGATTGCAGCTCCTATAATCCCGTGACTTTGGACTAAAAAGTATCCTATTATAATATTGATAATGGCACTTACGAGTATGGTTATTGAAGGGATTTTCGGCTTATCAAAACCTTGAAAAACAGCAGAATAAATTTGATGAAGGGTTATGAATATTAGACCAATTGCCAGAGGGATTATAACACTAGCCGATATAATATACTTTTGCCCAAAGATTATGTTTATTATTGATTCTTTTAAAAATATCAAAAATATTAAAAGTATCAGAGAGACCACGGACGTACCTATTAAGGCCAAATTCAAGGGCTTAGTTATTCTTTTCTTATCTTTAATTGTTGAAGCCTTAGGTAAAAGTATCGTGGTGATGGCAGTTGGCAAAAATGTAAAGACTTGAACAATTGTAAAGCCCACACTTAGATACCCGACATATTCGCTGCCTAAGAACATTTTTACATATATAGTGTCAATGCCGAAGAGTATCGACCAACCGACTGCACCCAGTAATAATGGCATCGAAAATTTAAATATTTTTTTTGAAACTTCTTTAGAAAAATTAAATTTAAATTTTAATTCATGATTCCATAATTCGAACAGCCATAGAGATAAGATTCCGGAGAAGCAATAGAAGATGATTGCAAAACTGAAATTGATCTGTTTATATAGAATATACGCAATAATTAATATCGCTAATTGTATCACGTTCTCTAACAGTTTAAATCCTGATAATTTAACTATATTAAATATGCCCATGCTAAAGCCTGTATAAAAAGAATCCACTAGAAATGAGAATATGAATAATGATAGGAGTATTGGATTGTTCTCGAATAGAAAAATTATGATTACTAGGATGATATATATAGCTCCCATAAGTAAAATAGAATTATCTACGTATTCCTGTTTTTTATTTTGACTAAAATATTTTGTGAGAGCAGTGGGGATGCCGGAAAATGCTATGCCGTATATCATAGATAATGTTAATAAAAATCTAAAGTCACCATATTCTACTACCGACATGGCTCTGGCTAATATTACAAAAAATAGCATACCTAATACTCTAGTTAAGACATTCGATATTGTCAATATAATTGTTGATTTAATTAGATGTTTCATGTTATTTAAATAAATTTAAATATTTTTTTATAATATACGCCCATTTATAATTATTAGCTGTAGCATACCCGTTGGACGCTAATATAGACGCTAAGTTCTTATTCTCTATCAAACTAATTATTTTGCTAGCGATAGCAGATGGGTAATTTTTTGTTAACAAACCATTAAAACCATCTTTTATTATCTCATTTGAGGCATATCCTTGAGAGACAATTACTGGTTTTTTTTGTGCCATGGCTTCTAATATCACGATAGGAAATGCATCTTGATAGGTAATGTGTATAAAAATATCAGAAGAAGCCAAAGCGATTATGGAATTAGCTACCTCTCCTACGAAAAGCACGTTTTTTGTTAATTTAAGTTTTTTAACTATATCTTCAGCTTTCATACGATACGGACCATTACCAATGATTATTAATTTAACATTATGTTTTTTTAATACAATAGGTATGCTTTTTATTAGTGTAATAGCTCCTTCACTCTTTCTTTGCCATTTAAAATTGTTGATGTACGATAGTGTGATATTATCCAAGTTAAATTTGCTTTTGTATTTATTTATGTCGGAAGGCTTAGCATTATTTATACTTATGCCTGAATTGATTATATACTTATCAGAGGTTATATTATAATATGATAATCGGCGCTTGAGATATTTGCTTACGAATATATTAATATCAAATTGTGACAGTATACATTCAAAAGTTAATTTCTTAATTCCTTTTAGCCGATAATCGGGATCGGTATGATGTATATATGCTATTTTAACTGAAGGAAATATTTTTTTATATATTACTATAGGCAGGCTTATGTACCATCCTCCATATGCATATATAATATCAGGTCTATCTTTACTTAATTTCCGAATACAGTTCAGAGAAAAAATTAGCTTCTGTAAAATAGTATTTTCTGTATCTTCATTGTTAATTTGATAAATACTTTTAACTTTAGCATGCTTTTTCAATTCAAAAATTAAATCTCTAGTGAATGTTCCTAATCCGCCCAGGGTTCTTGGGCCATAGCTTGAAATAATAGTAATTTTCATGGTGTGGTTTTTTGTATTATCATTTGATTATTATTTGAATAAAGTACATTTAGGGTGTTCTGAATTTTTTGTGTTTCACCGTAGAGGTACTTTATATCAGCATATTTATTATAAACATCATCAAGAAAGAATGAGTTGTTCAATTTGTTAGGAACAATAAATCTATTAAATACCTCCCTATTATAGTATGTTAAACCTAGGAAATTTATATTTTGAGATCTTCCAACTTGAGAATAATATCCGCTGGCAAAAATTTGTTGATTGCTTAAATTATTATCGGAGATCCATTGCAATGCCATATCCCCTTTTAAATCTATAAATGGTTTGGAATTTTGAATGTTCACAATACTTGATATAATAATACTAATTAAAATAAGACCTAAAAGTATATATAAGATAGGTTTATTATGGTTTACGATGACATGTTTGATAAACGCGATAGTACAAACTATGAATAAAGGTATAATATATAGATATGTTCTTTCAGGTCTCTCATCACCTGTATTGATCACTATATAAACGAGAAATGTTAGTGCTATTAAAAAAATCGGGAGTATAGTAAATATCCTATTTTTGTGTTTTCTTAATAGAATTATACCTGGTATATAGCAAAGCGTTACAAGAATACCAATATGAAAGATATACACTAACGACCTTAGATATGAAAATTCTCCTCTACCTTCAAATAAATAGTTCCAAATATTTTTAATAGAAAGTGCATTTATTGGTAGAAATGATTTTATATTTTGTATTATATACACAATCACTGGATAAAGCATAATAGATACAACCACGAATGTAATAGCAAATCCTATGATTAGTAAAATATTATCAGAGATATTAAATCTCAAACGTTTTATTTTTTCGGATGAAGGAGGTATATATGAGTTATATTTACTCTTATGTTTATTTAGGATATTGACTATAATAATATAACCAATAAAAATAATATTTAAAATCACCACTGTAATATTCGCATACGGTGCTAAAACTGCTAATTGAGTATTGTAAAAGAAACTATTGGCATTGTTACCATTAATGATTTTATAGAGAACAACCCAGTAGGCAGCATCAAAAGCTATCATAGTTGATATAAATAAACATCTAATTTCTTGCTTCATATTAATATCTTTACTAAATATATATACAATACCAAAAAAAATCAACGTCAAAATATAAATAAGTATTGAAGGTCTATGTGTAATAAATAATATTAGAATGCATGTTGTATATATAAGTATTTTTTTCCATAATTTGATTTGAGGCACCATCATAATCCATATTATTGTCCATAATAAAAAACACCCAATAACCGGCGGAACAAGAAATGAAAATCCAAGGGTTATTGTACCATTGATGAACAATAATGCTAGAATAATCCCTATATAACCATATACTCTCTGCTCAAAAAATTTAAGGGTGATCAAATAAACCATTATAATAAATATAATCCAATCTATAGTAGTTAATATAATGGGTAAATACAATACTGGTACATTTGTTAATCCGCTAACAACGCTTAAATAGATCATAAAACCTGGAGGGTAAAATAAATCTGTTTGAGAATTCCAATATAGTCGATTATCATTTTCAAATGAAATCTTTTTCTCTTGCAATATTTGATTAGCGCCGGTAGCATGTTGATAAAAATCCGGATTATAAGTTATGTTCTTATTTATTTCAGTTCCTATCAGTGGTCCAATATTTAGCAAAATCAAAAAAGATATAATAAGATAAATGATTATTCTTTCTTTTTTTCTTGGATTGTTCTCTTTCATATGCTTGCGTAAATTTCGTTTATTTTTTTCTTAAATATTGATAGCGTATATTTATGCATAATAAGACGCTTATTGTTTTTGGATAAGTAATCATCGTTTCTATGAGATAATTTTTTTATTCCGGAAATTAATTCGTTTATATCTCCCTGTCTAATTAGTATTCCGTTCTCTGGCTTGACGACTTCAGGTATAGCTCCGACTCTTGTTGATATTATAGGAAGTCCAAATGACATTGCTTCGATAATTGCTACTGGCAACCCTTCTGAATATGAGGGTAAGACAAATAGATCCGCTGAAGCGAAATATTTGAATCTCTCTTTACCTATAACTTCACCAACAAATTCACATTTATCTCTTACTTTTAGTCTGTCCACTTCCTTAAAAAATTTTTCTTTATCTTCATAGGGTCCAACAATGACAAATTTTATTTTGAAATCATCTATCAATGATATTGCTTTAAGTAGATCATAAACTCCTTTTCTTTTACATACACTGCTAAGAAAAAGAACAATGAAATCACTTTTTGGATATATCCTATTATATTTAGAATAATCGATATTTTCTACAGCATTTCTTACTATAAATATCTTTTTTCTTTTTACTAATTTACTATAAAATTTTTTCCATGATTCTGAAAGGACTATTACGATATTTGCTTCATTTAGGCAATTTCTGATTTTCTTTTGAATTATCTTGTTTGAATCATTATAAAATCCCTTAAAATTTGCTCCATGCGCGTGCAATATGGTTTTTCTACCAAGACATTTGGAGATTTTATTATAAATGGCTCCTTGCCAAAATCCTTTTCCAGATGCTACATGGATATGGACTATTTCTATTCTTTTTGAATTTATAATGAATGTTAACTTTAAACATCTATATAAAAAATTACAGAAATTAAAAATAACATTGGATTTTATAATCTTATTTTTTGCAACATTGAAAGATATTAGTTCACAATCTTTGAATTTCAAACTCATCATCTGTTCCATGACTGTTTCCATACCTCCTGTGGGTGGGGGCAATGCTCCTATGACTAATACCTTGACTTTTTTCATGAGTTCATCTCGTTATAGCGTAATTTCATATCTTTCTGTATATTACTTTTGAATCTTCTAAACTAGTATAAGCTAGTATATTGTTTCCACGATAATCCTTCTATTAGCTTGAAGGATAATTGTATCAATATTTTGGATAATGTTTTATTCAATTTACTCTCCAATTATTATTTATGATAATATTATTTACCATTTTTTCAGGTTTGAGATAATTAGTTTGTTTTTTCCGGATTTTGTGGGTTCTATTTTATCAACTACTAAAACTGTAATAACAATTGAATCTCCAAGATATCGATGTATTTTTTTAATAAGTGCTATTTTTTTATTGTTATCGAATTTCTTAGATGGAACAATTTTTATTTTGAGCGAATCATATGAGTCTTGGATAACCTGCCATTTTGATATTAAATTATAATCATGTCCGATTAATTGTGTAAAATGATTTAATCCCATTATTTTTCCATCACGGGTAATAATGTGCTCGCTCTCTCTTCCATATACTTTTTTCAAAAGCGGATATGGCCTATTACAAGAACACTTTTTATTTGAGAAAGATGAGATATCATTGGTATCGTATCTAATAAAAGGCATTGCATAATTATCGAGATCTGTTATTATAACTTTACCTATGAGTCCTGCTTTAACTGTCTTATTTTTATTAATAATTTCGATATGAACTGATTCAGTAATGTGCAGTCCAGTTCTTTTTTTACATTCAAAAGCAAATGATCTGGTTTCACCAAGTCCGTATTCACAATATATATAAGGTGATAAATATTTTTCTAAATAATGTTTTTTGAATTCTGTTAGAGTTTCACCATAAACAATTATCGGGATTTTTGGAAAGGATAAATTATTATCTTTAATATATTCCGTTAGTATCATTATCGATGATATTAATCCAGTCATCATTGTCGGTTTATACGCTAAGATTTTTTTCACTTGCAGTCTCACGTTTTCTTTTGTAATTAATTCTTGAGATGCAATCTGCATTCTACCATAAATTTTATTTGTATAGAAATCGTAAATTCTTTTTTTAAATCCCCCTCTGTTTGTTTCATTGATTAATGACCAAACACGAATATATTTATTCCCTAAGGTGTAATCAAGCCATCCCCAACTTCTATATAGTATAGCTTTCTTAATTCCAAGCGCCTTTCTTGTTGTATAGAATTGATAAGGTGTTCCGGTTGTTCCTGATGTTGCGTCGTGAATCCATCCTACTTTAGATCTATTCCCAACGATATTAACTTCAAAATTTTTTTTTAAATCTTCTTTAGTGATAATAGGAAATTTTTCTAAATCTTTAAAAGAGTTCAAAGCTTGAGGTCCGACTTTATTAATATCATATATCTTTTTGTAAAATGGTATGTTGTTATATGCATAATCGACTAGTTTTTTCAATTTTGCAAATTTATATTTTTGTATATTTTCAAAAGATAGATTATCGTGATGAAGAATCTCAATATTATTTTTCCAGGAAATACCTTCAACATATGAGAAAGTATTCTTTATAATCAGCTTTTTTATTGACATCATTTTTTCATTTCACGAGCATAATTATTTTTTTATTTATGCTACACTTTGGTTGGGCATATTTCTTGAGTTTATGTTTCTCAGCAAGTTTAATTGCTTCATGAATCTTTGAGACGTCCTTACACCATATAGTATATTTCTTATCAGATAGTTTCTTCAATAGATCCCATTGATGCGCATCATTGACATCCCTGTTCTCCACACTTATAAGCTTCTTACCTATTTTCAAGACTTCATATGTTGTGCCTGCACCGCCGTGAGATATAATTAAGTTTGCCTTCTTGAAGTATGGAATTAGGCTTTTTGTGAATCTAAAATATTTGCAATTCTTAGGAATATAATTGCTTTTTCCTATCTGAATTATTATATCCTCCTTTATCAGAGGTGCTATTTTATCTATTTCTCTTATCAGTTCATCAAACTTATACGTCGTGCCGACGGTTACGAATATCATCCTAACCTTCCTGCATATATCGCTTTTGGATATAATTTTTTCATTTCTGGCCACTGGACAAAAAACATATCAGACAGTGGATAGCATAGTCTTCCAGATATCGACTTTGTCGTTATCCTGCACCAACTTTCAATAAATATGGTCTTTTTCCTGAATAATTTTGCTGCTAAAAATAATGGAAACGTTAATCCAGGACCTGCACTTATAATCGCTACTGCATTGCTTTTTCTCATAATCTTGTAAGCTTGGAAAAATCCCTTTGTCAATTTTGAGCTCCTTATTAATATGTTATCTTCGAAAACTCTTGGATTAGCGACGCGATAAATCTTGCCATTGATTTTTCTTGCCGAAACCTTATCGTCATCGTTCAAGACATATTCGTAATTATATTTACTTCCTAATAATTTCAATAGTTTCAACATTTGCGCAGTATGTCCACCGGACCCTAAAACTATCATAACTTTCTTCATACCCACATCACCGCTACAAAGCAGAATATTGTTGTTGTTCCTATTAGTATCCATGCTGCTTGTTTCTCAGTCAGCTTGAACCATGTGCATAGTATGTTCTTCAATGATTTATACCTCATTGATTTGTCTGGTATGATCAATCCATCCTTGCGTGGCTTTGGGAATTCTATGTCCTTGAACCTTCTTATCCCGAGCACCCATGTATCTAAAACAAATGTAATAATATGAGGTATTAGTATGATTACTCCAAATATTTCAAGGTTATTCAATATAAGGAATGCTCCGAGTGCAGATCCCATTATGAATGCTCCTATATTTCCATCGAATATTTTTGCTGGATATTTGTTATATAAAAAGAATATCAAGATCGATCCGAATATTGGCATAAGAAATATTAGATTAGTAGGGCCATGAGTCAGATAGACTTTTATTCCAGCAGCAACAAGCATTACTAATGTTGTTCCAGGTCCTAATCCGTTAAATCCTGCATGAAGATTAATCAAATTGGCCACGACCATGACATATATTGGGATAAGCACAATTAGCAATATATTTGTTGGTATGAAATTTAAGAATCCGAAGCTTATGCTTTTAGGATCTACAAGGGATACGAGCGGCAATGATAATACTAAAAGTGTTGCAATCTTAGAATATCTTTTCTTGAAATGGAATATATCATCAATCATTCCATACATGCCATATACTATGACTACAAAATAGAAGATAAATAAGTTGCCGAGAGGCATATCTGCTGCTGCAATCAATTGAGATAAGGCTAATGATACCAATAATCCTATGAGAATGGCAACTCCTCCAAGAACAGGGATAAGAGGCCTTTTATACTTGTGCATATCCTTTACCATATAGCCGTGCTGTTTGCATTTCTTTATTACATATGGTATAGCTACATATGTCGCAACAAGGCTATAGAGAAATATAAGCACGAGCCTATAATTCTCATTATTGAATATTAATGGATCAAAATACATTCTACAAACCCCCTATGTGTACTCACTAGGCAATAACAACTTATTTATAAAGGTTGTGAATTTATCACAACCAATCGATAACAAATAACCTGCCTGCTATGGATTAAAAAGTGATAAAAACTTATATTATAAAGTTTATGAAGTTTTACTCAAAACATTGCTACAACCCAGATTGAGATCAAACATAGCAGATGAATAGACTTCAGCACTTTGGAGGCTAAGAATTATTTAAAGATTGCTGATTCTTTAATTGATAAAGATTGTTTTTTGGAAGGGTAAGGTGGCTTTATTAAGCTTTCCCTTGCATTAGAAAGAAAGTTGTTAATTCTTGCTAATATAATAGAAAGCTTTATAAATACGTAACACCTACTATTTGTATGATTGATTTCAAATCAATTGTTAAAGAACAAAGAGAAGAACTAGATAGGATAATTACCCAAGAAAACATTATTGAACGTGAAGCATTACTATATGCTCAAAAATATTTGTCCTATCCTAATGTCTTAGTAATTACAGGCATTCGAAGATGTGGAAAATCTATTTTTTCATATCTTCTTGAAAAAGGAAAAAAGTTCGCATATATTAATTTTGATGATGAACGGTTATCGAGCATACTTGTTGATAATTTAGATTCTCTACTAAGTTCAGTATACGAATTGTATGGTGAAGTAGAGTATATTATTCTTGATGAAATACAAAATATTAACGGATGGGAACTATTTGTCAATCGATTACGCAGAACAAAAAAAGTAATAGTTACAGGAAGCAATTCCAATCTCTTATCGAGTGAATTAGCTACACATTTGACAGGCAGACATATAGATATTAAATTATTTCCATTCTCGTTTAAAGAATTCTTACTATACAAAAAATTTCCCTTATCTAAAGCGTACACAACTAAAGAAAAATCAGAATTACTTCAATTACTAGAAGAATACATTACACTTGGCGGAATGCCTGAATCTTACAAGTTTGGCAATCAAATACTTGTAGGAATATATGAAGACATAATAACAAAAGATATCTTGCTTAGATATGATATCTCAAAAAATACTGAATTTAAAAATCTAGCAAGATATCTTATAACAAACTCCGGAACTGAAATCAGCTACAGTAAAATTGGAGAAGCACTAAATATTGGACATGTATCTACTGTCTCAAACTGGATATCATATCTTGAGAATTCATTCCTATTCTTTAGAATAGACAGATTTGATTTCAAACTAAAAAAACAGTACCTATCAAACAAAAAATTTTATTGCATAGACACTGGACTGATTAATAGCATAGGATTCAAATTTTCAGAGAATAAAGGTCGATTAATGGAAAATCTTGTAGCAATAGAATTACAACGAAGAAAAATACTATATAACAATGAAATATACTTTTGGAAAGACACAACAAATAAAGAAGTAGATTTCGTAATAAAAAGTACTAAAATAACAGAACTAATTCAAGTAACATACGCAAATTCAAAAATAGAAATAAAAGATCGCGAAAAAGAATCGCTACAAAAAGCAAGCAAAGAACTAAAATGCGTAAATACGAAAATAATAACATGGAACTACGAAGCAGAAACAGAAAAAATAAAATATATACCATTATGGAAATGGCTAATAGAAAAACAATAATACATACACCATTAGATAAATCCTTTGAACTACTTAAAGATTGCGCAATTTATATATCAGGATTTTCAAAGGCATAAATATCTTCTAAAAATTCCTTTTTGGAATTTTCTAATACATTAAAGACTATTGGACATATTTCAGCATCATAAAAAAATGCATTACATCTTATGGTTACATCTTTGCCAAGTAAATTAGGATACTCTCTGCAGTTTTTAGGTCTCATTTCATATATCTGACACTTATTGTCAACTAAAAATATGCAAGGCATTTGATTAAGTTCAAACTCCTTTTCATCGTTCTTTACAGAATATTTCAAGATGAAATCTTCTTTTGTCATACCCAGATGTTTTGAGATTCTCTCTATGTCTAATTCTCCTAAAATAGGCTTTAATTCTTTGCAGCAATTTGCACATTTTGTGCAATCTATTTTTTCTGTAATCTCTCTCACAATCTTCTGAAATCTATCTTGATCAAGCGTATCTGATTTCAAGAACTCCCAAAATTTTTGGTTTTCTCTCTGGACGGGTTTGCTCTGACAATGAATCTTCATCTTCTCGATTTCTGTCTCAAACACCTGTGCTTCTTCAGGAAAATATTCATCAAAGAAGCAGTCATCACACATTCCATCATGCAAGTATTTGTTATGTTCATCTATTTCAATTCCACATTTTGTACAATTAAATTTTCCTTCCATATACTTAGACATTTTCTATTACCTCCATAAGAGAATATTTCTTCTTGTGCTTACTTATTATTTCATTTTTCGTTTTATTAAAGAATTTCCCTTGCTTATCTAATTTTTTTATTGCCTCAAGCATCTTGCCTGCTTTTTTGTAAGGCCATCCAGAGCCAGAATCAATCCATATGAAGCATAACTTCTTGAATATTTCACAAGCAAGTAAAGGATATGCTCCAGTGAGTTTTTTTGCGAGCAGTTCTAAATAATTTAAATCCTTGATTTCCTGAGAATATTCATAAGCGCTTTTGAAATCATTTTCATGATAGTAAATCTTTGATAATAAAGAGTCTCTGTCTTTCTTTTTTGCGTCTGATATTATCTCTTTCAGAAAGATTTGCCATTCTTCTTTTGTTGATTCTTTTTTGAGCCTTAGAGCGTCATTAATATCTCCGTCTGTTCTTACCATATTAAGAAGCATTTTTTTAAACTCTTCTTTTTTGCCTAATTTTTTTAAAATTTCAAGTTTTTTGCTATCAATATCATAAAAAGAATTAATGTTCTCAAGAAAAGCGATATTCTCAAAAGAATTCTTTTTCTTTATTTTATTGCATTCTACTAGAGCTTCCTCTAGCTTCCCCAAAGATATTAGCTTGTCTATGAGTTTAGATGAAAATCCTTCAGTCTTTGCGATAGAAACATATTCTTCATCCATTCCTAGCTTGTCATATAGTTCAAGATACAAATCAATGTAATACATGCTATCTTCATCTTCATCATCTTGAGATGGTTTGTAATATTCTTTTATGAGCTTGATGTCTTCTTCTGAATCGCACATACCAATAAATGCTTTTTCAAAACTACTATCAAGACCATATTCATCTTTTCGCATTAGCTCCATTATTTTTTCTAAAAATTGATGTTTTTCTTGTTGAGATGGTCTCAATAATGAAAATATTTCTCCATACAATAAGAACCAATCCTCTAAAAATAATCCTATATTTCCTTCATCACGAATGTTTTCCTGTCCATCTATCATAATCTTAGAGCAGATTTCCATCTCATTAAGCAATTCTTTATTCCACGAGCTTTTGTTTCTTTTTATTCCTTTAAGTATGGTTTCTAATTGAGATATTAAATCTCTTATGTCATCCCAGTCCATGAAATCAGAAAAGAGGTTCTTTATTTTTGAAACTATCTCTTTTCTTTCTAATTTTACAAGAGATTTCAGCTCAGGATTCCTGTCTATAATATCTATTAATAATCCGATTAGTTCTTCTTTACTCCTCTTATCCAGAATATCTTTTATCGACTCCTTTTTTTGCATTTTTGCTCCTTTTAATTCCATATTATATTTACCTTTAATTGAGAGCCATTTTATCAGTAATGCTGCTGCATGCTTACAGTTAAAATCGCATGGACAGGAGCAATCGCAAGAAATATCGCCTTCTGAATCAATCGTTATCGTTACTTTATAGCTTTGGTTACCTCTTACAATTCCGGTTATAGTAGAGGAGTCTAAGGAATCTATTTCTCTGACACAATCTTCCTCAAAATATTCTTCACCTCTCAGATAAATTATACTATCAAATAAATCCTGAACGTCTTCTATAGTTATATCTTTAATAGATTTCATCTTTAATCGATACCATTATACCAGTAAGTATATGCATCAATATAATTACACTCCTTTTGATTGTCTAAAATAACATCATGTATGCATACCTTCATCATTGTTTTATCAAGTTTTATTATTCCAATGACTACATTGCTATTATCATTGGTACCTATCCTTTCCAAAACAACTTTTTCTTTCCAAATTGTGCAACTAGAGGGAGTGGACATATTGTCATCAAAAATACAAATCCGGCCCGAAATTTGCTCGTCTTCACCATAACAGTCCATAATCGCCTCTTCAACTATTTTTTGATAGAGATTCTTTTGCTTTACCATTTTAATTGTTATATTTTATTAGCAGTTCGTTTAGTTTTGGTTCGAAGAATCTCTTTGCAAATTTCTTTTTTCCTTTGATATATTCAATCTTATTAGAATCTCTTGCCTGTTTAAAACTCTCAAATCGATTCTTTATCTCACTTATCAAATATTTTATCATCTCTATATCATCATCTAACTCGTATTCCTCTAATAGTCCTTCTGGATGATAGCGCACTTGTTCATATTTCAAGCAGGAGTTTATAAATCCGCCGCCAATATCTAATTCGATATCATCATCTGGCAATTTATTTTGCCTTCCAAGCTTTGTAGATACAACCACCCTTCTCATCAATTTATGTAGTTCACTCTTTGCTTCAAATAAATCTCTGTAATGATCTTCATTCATTCTTGAATCACTTTTATTATGTTTGTTACAAATATTTTTGCGTTTTGTATTGAGTCTTCTGCTGGTCCTTTGTTTGCTTGTGGTATGGTATTATATGTGAAGTTTCCTCTTTTCCATTTTTCATCTTTGAATATTTCTAACAGAGAGTCTCTGCTCTTATGACTAATTTCTTATAGATTTCTAATAATTTTACATCTAGTATTCCTGTATCCACGAATTCTTTCTTGAAATTCTCAAATGTTTTCTTATGAATATTTGGAGAAGAAGTAGTTATTCCTTTTGTTAATAATATAGCTTTTGTAGCATAGAATATTGCATAATATGCATGAGAGATCACTGAACTATAGAATGTATCAACATCATTTATTTGGAAGAATTTCTTTGCCTGATTATCTTCGCTTAATTTTTTTAAAGATTCCGCTACAATCATTTCATTTTGTGATCTTTCAATATAATTTTTTATCGTCGAATCCATGCAATATCGCCTCATTGAGTATACTAAAATAGTTTGATGCGCCGTATATTAATTTATTGTTTTTGGATATTTCTTTGCCATAATTCCCTTCATTATTATTAAGCATTTCTAAGAATTCTGATGTTCTGAATATATATGGATGTACTTCTGGAATTGACATTTCGCATGTGAAATGTATTTGCGCCATTAGATACTTTGTATCTTGTTTATCATCGCATATAATAACCAGGTCAAGATCAGAATCTGTTGTTTCTTTTCCACGTGCATAACTTCCCGTAATTATTACTGTAAAATAAGTGTTTGTAAGTTTTCCTATTATTTTCTTAATTACATTAAATGGCAAATTTTTAGTATTCCACGCGATATACTCAGCAATAAAACCTACATAAATCTGAGCTTTATAATTAGATAATAATAATTTGTATAAGATAACATTCCCAGCATGTTCTTCAATTAAGATATTCTCTTTAACATATTTCTTTAGTACAGAATAAACATAACTATCAGAACTATTTTTAGTAAGTTTCTTTATATTCCCAAAAGTATATCTACGCCAAGGTGCCAGTATAAATGGAACCAATAATTCATGATCCTTCATAACAATCCTATTATTAGGCATAAACAATCCTAAATATAGGAATATTTATAAAGTTTACGATTGCTCAATTCACCATCGGAGGAGGGACGAGTCGTAAAATTCAATCGACATTTTATTTTAGAATTTAGAATATATAAACCTTGTCGCCAACGGTTACCCAAAAAGTCATCACATAAAAAGTATGAAATAATTACGGAGAAATACATATTAAATTTAAATAAATTTATAAATATAAACTCTTAAAATGAACTCTATGCACAACAGGAAGTTATTGAATATGGCAGTATTATTCATAATTTTTTCAATAATCATTATTTCGAGTGGATGTACTAACAAAAACACTCTAAATTCTAACAAAACTTCAACTAATACTAGCCAAGCCAGTAAGAACATACTAAACATGGCAGATTATATCCAAAAAAGAAATGCTGCTACGGAATATAGCTTAATCTACAACATGAATTACTATCCCTTTGAAGGAAGAAATACTAATTCCATAGTGGCTTCCAATACAATAACAATCTCCAAGAATAATAACAAAGTCATGAGGTCATTCGATGATATAGAATATTCGATGAATCTTCCGGGAGAAAGAAATATATACAGTTTTTATAGTATTGATGATAATTATATTTGTGAGAATATGATTGATAAGAATAATGCTAGCACAATAGGCTGCTTTAGACAGAAATATGCATCCCCAGCAGAATTTAACCCCAATATTATTCAAATCGGAGGGACATTAGACATTTCCAATGTTGACGCCACAAAAGACAAAATAGAATATTTAGGCACTGAAAATATTATAAATAGAAATTGTGATAAATTTATTATCACGACGAATGAATTGTATAGATACATCCAAAATACATTCTACACTGTAACAATGGATCAATATACTTATTCTAAATTTTTGAATACATCAGCCAAAATAAGTATTTGCTTAGATTCTGAGACAGGATTAATATTAAACGCAACCATCTATAAATTAGTAGATAACAACTACACTCAAATATTACTAGAACAGCAAATGACAAAAATATCTTTTCAAGTTCCAGATAGTAGTTTTATGATTCCTAGAAACTTTTCTGTAGTAGATAGTACATGTAATGAAACAGAGATAATCCTGCTTACAGATCTATTTAAGGGATACGATGGAAAGGCCAGCATTAAAATATATAATAGTGGAGTACAGAGAAGTCCTAAAAATCTAAGAAAAGAGATAGATATAAATCAAAAATTTGAATCTAATATCCAAAGAATCACGGCAACCTACAATCTTCCATTCCCAACTAAAGAAGAAAATTATCAATATGAATTATGCATAGATAACGAATGTGAGCAAGACAGTTGTTCTCCAGATATTTGTCATCTATACTCTCTAAACGAAACGGCCTGCAATTCTCAGGCAGATTGCGTGTACAGCGCAACATTTTGCGAATGGAAACAATAATATTTAACGAAGATAGATAATAGAAATTCTTAGAAAAAACATTATAAAAACTAATCTAGAAACCTATGATTTTACGGCGTTTTACTTTTTGTTAATGTCGTTTGTCGGCGTTCACTTTTTATGTAATTTATTGACGAGAATTATTGATGTAACGCTGTAAGTCGGATTTACATTTTGGAATATAACGCCGTAACCAGAAATTAATAAAAATATTTTTTATCGTCGAGAAAAAAAGGTGTACGATGAGATACGGCATCTGCCGAATCGGTACACCAGTGTAATAAAAAGTATGAACGCCGTGGCCCCTTCTCTGGTTTCTAACCTGTAATATTCTATGCCTCTATATTAATTTTTTATTGTATAGATTAGGAATTATTTATATGTGATTGTTTTTCTAATATTTTTATTAACTTAGCATGCATTTGTCTCATGAACAGGATTATTTGTTCTGCGTATTTCATTTCCAGGATGACTCCATAATATTTTGTCCCATTCCTGTAATATCTTAACTCATCCATGCTTTTAGCATCATGCAGGGAAAATCCTAATATCGTAAGATATGATACTTCTGCTTCGTGTGATTGTCCTGTATTGTAGCCGTCTAATTGTAATTTGGCTCTTATAAGTTCAATTATTATATCGTAGCATTGGTCTATTATTACATTGGCATTTAGATTGTCTTTAGGTATTAATTTTAGCGTTGTTTCTAGATATTGTTTCTTATTTTTTGATTCTTCAATCAGTGATTGCGCTCTAGGCATATTAGGGTCTTGCTTTCTCACTATTCCTTGCTGAATATACTCTTTGAAGTCTTTCATAGATCTATAGCTCCTTTAAGCGTTATTCCGTTAAGTATATTGTTCAGTAAATGTTTATCAATTTTTTTAAAAGATTCATAATAATTTAAGCTGATGGTTCTCCCAAGAATTTTCTCGAACATTTCTAAAGAGATCTCTTTATCGTATCCTATGATCGCTAGATCTATATCTGAATTTATTGTATCCTCTCCAAATGCGTATGATCCGAAAAGGATTATGCTCGCTCCAGGAAATTTGTCGTATAGATTTTGTACCAAGCCTGAATCGTATAATTGTTTGAGATTGTCAGCTCGTTTTAACCAAATAATATTATGGTCATCACGATTTAGCTCAATAGAAAGCCTTTTTGAGTTTTTATCCTTTTTCATTTTTATCAGGCCTTTTTTCTCCATTTGTGGCAAGGCTTTTGATACTGCAGGCTGTGATACATTCAAAGCCTTGGCTATTGCATGGG
>Ga0182027_10005155_pt1 | contig 19958 bp, 19 predicted proteins | sample 712E1DmetaG_FD_121300 | JGI IMG/M metagenome (GOLD analysis project Ga0182027, IMG submission 121300) | Permafrost microbial communities from Stordalen Mire, Sweden - 712E1D metaG (Illumina Assembly) | ecosystem: Environmental > Terrestrial > Soil > Wetlands > Permafrost | place: Sweden...
AATCCAGATGAAGGTCAGCACCTGGCCGATGCCTGGCGGGACAAACCAGATCAGGGCCACCGAGATTGCCAGAGGAATAGCCCCGTAGATCATGAAGACCCGGCGTTTTCCGAGCGGCGACTTGGCCTTGTCGGTGATCCAGCCAAACAGCGGGTCGTTGATGGAATCCCAGATCTTGCCAATCAGCAGAGCGTTGCCGGCCAGCGCCGGCAGGATCAGCGCGCCATCGGTGAAGAACTTCATCAGGAAGAATTGGATCGCCGAGTTGACTAGGGCGTTGCCCAGATCGCCAATGCCGTAGAAAACCTTGGTGCGGGTAGGTAGTTTGCCGGTCTTTTCATCCATTGCATTCTCCTCTTTGTTTGATGCGATTGATATTCCTCGACCACCAGGTTACGCTATGCCTGCCTGCGCCACCGACGCCGAAGGTACCGGTGTCCAGCGGAAGAGCACCGCTGGACAGGCAGGTGCGATGCAGGCGAAAAAATAAAACAGGAAATCAGTTCATAGGGTGTTTGCGAGTTGGAAACCTTATCGAGTATGTTGAACCGTAAGGCGGAATAAATCTCGCGTTACTCTTGATGGAAGATATCTTCACAATATCTTCTCGAGCAGTGGGCGAAGGCCCGCTTTCACCCGCATAGCCTGTTCCAGCACTGGACGGAAGGCTGGAAAAGTCAGCGCCGGGCGGAGAACATCTTCTGGCAGGGCCGCCAGAAGCTCCTGCATGGGCCGGTGGGTCGCGCCGGAGACCTGTTTCAACAGAGCACGCGCCTGGCGCTGAGGTTCGGCTCGCTGGGGCGGATAGCCCATCCCGGCTTCCTCAGTAAAGAGATTATCGAATATCAGTCGCAGGTTAACATCCCCGGCCCAGCCGTAGCCTTGGTTGAGGGCCAGCGAGACACAGTTACCGGCATTGATGCGGGCGAACAGGAAGGCATCCAGCGGAGTGAGTAGATGTCCGCAAAAGACACCCGGGTACTGCATGACCGAATTGAGATAACCCAGTCCGGTTCCGCAGCCGCCCACCACGAAATCAACTAAATTAAAGTTCAACAACATAGCCGACATCAGGCCGGTATGGATATAGAGCAGGCCAGGCGTATCACTGCCAGTGGTGTTGCCCAGGTTGAGGATTTCGTAGCCGCGGCCGGCTAGCGCTTTCAGGATATCGGCATTCTTATCCGCCGCGCTGATCTCATTGATGACGGCAATCTTCATGGTTGCTCCTTAAAACAATCCACCAGAGATGAACAGAGATAAATGGGATATTTTCCGATGAAATGATATGTATTTATAAAACATCAAATGTTTATCTTCATCTATCTCCGGTTATTTTTTCTTAGCAGCGCGCGCTTCGCCGCTGAAACGATCTCCGCCGCCGACAACCCGTAGGCATCCATCAGGGTATCCAGGTTGCGCCCGGTTGGGCAGAACCTGTCATGGATAGCAACACGCTCCAATGGGACAGGATACGCCTCCGAAAGCGTTTCGGCCACTGCACTGCCTAACCCGCCAATAATATTATGTTCCTCGGCGGTAACCAGCGCGCCTGTTTCCCCGGCCGACTGGAGTAGCAGGTCACGATCGAGTGGCTTGAGTGTGTGGAGCTCCACCAGGCGTGCATCGATGCCAAGAAGCGCCAATTCTTCGGCTGCCCGGGCAGAGCGCCCGACCATCGCACCGGTGGCTACGAGCGTCAGATCCTTCCCATTGCGCAGGGTCAGCCCCCGGCCGATTTCCAGTTTCGTGCCAGCCTGGAAGACTGGCAGCGCCCCGGCCCGGCTGATGCGCAGGTAGACTGGGCCATCAAACTCCGCCACCAGCGGCACCCAGGCGGCCGTTTCGGCCGCGTCCGCCGGGACGATCACGGTCATGCCGGGCAGGGCGCGCAGGTTGGCCAGGTCGGTGATGGAGTAATGCGTGGCGCCATCCTTGAAATCCGAGAGCCCGGCATAGCTGGCGGCAATTTTGACATTGGTGCGGGCATAGCAGACACAGGTACGGATCTGTTCCAGCGCCCGCAGGGATAATAGGGATGCAAAGCCGTTAATGAATGGGATAAATCCATCCAGCGCCAGGCCGGCGGCTACGTCCACCATGCAGGGCTCGGCGATGCCAATGTTAAAGAAACGTTCAGGGAAACGCTCCGCAAAAAAGCTGGAGAGGGTGGAACTGGAGGTATCCACATCCAGAGCCACCACTTCCGGGTGCTGGATGCCGTACTCCGCCAGTGCCCGCCCGTAAGCCTCCCGCATCGAAAGCTCAGTCATGGATGGCCTCCCCCAGTTCCATCAAAGCCTGTTTGAGTTGCACAGCATCGGGTACATTTCCGTGCCAGTAAGACTGGTTTTCCATGAACGAGACGCCTTTGCCCTTGGTGGTATGGGCCAGGATGATCGCCGGGCGATCGTGAATCTCCCCGGCCAGATCCAGCGCTTCGGCCACATCCCGGATCGAGTGCCCGTTTATTTCGATGACGTGCCAGTTGCAGGCCTTCCATTTTTCTGCCAGCGGCTCGAGCGGCATGACTTCCTGCACGGAACCATCCAGTTGCACGCCGTTATTGTCCAAGATGGCGGTCAGGTTGGAAAGGCGGTACTTGGCAGCGGTAACGGCGCCTTCCCAGACAATCCCGCCCTGGCACTCGCCATCGCCCAGCAGGATGTAGGTACGATGAGACTGTTTTTTCAGCCGGGCAGCCAGCGCCAGCCCGACCCCGACCGCCACCCCGTGACCAAGCAGACCACTGGTCATATCCACACCGGGTGTCTTAAACCGGTCGGGATGACCCTGGTGCGGGCAGTTCAACTCGCCCCAATTATCCAGTTCGGAAAATGCAAAGAAGCCGCGCCTGGCCAGGGTGGAGTAAAGCAGTGCCGAGGCATGGCCCTTGCTGAGGATGAAGCGGTCACGTTGCTCCCAATCGGGGTGGGCAGGGTCGACATGTAGGTGGTGGAAATACAGAACTGCCATGATCTCGGCGGCCGAGAGTGCCCCACCCGGATGCCCGGCTCCGCGCCGGTGGATCAGCCGAAGGCTATCCACGCGCAGCTGGCGGGCGAGCTCTTCCAGTTCGGATATCTTTTCCGGTGTCAAAGACTGCATAAGCCCTCTTTTGCTTTTTGCATATTGTTTTTTTCTCTACAACCCGATCTCGTGGCGCAGTTTCTGGACATCCTCGCACCAGTTGCCGACGTTCCAGCGGCCATACACGCCCATTCCGCCCAGTGGATCGGGGCCGTAATAGACCGGCACGTGGATGAGCGCCAGGCCGGTATGCTTCCCGGCCTGTTCGAGGGCGGCATGAAGCGTTTCGGGCGTGCCTCCGCCCTCCAGCGCCAGCAGCCCGGGGATGGCACTGGCCCAGCGCACGTAGTCCACTTGGATGGTGTTCCAGGTGGCAAAACCGGCGCCATATTGGTCCTCCTGCAGGCCAGTAATAGCGCCCATGCGCCCGTTGTCGAGCAGCAGGATGCAGCCGTGCGCACCATGCTGGCTGCCGTCGATCAGGATCTGAGGATTCATGGTGAAGGAGCCATCCCCGGTTAACGCGAGGCCATAGAAGGTTTTGGTGGCAACGCCGGTAGCCAGCAGAGCCGAGACGGCAAAGCCCATATAGGAGGCGCCCGTCTCGGTGAAGGTCTGGCCGGGATGATCATCCTCGACGACCTGGAAGCCGTTGGCCTGCACATCCCCGGCATCGAAGAAACAGACTGCGCCCCGGGCTTTGGCCCAAATGGTGGCAATCTGGATGGCGGCCGGCTGGGTTAGCACGGGAGCGCCCCAATACTCGTCCTGTAGAATGGGATGGATGAGGCGTTCCGATTTGAACGTTTGCCAGACGGCTTTTTGGACAGCGCAAGCCTGCAGCCACGCGGATTTGTCACCGCCGTCTGTCTGCAAGGCTTCGTTCAGTTCTTTCAGTGTCCGGCGCACATCCCCGACCAGGGCCAGGGTGTGGTGATAATGGGTGGCATCCTCCAGGTCGGCATTCAGGTTGATAACCCGCCGCACATTCGGGTAGCCGGTGCGCGAGCAGTCCGACTGGCAGACGGCGCGGGTCCCGATTGCGATCAACAGGTCGGCGTTCTCCATGGCGTAATTGCCGGGAATGGATCCTTTCGAACCACCCACGCCCAGGTTGTGCGGATTGCGATAGGGGATGCAGCCGGTGGCAATGGGTGTATGCACCAGCACCCCGCCGGAGCGCTCGAGCAGGCTGATCAACTCGGGGCCGGCATTGCGCCCGCCGCCGCCAACCTTGACAATGACGCGCTGCGCCTCATGAATCCATTGGGCAGCCTGGGCGTAATCCGCTTGCGCGGCGCCCAGGGAAATAGGATACGCTTCGGGCAGTTCATCCAGGTTGAAACCCGGGAGCCAGGCGGCCTGGGTGTTCATCGGCATTAACAGGTAGTAGGGGCCGGGGCGAGTGGGATGGTCAACGGTGGCGGCACCGCGCTGCAAGGCGGTTGGCAATGCCAGGGGAGTATGCAACGAATAAGCGTGGCCCAGGCTGGCGGCCATTTGCAGGAACAACCCCTGGGCGTGCCGGGGCACTTGCTGCATGTTGAAGCCTTCATCCTCGGTGGTTTCGTCGCCGCACAGGTACCAGACGCCAAGGCCATCCGACGCGGGCACCAGCGAGGCGGCCAGACCTTGCAGCGCACCCGGCCCAATGGAAGTAACCACAGCTGCCTTTTCGCCTGTGACCCAACGCAAGGCGGTGGCAGCATGCGAGGCTTCGATCTCGCTGCGCAGGCCGTAGATCCTGACCAGCCCGGCCTGTTGGTAAATACGCAGAACCTCCCCGACTTCGGTTGAACCATGCCCGAAGACGGTAAAGAAAGTGCGGACTTCCTGCCGTAACAGGCCCAGCACCAATGCCTCGGAAAGGGTCAGATCGAGGCAGGCCGGCAGGCTATGCGCGGCAGCTGCGGCGGCGTGCTGGCTGCGCTGGCTGGCCAGTTCTTTATTGGAGGGCCGGAAGGAAAGATTCATGAGGACCTCGAAATTGACAAAAAATGCCTGCGATTTATTTCGCAGGCGAATCAGCACGGATAAAAGACATGCGTTCCGAGAGCGCCTGCCCGATCTCGACCACAATAGCGGCCAGTTCGGGCAGCCGCTCAATAGTGACACGCGTGGCCGGGCCGGAAATACCGATCGAAGCGGCGGCTTTGCCGCGGAAATCAAAGACCGGCACGGCGATGCAGCGCACCCCCAGGTCTAACTCCTCGTCATCCACGGCGTATCCCTGGAAGCGCACCTGCTCCAGGTTCTTGCGCAACTGATCCGAATTTGTCAGAGTGTGGGGGGTGAAAGCTTCTAGTGTGGATGGCATATCCAGGTCGCCGAAGGCCAGCAGGACCTTACCGAGGGCAGTGCAGTGGAGCGGGTTCATTGTGCCCACCTGGGCATTGACGCGCAGGGTGGCTGGCGATTCCACCTGGTCAACATAAAGCACCTTGCCCTGCGCCGGAACCGCCAGATGGACGCACTCGCCAGTGCGTTCCATCAACGCGTGCAGGAATGGTTTGGCCACTTCGCGCGTGGATAAACGTGCCAGCACGCTGCGACTGAGTGGTACCACCTGCGGGCCCAAGTGAAAGCGGCGGGTCTGCTCATCCTTCTCAGCGTAACCGAAATTTACCAGGGTGGCCACCAGGCGGGATGCGCTGCCTTTATCCACCCCGAGGCGTTCGGCCAGCTCGGTGATGCTGACGCCATCCTGGGCCAGGCCCAGGATATCCAGGATCTTCAACCCACGCGCGAGCGATTGGATCTCAGCCATCGTTGATTATTATACAATATGGTTGTATTATATACAACAAAGTTCTTTGGGATCGCACCGCTTCGCGTGTAATCCCATCCTCTGACTCCCCGCCCAAGGGTGGGCGGAGGAAGATTTTGGGATGGTCCCAAACCCCTACCTTGTGAAGGCCATTAATCAATCCGGGAGGCAGAAATGCAGAAAATCATGAATTATATCGGTGGGGAATGGGTCGAACCGCATTGTATGGATTTCTTCGAGGTGCTCAACCCGGCCACGGGCGAACTGCTGGCGCGCACGCCGCTGTGCGGCAAAGCCGAGGTGGAGGCAGCCGCCAGGGCTGCATCGGAGGCACTGCCGGCCTGGAGACGCACACCGGCCCAGGAACGCATCCAATACCTGTTCAAACTCAAGACTCTGCTGGAAGCAAACCTGGATGAGATCGGGCGCACGATCACAATGGAAAGCGGCAAGACGCTCGAAGAAGCCACCGGCGAAATGCGGCGGGCCATCGAGAACGTCGAAGTGGCCTGCGGCATCCCGATGATGGCGAAGGGCGAGATCGCCGAAGATATCGCATCAGGCCTGGACGAGATGCTGCTGCGCCAGCCGGTAGGCGTCTGCGCCAGCATTGCACCTTTCAACTTCCCCGGCATGATCGCTTTCTGGTATCTGCCTTACGTGCTGGCCTGCGGCAATACCTACCTGATCAAACCATCCGAGAAAGTACCCCTGACCATGCAATTGATGTTCCGGCTGATCGAACAGCTCGGGTTACCCAATGGGGTGATCAACCTGGTTAATGGCGCTAAAGCAGCCGTGGACGGCATCCTGGAGCACACGGCCATCCGGGCGGTGACCTTCGTGGGTGCGACCGCCACGGCCCGGTATATCTATCGGCGGGCGGCCGAGGCCGGGAAACGAGTGCAGGCCCAGGGTGGGGCGAAAAACCCGGTGGTGATCCTGCCGGACGCGGATATGGAAATGGCGGTCAAGATCACGGCCGATTCGGCCTTCGGCTGCGCCGGCCAGCGCTGCCTGGCCACCTCGCTGGCGGTGACTGTTGGGGATGCGCGCAATGCGTTTGTGGAGAGCATCTGCGATGCGGCGGCCAGCCGGAAGGTGGGCTATGGCCTGGACGAGGGGGTACAGATGGGTCCAGTGATCAACGCAGCCAGCCAGAGACGGATTGAAGAGCTGATCGGTGGCGGGGTTTCCGAAGGCGCGGGGCTGCCCGTGGACGGCCGCAGAACCGTCATCCCGGAGTACGAGAGAGGCAGCTTCGTGCGCCCGACCATTCTGGTGGATGTACAACCCGGCAGCGAGATTGCCCGCACCGAGGTGTTCGGACCGGTGCTGGGTGTGATGCATGTTAATAGCCTGGAGGAAGCGATCGCCTTGATCAATCAGGGCAGCTACGGTAACCAGGCCAGCCTGTTCACTGCGAGCGGTTCGGCGGCGCGCAAATTCCGCTATGAGGTGGAGGCCGGCAATATTGGCATCAATATCGGCGTGGCCGCCCCGATGGCCTCTTTTCCTTTCAGCGGCTGGAAGGACAGCTTCTTCGGCGACCTGCACGGCCAGGGCATGGACGCGGTGGAATTCTTCACGCAGAAGAAAGTGGTGGTGGAGCGCTGGCCGAAAGAGTGGACAAGGAAGTTTTAGATTATTCTAAAATCCCCTCAGGTGCGTGCTTTGGCGGGCGGGCAGGCCGTCCTTGGGCAGACGTTGCAGCACGACATATTGCAGGTTGTGCTTACGGCAGAATTCGCGTTTCTCGGGTCGATCACCATCGGCATTGACCAGGTAGATATCCGGCCTGATCCGGTCGATCTCCGGCTCAACATCCAGGTAACCAGCCCCGGAGGCGATGAAAACCTGGCTGACCGTGCGGATGGCCTGGACCATGTAGAGCCGCTCTGCCTGGGTTTGCAGGGGATGCCCGGCCCCTTTCAACTGGCGAATGGTGGCATCGCTGCCGAGGGAAACATACAGATTGCCATAAGTGGCGGCCTGCTCGAAAAAGCGGATGTGGCCGGAGTGCAACCAGTCGAAGCAGCCAGTGACGATGACTTTTTTTCTGTTTGGAGATGGAAGGGAGACCTCGGAGGGCGGGAAACCTTCCAGTTGGGAATCCGGGATAACCCGGTAGCCGATCCCGACCGAGGTGCAGAAATCACGTCTTGCAGAGTTATCACCAGCCGCGTTGACCGCCCAAAGATCAGATTTTAAATCATCGCGGAGGGGAAGTTGATAAGGCGAAACCAGCTCATCTGCCAGAACAACCCGATTAACATAACGGATGGCTTCGAGCATGTATATCCGCTCGGCCTGGGGGAATTCCGGCAGACGCCCCATCAATCTGTGAAAGCTTTCATCATTCCACAAGACGATTGTTAAATTTCCCAGGCGGGCAGCCTCCTGCAGGAAGCGCACATCGCGCGAACGCAAATCGTTGAAAGCGCCGCTGACGAAGACTTCAGGCATGCACACTATGCTCCGCCCGGATGACGGGGTGAAATGTGCCGGGCACGGGCTGCTCAGACACAACATACAGATAGCCGCCACCGCAACTGGAATAGGCCGCCCCGCAATAGCGTTGCTGGTAGAATTTCAGCAAGGGCAGTAGGTCCATGGTCAGGGCAGGATGTTCGAAATTACCCGGCAGGAGCACCTTCCAGCAGTTCATGGTAGCAGTCATGGCTGCGCCCAGGGCAACAGAGTCATGCCGCAGGATGGCCGAGAAGCAATCCTGGCCAGCCTGGCCCAGACGGGCGATCCATTCCGGGATCAGGTTCTGTAGGATGAGTGGATCGTAGCCATTCGGGCGGGGGCAAACCGGCAATATGTGCAACACCTGTTCCAGCCAGGCCAGCGCGGCCGGCTCATTGCAACTTTCCACGTGCGCCGGGAAGATACCGCCTTCAACCTCGGAATCGTAATCCAGGCGGCTGATGCCCGGATAGATGATACCGGCCATATCCTGCGATCCGGAGGGGTTGAGGCGGTCGCGGTTCTCAAGCCAGTAGAGTTGCCGGACCAACTCGGCACGGTCTCCTTCCGGCAGATGGTCTCCCCAGACCTGGCGGGCGACCCGGCGTGTGCTGGTGGCGATGCCGGCCCGGTTCATGAAATGGAAAACCGGTTCCAGCGAGACCACCACCACGGCTCCCGGCGGGGACGGGTTGAGCCGGGAAAGAAAGGGCTGGTCGATCCAGCCACCTGCGAGAGTCATGCGGTAAGGCAAGCTGCCGATGATGCTGGCGAGGGAAGGAGATGGTTCCGAGGATTGGGAGGGCATGGGCGAGAGGATGTACATGCAGGATTGGGATGGGTGATAATTCCTCCGCCAAGTTTACCATCAAGAGGGGATGCGGGACGGGCGTTCGCAGGCGAGGAGATTGCTTACCCCGCGGGTATGCTCCGCGATCGTCGCGAAGAATGCTCCTCGCAATGACACACCAGCTACTTATTGGGGGGCAGGCTGCGCAGGAAATCGATGGCCTGCTGGACTGTGGCGATCTTGACCACCTTGAGGCTGCGGGCAACCGAGACGGCATCGGCGTAATTATCAACCGGGCAGAGGAAATATGCCGCTCCGACCGCCTCGGCGGCGAAGATCTTCTGCTTGACCCCGCCGATGGGGCCGACCGTGCCATCCAGGTTGATGGTGCCCGTCCCGGCGATGCGGCGACCGCCGGTGAGATCCTGGGAAATGAGGGCGTTATAAACGGAAAGGGCGAAGATCAAGCCGGCCGATGGGCCGCCGCTGATTTTGTTGGTATCGATGGAGACCGGGAAAGGCGGGTTGTAATTAAAACCGGCAGTCTCGATCTGGATACCCAGCTTGGGCGAAGCGGCGGGAGTAGCCGGAGGCATCAGCCGGATATCAAAGCTCAGCTCGGCCCCGGCACGCTTGACCAGCAGGTGCACTGTTGCCGAGGCGGGCTGCGCCGAGATCCCGTTGATCAGGTCATCGATGGTCTGGATGGGTTTCCCGTTCAGGCCAACGATGATATCCCCGGTTTTAAGCACGCCATTGGCATGGCTGCCCGGTAAAATGGCATCCACCTGCGCGCCTTTCCCAACCAGGGCGGATGGATATCCGGCCAGTCGCAGCCCAACCGCGATGGCAGTGGTCTCGGAAGTGTCCAGCATCTGGTAATCCTGCTTGGCCTGTTGCTGGGGGGTGGTGTTTTTAGGGGTGACCTGTTCGGGCGGGACAATCTGGAGGGCGGGAGAGAGTTTGCCTGCCAGCCATTCCCCGGCGGTGATGGGGGCCTGGGAGACGACCGTGACAAGGTAGAACTGCCCTTTGTAGGTATGCTGGTACTTGGCGGGAACCTTGATCATCGGCCCAACCGGCAGGGATATGCCTGGCGCATCCAGGCCGTTATTGGTCAACGCCAGGGCGGAAGCGGCGGCCGCCATGACCAGGCAGAGCAAGCCAGCTGCCAGAATCTGGACAAATCGATTTTTTACCCTACTACCATGTACTTCCGGCCCGGCGGTCATATCCACGAATGGGCGGAAGCGCAGACCATCCAGCAGCATGAGCACAAACAGGAAAGTGATCAAGCCGGTCTCCCAGCTAAAGCGCGAGTGCTGCAGGATCAGGAAAATACCCCAGCCAGCCATACCGAGTGCGATGACCAGGCCAAACAGGCAGACCAGCCGGGTGGCCGAGGCCGGTTTAGCGGTCAGGCCGCGCAGGCATAACCTGAATATGCGCCCGCCATCGAAGGGGAAAGCCGGGACCAGATTAATGACGAACATCCAAATGTTGAAGCCGCACAGGAAAAGCGCGATCAGGCCGATGGAATTATTGGTCACGGCATTCCAGACCAGGTAGCCCAGGCCACCCAGCAGGAGGTTGACCAGCGGCCCGGCCGCGGCCACCAGCAGCTCCCGTGCGTCGGAAACGGCTTCCGGCCAGCGCTGGGCAGCATCCCCGCAGGCCAGCAGGGTCAGGGAAGCCGGCATGGACTGGCGGGACAGGCGGGCGGCCCCGGCGTGCGCCAGAACGTGGAGAGCGAGCGAGACGGCTGTGAAAAGCAGGATGCCTACGGTCACGATCCAGACGCCAGACGGGGGCAGGGTGCCGCCCAGGAGCGGGAGGTAGTAATCGAGTATGCCCAAGACAAGGCCGGGCAGGATGATCACCCAGGTGAGACCAAAGCTGAGGCGAGGGAAACGGCGAGGGGTAGGATTAAAGTTGGGGTTGGTAGTTTGCATAATCGCACCGAGATATTCGACTTAAATTATGACACTTGATATGCCCTTCAACTACGCTCATGACAGGCCCTTCGACTACGCTGATGACCGCTCCGCTCAGGGCGCACCATATGGCTATTTCTCCACGCCGGCGATGATCATGTTTTGCATGAAGTAGCGCTGGGCCAGGAAAATCACCACAACGGGCACGATCATCAGAACCAGCGCGCTGGCCTGCAGGGTCTGCGGGGTGAAGCCGTAGCTGGGGCTGGCCTGGGCGCTGAAGGCGATAGTCTGCAGGTCGGGGCGGACGCCCAGGTAGAGGCTGGCCATTTTCATTTCATTCCAACCGTTGAAGAAGAACAGCAGGGCGACGGTGACGATGGTCGGGATGGACTGGGGCACGATGATCGAGAAGAGCGTGCGGAGCGGGCCGGCCCCATCCAGCATGGCGGCCTCGTCCAGGTCGCGCGGGATGGACTTGAAGTTCTGGCGCAGCAGGAAGATATAGATGGCGCTGCCGAAGAACTGCGGGACGATGAGCGGGTAAAAAGTGCCATCCCAGTTGAACACACGCCCGAACAACACGAAGGTAGGCACCAGGGTGATGCTGTCGGGGATCATGATGGTGGCAATCAGCAGCAGGAACAGGGTTTTGCCACCCGGTACGGGGAAGCGGGCGAAGCCGTAGGCGACCATGATGGAGGAAAGCAGGATGCCAAGCTCGCCCAGGCCGATGACGATAAAGGTATTGCGCAGCAGCCGGGGATAGGGGACGGTCTTCCACAGGTTGGTGAAATTCTCGAATGTGATGCCCGGGTTGTAGTGCAAGGTGAGCGAGCCCCAGAAACCGTTCCAACGAATCGGGCCGGCCTGCAGGTTGGCCGGGTCGATGAAGTCGCTGTAGGTGCGGAAGCGGTCGAGCATGGCCCAGTTTTTCACGCCGGAGGAGGTGGGGACGTTGTAGACCAGCAGGGTCTGGCCTTTGTAGGTAAGCGTCTGCAATTTGGCCGGGTAGGTGGGGGCATTGCCGTCGCGCAACTGGTCGGCGCTCTTGAGGAAGGTGATGACCATGAAGGAGAGCGGGGAAAGGAAGACCACCACCGACAGCCAGATGAGCAGGTTCAGCAGGGCAGTGCCGGTGAACTCCCACAGGCGCAGAGTCAGGGTGGATGCGTCGGCGTGGTGGAACAGGCCGCGACGGTTAGATCTCTGCATCGCCCTGCTCCTCAGCAAAGTGGACCCAGTAGCGCGTGGATGCAAACAGGGCCAGGGTGATGGCCATGATGACGATGAACATGACCCACGCCAGGGCGCTGGCGTAGCCCAGGTTGAGGTCGCTGCCGAACATGACCCGGCTGATGTAGGACTCCATGGGGGAAAGACTCTGGCTGTAGGGCAGGCCGCGGTCGAGCAGGGCCACCCCGCCGAAGGAGCTGATCATGTTAATCACCAGCGAGAAGAAGACCGCCGGCGAGATCATCGGGAAAGTGATGTATATGAAGGCGGCGATGGGCCCGGCCCCGTCGACACGGGCGGCCTCGTAGATCTCGCGCGGCACGTTCAACATGGCGCCCAGCATGATCAGGAAGCCCGGCCCGACGGTCCACAAGGCCAGGATGATGGGGTAGAGCGTACCGCGCCCGGAGATGGGCGGCAAATGCAACGGGTTCAGGATGTACAGGCTGAGCCAGCCGGTGGTGGGGTTGGCCAGGCCCGAGATGACGATGGAAATGGCCACGGCCGGGATGATACTGGGCATGAAGAAGAGCGTGCGCAGGATCCGTTTGCCGCGCAGACGTTCGCTGGCAAAGATCGCCGCCAGGAGCAGCGCCGCGATCATCTCGATGGGCACAGTGGTGATAAAGTAGCTGACCGAACGGAACAGGCTGCTGCCGGCGGCCGGATCCTTGAGGAAGGTGAGATAGTTCTGCAGTCCGATGAAGTGGATCTGGTCGGGCTGGAGCATGTGGAAATCAGTGAAGGAGTACCACAGAGCGGCCAGGATGGGGAAAGCCTTGAGCAGCAGGAAGCCGAGGATCCAGGGTAGCACAAGGAGGAAGCCGACCCGGGCGGAGTAGCGGCGGAGGGAGAGTGATTTCTTCTTATTGGGGGCATCTGGAAGGGCTGCGGTGGTATTCATCCGGTTTATCTTTAATGGATAGAGGGAAAAGAATTAACACAAAGGACACGAAAGGGAAAAAGGAAGAAGCCAAAGGAGGAATTTATTCTTATCGCACGAATGATATACCAGTAAGATGAGAGATTTATTAGGCAGGGGTGAGGGGGCGAAAAGGCCGTTTTTTTGGGGGTTGCGCGATCGTTGGTTGAATTCAACGAGGTTCAATTCTGGGGAAGTGAGCAGAGATTAGAGAAAAGAAAGCATAAAGAGGCGGGAAGAGCGATTTCGTGCAGAATTTTGAGGTTTTTTAGGGGTTTCGCCCTGAGGGAAGCCCTTCGACAGCGCGAAGAATGCTTCCCTCAGGGCGAAGGCGAGGGAGGATGGGTGGCGGACAGAATTGATTGGCTTGAAAAAAAGGGGTGTTTTTGGCGAAAAAGGGGTTGTTTTTGGCAAACAAAAGGGAGTTTTCGAGGATCAATTTGAAGGAGCAGGGGAAGAGGGGGTAAGGGATCGGGGGACCGAAAACAAATATCCAAAGAACAATACAGGCGACAAGAAACAAAAAGGGGAAAGCGGGGTGAGGGTCTTTGTGGCAATTTGGGCGTATACTCGATTTGTGTCAAGCGACAGTGAATATGCGAGGAGGCAGGTATGGAAAAAGAAACCAGGCAGCCCGGGCAGATCGTCACGATCGAGCGACACATTTTGGAAGAACAGAGCTCCTTCCCGGAGGCGACCGGGACGCTGACCAATTTGTTGTATGACATCGCGCTGGCCGGGAAGATCATTGCCAGCAAGACCAACCGGGCCGGGCTGGCCGAGATCCTGGGACGCACCGGCAGCACCAACATCCAGGGGGAGCAGGTGCAGAAGCTGGACCAGTTCGCCGATGCGACCCTGTTCAATATGAATGACCATACCGGGCGGGTGGCGGTGATGGCATCGGAGGAACACGAAGAGATCCTGCCGATCCCCGAGAAATACCCGGCCGGGAAATACGTGCTGCTGTTCGACCCGCTGGATGGGTCATCCAACATCGATTACAACATCTGCTTGGGGACGATCTTCTGCATCTTCCACAAGGTGACGGAAGGGCGCGGCAGCCTGCAGGACTGCCTGCAAAAGGGGAGGCAGGTGGTGGTGGCGGGGTATCTGCTGTATGGGACGAGCACCATGCTGGTGTATAGCACCGGGCGGGGGGTGAACGGGTTTACGCTCGATCCATCGGTGGGGGAGTTCCTGCTGTCACATCCCAATATCCGCATCCCGGAACCGCCGCAATATTACAGCCTGAACCAGGGCAACGAACGCTACTGGAGCAAGGGCATGCGGGCATATACCCGGTGGCTGCAAGGGCAGGAACCGGACTCGCCCAGCCTGTCGGCGCGCTATATCGGTTCGCTGGTGGCGGATTTCCATCGAAATTTACTGGCAGGGGGGGTGTTCGCCTATCCGGCGGACAGCCGCGACCCGGCCAAAACGCACGGGAAGCTGCGCCTGATGTACGAGGGAATTCCGCTGGCGTTCCTGGCGGAGCAGGCGGGAGGGAAGGGCTCGGATGGGAAGGAGAATATTTTGGATATTGCGCCGGAGGGGCTGCACCAGAGGACGCCGCTGTTTGTGGGGAGCAGGGAATTGGTGGAGAGGGGGGAGGAGTTTATGAGAAAGGATGAAGGGTAGAATGGCCATAGTAGTTATATCTGGCCCTGGCAATCAGGAAAAATGAATCGATAAGCCAATGAATATATGCCTACTGGCAATTGTTCTACCATATTGTTTGGGCAACAAAGAATCGTGAGCCAATGCTAACAGCGGAAGCGGAGTCAGCCATGTATGGTTACTTGCTCAGAAAGGCGATTGGCCCGGAATCAAATGTTTATGCGATTAATGGATATCAGGATCATGTACACATCGTTGTTTCCATCCCACCCAAAATAGCTGTTTCAAAATTCGTAGGGCAAATCAAAGCAGTTGCTTCGGTAAAATATAACCAGTCTATTCCAGTTGGTGCGCCGTTTTATTGGCAGGAAGAATTTGGCGAGTTCAGTTTTGATCGAAAACAGTTGCCCAATTTTGTGGCTTACGTTCAAAGACAAAAGGAACATCATGCAGAAAAGAAAACCATCCCGGTATTGGAACGGGGGATTGTTGATGATGTAATCAGGGAAACCACTCCGGTTTACGCATCAGAAGATGAAGACCGGTGGCAAACGATGCTGGAATTGGAATGAGACAACCCGTTATTGCCAAATATTTCCGGGCCGGCCATGCGTGTGACGATTGATGGATTTGCATCACTACAGGAACAAATTGGGTACCCATACGACCGCCCGGCGATAAATCGCCAGGCTAGTAACCACGCCGGATAAATCCGGTTAGCCCGTTTCAACGGGCGTTGAACACAAGACGACAATTGAACACTGGCATTGTTACCTATTGGCTGCCTCCAAAATACTTTAATTTCAATCCGATGTAAATGGCGAAAAAGAGGGCGATGGCGGTGCCGACGACAATGGCGAAGGTCTGCTTGAAGGTATTGACAGGGTATAAGCCGGTCACGACCATGCCGACACGACCGAGCACATCGCCGCACAGCAAAACGATGGCGGCAATGGCTGCACCTTTCCTTTTGGTCAGGATAAGCATGCCGCCGATGGCATAAAATAGCCCGAGCGCAACGCCCAACCAGGTGGAAAGAATGTTTTCGGTGGTGCTGACCTGCCCGATGAAGTTGTGGGTGAAGCCGGTCGCGACTTCGGCGGCCCCGAAAAGGATCATTAAGACGGCAACGATAAGAATGCCCAATGGACGGGAATTTTTGATTGAATTGTTTTGAGTCATGATTTTCTCCTTGAAATTAGCTTAAAAACTCTCACTACGATCCCGCAGAAGAGCATCGCGGGAAAGGCGGTCACGAATGGGCACGAAGGAAAGAAAATAAGGCGTATAAAAGCCCATTGGCAACCGGTTAGGCCACCTGACCAAGCTGGGCCAATTGCCTGTCCGCCAGGCGCTTGATCCGTTTGAGCATAAACGGCATGGCCAGGTTGGCCAGGAAGGTGATGGCCTGGATGAATTCGTGCATGCGGTCAAATTTGCCGTCGCGCATGTGGTAGGTGATACAGTACCTGACCAGGCCCTGCTCGAACCTGGCCTTGATTCCAGCGGTATATACGCCGGTTAAGATGCCGCCGTGGGTGTACTCGATGCACAACTGATCACCGTCAGTAAACCAATTGGTAATCTGGATGGTGTACTGGCCGGAATGGGTCCGGCCGGACATGGCCACATCGACAAAGGCCTGCATGGCCGCTTTGCCCCGGTAGATATCACCGGTTGGCTCCAGCTCGAACAGGATGTCGTCGGCGAACAGGTGCATGGTGCGCTCCAGATTCTCGCTGTCGTGCTCGACGATATCCAGGTATTCCCGGATCAGGGCCTGATTGGCTTCGGGTAATTTGTTCGTTTCCATGTTTTGCCTTCTTTCAGAGAAGTGTATTCAATCCGAAAAATGCTTGGGAATACAGGAATCCGGCATTAATCAGGAGGTGCCTTGATTCGCAATTCCTTTAGCCAGCCTTTTTATTGTAGTGCGATGCAAGTAGGCCATTCCGATTGGAAGTAAAAAACTTAGCCACCAGGATGAAGAGTTTATATATTCATGAACCTGGTCGATCTTTCCATCCCGGATATGAAAGACCATGCAGTATCTCAATACGCCAGTGGGAATGCCACCCTTAAGTCCAGAAGTGATCGCCCCGGTCACCGGCTCGGTCGTTACCATTCCGTGGCTGTACTCAACGCAAAAATTATCACTCGTGGAAAAGCAATTCAGGATCTCTACTTTGTGATCCCCTTCATCATGCCCCCGGAGATGCATGGCAATCCCGGCAAACGTCTGGATTTAAGCGATGCCATGGTATTCCGTCCCGCCGGGTTCCATCACCCAGACGCAGTCATCTATTAGCAGCTTCAGCGTCCGTTCCAGATTTTCGCTGTCATTTACCATGAGGTCCAGCAATTCATAGATGACCGCTTGATTGGCCTGAATTTCGATATTTTTCTGCATTTTCGCACCTGCTTTCCATGTTTTATCTTAAGAATTTGCCGGAGTTTTAATCCTGTGAATCGGGCATGAAGCCGGCAAGGATGAAATCGACGATCTGGGCACGCGCACGCGCCAGCGCGGCGGGAGAGGCGAGATCGCGGCCTGGCATGACCAACTGGTAGAAAGGCAGGGAGGTGGGGTAGGTCCAGCAGATCTGCTCGGCCAGCATGAACAGGACGGACAGATCCAGGTTCGAGCGGAGCAACCCGGCGGCCCGGGCTTTGGAGGTGAAGGCCTCGAACCGGTCAAAGCCTTCGACCTTAAAAATCAAAGCCACCCTGACATAGGTCTGCCAGCCGCCGGCGTGTTCCCACAGGATCATGTGCATGACGCGCGGATGGGCGGTCATGTAATCAAAAAACGTGGCGAGGGCGGCTTTGAAGAACTGCCTGAACTTTATAGCATCCGAGAGAATGGTCTCATCTCCAAGCAAGGGCGCGAGGATCTGCAATAAGGGTTCACCGGCCTGCTTGTCGACCCGCTTGAGCACTTCGGCATAGAGGGCAAGCTTGTCGCCAAAATAGCGGAAGATTAGGGTTTTGTTGTGGCCGGAGGTCGCGGCAATCGCATCGATGCGGGCGCCGTTGAAGCCATGTTCGGCAAATTCGACTTCGGCGGCATCCAGGATGGCTGTGCGGGTTTTTTCTGAGCGTTTTGGAAGGGGTTCGGAAGTGTCCATTACTGGTCCTTATGTAACCAAATAGTTACGTAACCAATTAGTTACATTATAGGAGGCAAGAGGGAAATTGTCAACAGAATTTTTCACGGATTCACGGATAGTAACGGATTAGGATTTACGGGCGGATGCACGACTCATTGCAGGCTGCGGGGAAAAAGATAAGATATTTTTGGATAATGAAAGTAGATATCCTGGCAGGGACGGAATGGCATTAAGCCCTACCAAAAAAATCGGAGGCCACCAGAAGAAGTGACCTCCGAATATTTTTTGGGCATTTTTGATGGCCCCTGCGGGCGGCCCTGAGAAATAGTACCGCAAGGCTGGAATTGGTTTTCACCGGACTGGCCTTTCACCTGGCGGTATTCTGCCAGACTTCTGCCATGGTAGAGACTGGACCGGCATGAGCAGCGGCGGCTAGGCTGCGGTGATTATCTGTGACGGTATAGGATCCGCCCGGCATGTTGACCACAAAGGGCTGCATTTCTGCACCGGCGTGGCCGCCGTCATTCCTCCGCCAGGGCGGTGTGAAAAGGATCTCCCAAATGGAGGCGCGTTTCTGGCAGTCTGCCTTTTTATCCTGGTTGGCAGAGCTGTTGCGCTGCCAGGTATTACCCCTTTCATAGCCTTTGCCGCAGGGATTGCGAAGATCATGGGAAATTGCTTGGTTGGTCATTTTATTTTTCCTTTCTTTCCGGTAAGAATGTGCAACCGGTTGCAAACGGTGATAAAAATTTGTGCTTTCTCCCGGTAATAGTGCAACCGGTTGCAAGCACGGTTAAAAAAAACTAAGTTGATTCCCTGAAAACCAGTTCCGGCGGGATGGTCACGGTGGTTATCAGGCCTGTTTCGATGTTCTGGATCAGGTTCTGGGCCAGCAATTGGCCGACCAGCGGGAGGTTCTGACTGATGGTCGTGAGGGGCGGGCTGCTGAACTTAGCGATTGCCAGGTCATCGTAGCCCACCACCGCGACATCCTGGGGCACTCGCCGGCCGCTTTCGCGCAATATATTGATCACTCCGACCGCCATCATGTCGCTGTTGGCAAAAACCGCATCCAGGTCGGGCGCCATTTCCAGTAACTGTTGCATTTGTTTGGCGGCCGAGTCCCTGTTCCAGCGGCCGTAGGTGACCAGGGCAGGATCGACTTCCAGACCATGTTCCTGCAGCGCTGCAACGTAGCCATCATAACGCTGTTGGGCTTCGTATTCATACTCTGGGCCGCCCACGAAGGCAATCCGGCGCCGCCCGGTCTGCAGCAGATGCCCGGCCGCCTGCTTTCCACCGCTGAAATTATCGGAACCGACCGAGCAGTAGGTGCCGTCGGGCAGGCAGACATTGTTCCACACGATGAACGGCGCTTCCATCTCCACCAGGGTCTGGATATGGAATTGCTTGCGACTGGAGGTCAGCAGGATGAACCCATCCACCCGGCCGGTATCCAGGTACTGGTGCGGCCAATCCGGGTCATTTGGGTCGACACTTGCCACGAGTAAATCGTAATGACTGGTTGATAAGGAACTGGAGATCGCCCCAAGTACTTCCATACCAAAGAGGTCAGCCTGGGAGACATCCTTGATGTGGTGCGCACTGACCACATAGGCGAGCGTACGGCTGCGTTGCATACTGAGACGGCGAGCAGGAATATTGATCTGAAAATTGTGTTCCCTGGCCACTGTCTGGATCCGTTCTTTCGTGCCAGTGCTGATCAGCGAGCTGTCGCTCAAGGCACGGGAGACGGTTGATTTCGAGACGCAGCATATTCGGGCGATATCGTCAATGGTTTGAACGGATTTCTTGTTCATGCTCTTCACACATTCACGGATCTTTATGCAACCGGTTGCATTGTAGGACTTTTTGCGCTCTTTGTCAAGGTGAAAAGGGAGCGGGATTCTGCAATATGTATGATATGAAGGGAAAGAGCCTGGAATGGGAATGGCCGATGTGAAAGTGGGTTGAACGAGTTTTTTAGGGAAAATAGGGGCTGGATCAGGTTCTCCAACGCAATAACCCGGGGTTGGCCGCACAATAAGATAATATGCAAGGAATTGAAAAGGCGAGT
>Ga0182027_10005156_pt1 | contig 19955 bp, 15 predicted proteins | sample 712E1DmetaG_FD_121300 | JGI IMG/M metagenome (GOLD analysis project Ga0182027, IMG submission 121300) | Permafrost microbial communities from Stordalen Mire, Sweden - 712E1D metaG (Illumina Assembly) | ecosystem: Environmental > Terrestrial > Soil > Wetlands > Permafrost | place: Sweden...
ATTTTATTCATTCCAATTATTTTTGATCACAGTCCGGATCTTTTCCGGCAAATGGGATTGCTGCTGTTGGGCTTGATCTACATTTCAGTTCCTTTGGGTTTGTTCATCTTCTCAGGATTCATGGGTGAAGAGTATTTTTATAATTTTCATTTTCTCCTGGCCGCCCTTATTCTTACCTGGGTAAACGATACTATGGCTTACGTTAGTGGTTCCTTGTTCGGTAAACACAAATTCTATGAAAAACTTTCTCCAAAAAAGACTTGGGAAGGTGTGGCAGGTGGTTTTATTTTTACCATCCTTTTTTCTTTTGTTTTTTCATGGTTCTACAAAGAAGTTTCTTGGATACATTGGTTTATTATGGCCATGATTATATCGGTTTTTGCTTTTATTGGCGATCTTTTTGAGTCAAGAATTAAAAGGGGATTGAATATTAAAGATTCCGGCACATTTTTCCCGGGTCATGGTGGCTTTCTCGATCGTTTTGATGCTTTGCTGTTCGTTGTCCCCTTTTACTTTCTGTACATTTATTTCATTATTTATTAATTATGTTTTATGAAACTGCATCACGAAGGAAATACAATTATTCTTAGGTTATTGATTGTATTAATTATCCTGAATATTATTTGCGCTTACCTTCATATTATTGCTTTTATCAGCATGCTGGTGCCTTCGTTGGCCTTGCTTGTTTTTGTTCTTATGTTTTTCAGAAGTCCAAAAAGGGATGTTAATCCAGCCGATTATGAGGGTTATCTTATTTCTCCTGCTGATGGCAGGGTGATCAGGATCGAAAACATCATGGAGAAAGAATATTTTAAAAAAGAAATGTTAATGGTGTCCATATTCATGTCGGTAACCAATGTTCATTTAAACAGAATACCGGTGAGTGGGAAAGTGGTATATCAAAAATACCATCCCGGCAAAAATATGGTTGCATTTCATCCCAAATCATCCCATCTTAATGAGAGGAATACGGTTGTTATAGAAGATAAAAATGGTAAGCAGTACCTTATCCGGCAAATTGCCGGTACAATTGCCCGCCGTATCAGGTATTATGTAAAAGAAGGCGATGTTGTAACGATGGGACAGGAACTTGGCTTCATTAAATTCGGATCCCGTGTAGATATATTTCTTCCTGTTGGAACTGAACTGGTAGCTAAAAAAAATCAGGCTGTTAAAGGAAACAAATCATTAATAGCTAAAATATAGCCCAGACTTTATTTTAACCATCTTTTGACTCCCTTGAAACGCTGATTAATATTAATTTTATCGGAATTTTTGAAAAAATTTTATAATTGTTTGGTTATTAATAGTAATTTATTATAATTTAGTAGCCTGTAAAAAGTAGAAGTTAATACGCTAAATAATGACCAAACGGGTAAGCTATACATTAGAATACACTTTTAAGGCAAAGGCAGAAATGTTATATCATTACTTTATAACGCCTTATAATCTGGCTTCCTGGTTTGCCGATGAAGTCAATATTAACGGTGATACCTTTTTCTTTTCATGGGATAATTCAACCGAGAAAGCACGTCTGATAAAACAAAATTTTAAAAAACGGGTTGTTTTTCAATGGATCGAACGAAAAGAAAATGAATACCTCACTTTTATCCTGGATACTGATGAAATCACCGGTGAGACTGATCTTCTGATCACCGATTTTGATGATGAAACCCAGATTGAATCGGCAAAACAAATCTGGAATGCTTCCATTGAGCAGTTAAGACGACTTGTAGGAGGTTGATCGGATGTTAAATCCCAAACCCCAAATTTCAAATTCAAAATCCCAAGGATAGTTAACTAATAAACTTGGGGATTTGCTATTTTTTTATCTGCAAAATCCGGGTCATTTACATTCAGGGCTTTGGGCGTTTGCTTTTTTTCCAGTGCATGATCAATCACATCTATAGCATTTTTAACATAATAGAATTTAAGGCCTGACAGGTATTTCTCATTAATATCCATGACATCCTTCCTGTTATTTTCGCAAAGAATGATCTCCTTAACACCCTGACGTTTTGCAGCAAGCAGCTTTTCCTTGATACCGCCAACAGGTAGTACAACTCCTCTTAAAGTGAGCTCTCCGGTCATTGCGATGTCTTTTTTTACACTTCGTTGAGTAAAAACAGAAACCAATGCAGTAAGCAATGTAATGCCTGCCGACGGTCCTTCTTTAGGAACCGATCCTTCGGGAACATGAATATGTATATCCCAGTTCTCAAATGCCTTTGGATTGATGCCAAAATCTAAATAATGTGCTTTAAGATATGTTAGAGCCAGCATTGCCGATTCCTTCATCACTTCACCGAGTTTACCCGTAAGGTTCAGAAGCCCCTTGCCTGGATTCAGGCTGGTTTCGATATAAAGCACATCACCTCCGGCAGGTGTCCATGCCAAACCGGTTACCAATCCGGGCAAATTATCCTTCACATAGGTTTCATGTTCGAAAATCTTAGGGCCGAGTATTTTAGTCAGCTTGTCAACCGGTATTTCCTGCCCGAAATCTTCGCCTGATAGAAAAGCTTTAGCCTGCCATCTGCACAGCTTTGCAATCTTTTTTTCCAACCCTCTCACACCAGATTCCCTGGTATAATCTTCAATAATTGTTTCGATGGATTTTGTTGGCAATGAAAACTGTTCTTTTTTCAATCCATGCATCTCTGTTTGTTTTGGGATCAGGTATTTTTTTGCAATCGCTACCTTTTCATCAAGCAAATAACCGTTTAATTCAATGATCTCCATTCTGTCACGTAATGCAGGATGAATGGTATCCAATGTGTTGGCAGTAGCAACAAACATAATATGCGAAAGGTCGTATTCCATTTCGAGGTAGTTGTCGTAGAAAGTTGAGTTTTGCTCCGGATCCAGTACTTCGAGCAACGCTGAAGAAGGGTCGCCCCTGAAATCATTGCCTACCTTATCGATCTCATCCAATACCATTACAGGGTTCGAAAATTTTGTCTTTTTTATTGATTGTATGATCCTGCCGGGCATTGCGCCAATATAGGTTTTCCGATGTCCCCTGATCTCTGCTTCATCATGCAATCCGCCAAGCGATATCCTGATATAATTTCTTCCCATGGCACGGGCCAAAGATTTTCCGAGCGATGTTTTTCCAACACCAGGAGGACCGTATAAACAAAGAATCGGGCTTTTCATATCACCTTTAAGTTTGATCACCGATAAATATTCAAGTATCCTTTCCTTGATTTTATCCAGTCCGTAATGATCTTCATCAAGTATCTTCTTAGCCTTTTTAAGGTTCAGATTGTCTTTTGAATATTCTTCCCAGGGAAGATCGAGCAGTAATTCGATATAATTGGCAACAACTGAATAATCGGCTGCTGCCGGATTCATCCGGTTCAGTTTTTGTACTTCCTTATCGAAAACCTCCTGTACCTGCTTGCTCCATTTTTTGTCTTTAGCTCTTTTCCTGAATTCTTCAAGTTCTTTTTCAGGAGTATGCAAGCCCAGTTCATCGTAAATGGTTTTTAATTGCTGGTGCAAAAGATAGTCGCGCTGTTGTTTGTCAATATCTGTCCTTACTTTCGACTGAATTTCATTTCGGATGGTGAGAATCTGAAGCTCATTGTTCAGGTGCTTCATTACCACATCGATCTGTGTTTTCAGATCATTTATTTCCAGAATGCTTTGTTTTTCCTTTACATCAATATTCAGATTTGAAGCAATAAAATTTACCAGAAATGATGGAGCTTCGATATTCTGTAACGCGATTGCCGCTTCCTTGGGAATATTGGGCGAAAGATTAACGATCTGCATAGAGAGTTCTTTCACTGTATCGAGCATTGCCTTTAAATGCTGATCGATCTTGGGCTTAACAGTTTTAATAATCTCAACAGTAGCTTTGAAATATGGCTTGGTATCGGTTATTTCCTTGATGATAAATTTATTCAGGCCTTGTATAATAACCATTGTATTTCCATCAGGCAGCTTGAATTTTTTTATGATATGAGCAATGGTTCCAAGCTGATAAAAATCCTTGGGTTCCGGATTCTCGGTATCCTGTGATTTTTGTGCCACTACCCCGATCTTACGGTCGGTTGTATACACATCATTCACAAGCTGAATAGATTTATCCCTGCTGATTGTGATTGGTACAACCAGGTTAGGAAAAAGTACCGTATTTTTCAGGGGTAATATTGGAATGTTTTCCGGGATGGGTGTATCAGTAAGCGAAGAATCCTCATCAGTGGGGAATATTGATATGTATTCGTTTATATCTTCAGGATCATCTGAATCCAGCATCGGGAAAAAATCATTTTTATTTTCTTTCATGCCCATAGCAAAGGGAGTTAAGAGTTAATTATTATTGAGAAGAAATATCGTATAAATTTATGTTTAAAATGCAATATTTTTAACAAGGTTTATTTTTGAATACCAAATTTTTCGATGGATCGACACTGATGCAAATGCCCGAACTTTTTGTTACACGGCCGGCAAGAAGTAATTTTGAAAGCTCATTCATCACCAGCTTCTGAATTAGCCTTTTAAGTGGCCTGGCACCATAATCAGGCTCAAATCCCTGCTTTACCAGAAGTTTTACAACATCATCCGAGAATTCCATCTGAATATCATTTTCGGCAAGTTTCTGCACCAGCAGTTTGAGCTGGATCCTGACGATATCCGTTATTTCTGAGGAGCTCAATGGTTTAAACATGATGATTTCATCAATTCTGTTTAAAAATTCTGGTCTTATGGTTTCTTTAAGTAATTCGTACAACTCAATTTTAGTGGTTTGTGTTATAGACGTCATATTGGATTCAGTAATATCCCTGAACCTTTTTTGTATGAGATGTGAACCGATATTCGAAGTCATGATGATGATCGTATTCTTAAAATTCACGATCCTGCCTTTATTATCGGTAAGCCTTCCATCATCGAGCACCTGGAGCAGGATATTGAAAACATCGGAATGGGCTTTTTCGATCTCATCCAACAAAATAACTGAATAAGGTTTTCTCCTGACTGCTTCGGTCAACTGACCTCCTTCTTCGTAGCCAATATACCCGGGAGGGGCACCGATAAGCCTCGACACTGAATGTTTTTCCTGGTATTCCGACATATCGATCCGGGTCATCATGTTTTCATCATTGAAAAGGAATTCAGCCAGGGCCTTGGCAAGCTCAGTTTTACCCACACCTGTCGGGCCAAGGAAAATAAACGACCCGATTGGCTTTTTCAAATCCGATAAGCCTGAGCGGTTCCTTCTTACAGCATCTGATATGGCTTCGATGGCTTCGTCCTGACCTACAATTCTCTTATGTAGTTCTTTTTCCATACTGAGAAGCTTATTCCGCTCGCTTTCAAGCATTCTGCTAACAGGAATACCGGTCCATTTCGAAACTATCCCTGCAATATCCTCGGCATCCACTTCTTCCTTAATCATCGGATTGTTTGCCTGCACTTCGATTAACTTTTTCTGTAATTCTTTTATAAGCTCAATTGCATCTTTAATCTTTCCATACCTTAGTTCAGCCACTTTGCCATAATCGGCATTTCTTTCAGCCTGTTCTGCTTCAAGCTTGAAGTTTTCAATATCCTGCTTGCACTTCTGGATTTTATCAATAATATCCTTTTCGGCCTGCCATTTTATTTTAATGGAATCTCTTTTTTCAGTCAGGTTTGCGATCTGTTCCCCAAGATCATTTAGTTTAGGGATGTCTTTTTCCTTTTTAATGGCTTCCCTTTCAATCTCAAGCTGACGTATCTTCCGCTCTGCTTCATCCAGTGGTTCGGGTAATGAATCCACCTCAAGCCTGAGCTTTGCCGATGCTTCATCAATAAGGTCAATGGCCTTATCGGGAAGAAACCTGTCAGTAATATAACGTTGTGACAATTCTACAGCAGCAATAATTGCCTCATCCATGATCCTGACTTTATGATAATTTTCATATCGTTCTTTCAATCCTCTAAGTATCGAAATTGAGTCATTGATATCGGGCTCATCAATCATCACTTTCTGAAATCTACGTTCCAATGCCTTATCTTTTTCAAGGTATTTCTGATATTCTGAAAGTGTAGTAGCGCCAATGGCCCTGAGTTCGCCCCGGCTTAGGGCAGGTTTGAGAATATTTGCAGCATCAAGTGAGCCTTCAAGGGCTCCGGCACCAATAAGGGTGTGAATCTCATCAATAAAAAGTATGATTTGCCCATCCGATTCCGTTACTTCTTTAATCACTGCTTTAAGCCTTTCCTCAAATTCTCCTTTATACTTTGCACCGGCAACAAGTGCACTCATATCGAGTGTCCAAACTGTTTTGGTTTTCAGATTCTCAGGAACATCCTGATTTACGATACGGTAGGCAATCCCTTCGGCTATGGCTGTTTTGCCCACACCAGGTTCGCCAACGAGCATCGGATTGTTTTTGGTACGGCGCGATAAAATATGAATTACCCTTCGAATCTCATCCTCCCTGCCGATCACAGGATCAAGTTTGCCTGAAATAACCCTGTCGTTGAGGTTGATACCATATTTCTGAAGTGCATTATATTGTGATTCGGAATTCGGTGATGCTGCCCGGCTGCCTTTCCTGAGTTCAGTAATTATTGTTTTTAAAGTTTTTACGTCCAGGTTTTGATTTTTCAGCAACTGTGCTGTTTTATCATTTGCTGAAAGCAGTCCCAATAATAAATGCTCGACTGTTATATATTCATCCTTTAATTCCTGTTTGAAACGATTTGCTTCAAGGAGCACTTTGTTGACTTCGTTTGATAAATATTGCTGACCTGCTCCACTCACCTTGGGATAGGTAGCCATTAATTCGTCGAGTTTGGTATTCAGCAGGTTGATGTTCAGGTTAAATTTCCCGAGCAAATGACTAGTCAGGCTGTCATCCGACAATAACAACCCCTTCATCAGGTGTGCCGTATCGATGGCCTGATTCTGTTCAGCATAAGCAATTTCCTGGGCTTTCTGAACTGCTTCCTGTGCCTTGACCGTATAATTGTTAAAGTCCATTAATTTAATGTTGTAAATCTTGTTTAAAATAACTCAAAATCCTTACCACCCTATTATTAAGCAGAAGAGCAGCAAAAATGTCATTGAAATTAATGTTTTAAGTCAATATGACCATAATCTTAAGATAAAAGCAACTCCAAATTGTCGGATAGATAAGGATTATGCGATATATGAATCAAATTGATTATTTTCGCAGTTAAATTCGCTGTTTTAATATCTATGTTCCATACCTATTTCAACAATCAGCAACTCCTGTTATTGATCACTGCTTTTGTTTTTATTGCAATAAGTGGTGTATTTAAAGTGCTTGATAAATACAAATGGGCCATTTTAAGCCTTTTTGCTGCTTCGCTGGCCATTAATTTTTTTGCAGGAATTTCTGATCCTTTCATAAACATGTGGGATGAGCGTTTTCATGCACTGGTTGCTAAAAACATGCTGGATCATCCATTCAAACCCATGTTATACGCTGATCCGGTTGTCGATATGAAATATAACTACTGGAACATATCGCATATCTGGCTTCACAAACCTCCGCTTTTTACCTGGCAAATAGCTTTGAGTTTCAAAATATTCGGTGTAAATGAACTGGCTGTCAGGATTCCGAGTATCATCATGGTAAGTTTATTGGTATTCGCTGTTTACAGGATGGGCAAACTAACTGCAAGTAAAAGTACGGGTTATTATGCCGCCCTGATCATGATTACATCATTTTACCTTGTTCAGTTGGTATCCGGACAAAAAGATCTTGACCACAACGATGTTTCGTTTCTTTTTTATGTTACAGCAAGTCTCTGGGCGTGGATAGAATATCGTTATTCGGGTAAAAATAAATGGATTTATTTTATCGGCTTGTTTGCCGGGGCAGCTGTTTTGTGTAAGTTCCTTACAGGCTTGCTTGTGTTTTTTATTTGGTTTATTGACCTGATCCTGCGTAAAGACGAAAGAATGAAACCGGCAAACTGGAAAGCTCTGGCAATAAGCATACTCATCAGCCTGGCGGTTTTTGTACCATGGCAATTGTATATTATGATCCGGTTTCCCGATAGCGCCTCAATGGCTTATGGCTTTTTCTGGAAACATATTACCGTACCGCTGGATGGACATAACGGAGGATTCTTTTACCACATCGATAAACTGGGGCTTACCTATGGTGAGATCGTTCCGTATTTTATTATACTGGGTATTTACCTTTATTTTGTGAAGATAAAGGAACCTTCGGTTAAAATAGCTTTATTGCTGGGATTATTACTGGTTTACCTGTTCTTTGCCATTGCCAAAACCAAAATGTTAACCCATGTGTACTTTGTTTGTTCAATTATTTTTCTTTCCCTTGCAAGTATTTTAGATGCTGCTTTTTCAAATTTACGGCTGTTGATTAAGAGACTGATCATTCCGGGTATTTTTGAATTTTGTATCATATTGCTACTTTCATATGGTAACCTTAATATAGAAAGCTTACAGGCAGCACACACCAGATGGAGCATTGTAAAATATCATATCCCCGAAATGCTGCATAACAAAGCGGTTTTTTTAAAATTAAAGAATACCCTCCCAAAAAATGCAGTAATTTTCAATGTCAGGGGTTGCCATTTTATCGAAGCAATGTTTTATTCTTCACTACCTGCATATAATTTTATTCCTGATAAACATCAGTACGAAGACCTCCTAAAAAAACACAGGGTTATTGCCATAATTAAAGCTGATTCACTACCAGAATACTTGTTGAAGGACCCAAAAGTTATCATTCTGGATGAAGTAATCATGCCTGGACTGGAATAGCAATATAAGGTCTGTTCAAAATCATAAACATATAAAACTCAGATTTTCCCGCAATAGAAAATGAACTTTGTGCTTTCTTAGTGACTTGGTGGCTATTTTCCCTTGCCACCAAGACACGAAGGCACCAAGTTTCACCAAGACATTTATTAATATAATGAAATACAGCCAGTTTTAAATCGAACTCACATTATTTTACCCGTACATATTTTTCATTGTAGCAGGTGGGGCAAACATTGTAAAGGAAAAGTGTATCGGTTTTAATTTTATACGACCATGTCGGGTCATCTTCCACTTTAATAATCGGAAGGGCAGATATTTTAGCATCATGAGTTATGCTGAATGGCTTTTCAGATGTAACGGTATCGTTTTTCCTGAATTCGATCTTCCTGGTAGACTTAAATTCCATTGTCAGGGTATAACCCTCGGTTTGAGGTGTAAGTACATTCCCGGTTATTCCGCTGGTACTCGATACCCAGTTCCATTTCCCGTATAAATCTGTTCCTTCAATTTCATCATCTTTTTTACAGGTGTTTAAAGTGAGAATTAAAACGAGGAATATTAGTGGAAATACAATTGTTTTTATTTGTTTCATTTGTCTTTATACCTTAATGATGAACTAAATCCCAGGTAGTAGAATCAGCTTTTATATACCTTATCACCCAATATTTGTAGTTGAAATATAGTTTTTTAACATAATAATTCGGTGTTGTATTCTGGGCGTAATTATCTAATTCGTACACATTGGTATACGTAACGTTGTTAACAACCATACTTTGCAAATCAGGAGTTTGATCATATCCAAATTCTTGTGAACAATTCAGCCAATCCAGTTGTAAACCAGAAAAATCTAAATCAACATTGCATCCACATGGTTGATTTAATTCCAGATGATTTTTGCTCAAAATACAGTAACTTATAAACTGAAAGTGATTCAATATATCATACTTGTATTCATCAATGGTTTTAGATTTACAGATAAAACTATCATATTTATTACCATTCCCATAAATTAAAGTATCACCTTCCTTATAAACAGGGTAATATTGTGCCGGAACATAATGAAATTCTTCTTTAGGCCCGCAGGCGTAAAAGCCAAGGCATGAAGTTAAAATGATGATCATGAAAAACAATAAATTCCTCACAAAGCAATAATTTTATTAAATCCTAACACATGTTCCAGCAATTTCTTCCTTTTAGAATTGCAACTACTAAGCTACGGAAAAATCAGGAAGAAAGATGTTAAATAATTACTAAAAAATTGTCAGAATTGGGATTTGCCCGATTTTGGGATTCCGGGATTGCCTTTTTTTGTCTGTTTTAAATCCTATCATCCTTTAATCCCAAAAATCCTAATTCAGACAGTTTTAAGAATTTCGGGAAATTACGAGTTACATCGCAATATTATATTTCATCATCAGTTTACGCAGGTTCATCAGGGCATACCTCATTCTTCCGAGCGAAGTATTGATGCTGACATTGGTTAACACTGAGATTTCCTTAAAACTGAGATTGGCATAATGCCTGAGTATCAGCACTTCCTTTTGTTCCCTGGGCAGTTTGTGGATCAGCCTTTTAAGCTGGTCGGTTGTTTCCTCTTCAATAATATCATCTTCCCTGTTTGATAGTGGTATTTTCAGATGGGATAACAGATCTTTTCCTGCACTGTCGGTAATAACAGGCATCTTTTTGGTTTTGCGGAAATGGTCAATTACCAGGTTGCGGGCAATTCGTACCACCCACTGATAAAATTTCCCTTCTTCCTGATACTTGCGGCTCTTCAGTGTATTAATTACCTTGACAAAGGTGTCCTGAAATATATCTTCTGCAAGATACTTATCTCTTACCAGGAAATAAATGTAGGTAAAAAGTTTGGACTGATGACGATTGATGATCATCCTTAAACAGTCTTCATTACCTTCAAGATACTTCCTGACCAGGTCTTCGTCTGAAATAATCGGGTTTGTCATACCTCTACCTTTTTAAAAGGGTTGGAAAAATATATCAAATTGCGTGTAGAGGTTCTTCGATGCGGTCAGATTTTTTGTGTGATACCAATTAATTATGCAGCCAAATTACAACACAATAGCCCAAAATCCAAATTAATTCTGAGATATTTGAAAAAAATGCTGATTTAACAGCTTTAAAGGCATATTCTTGAAATTAATTTGCTCAGAATATTTGTGTTTATATCATTTCACAAACTTTCTGATGGCATTAAAATAGGCCCCTTTATCGTTGGAGTAATCATCTTTAATCATTGAAGCCGACTTAACTATATAAAGCGAAGAAATGCCCGCCTTTATTTTGGCCAGGTCTTTTACCGATTTCTGAGTATATACCTCATTCATTTCACCGACAATAAAAAGTATTCCGGTTAATTGGTCACCTTTAGTCTCCAAAGCATATTGCGGTTCCATGTTAACTTTGTTATAACCTAATGGCAGCAAATAATTCACGTTTTTTGCCTCTTTATACTGTTTCTGAATGTTTTCGAATGTTCCGTATGGTGAATCTGCAATTACTTTTGTTACTTCCCTTCGGTTGGCTCCGACACCTATCGATAATCCTGCGCCAATACCCAGGCCGTAAAGATGAATGATCTTGCAGGTTGAGTGATACTTTAATACAAAATCGACTGCGGCATTAAGATCCTTTTCAAACTGAGAGTATATATAAAACTTTGGGTTAATCTGAAAATCGGCACTCTGTCCATATCCACGATAATCATAGGTGAGAACATTATACCCAAGCGACAAAAAATTACTTGCAATCTCAATCATATCGGCCATGTTGCCATCACCATCATCGCTCAGAATTATGGTTTTGCATGGATTTTCCTTGCTGTTAAAAAACCAGCCCTTTAGCAGGATTTTATCGGAGGTTTCTATACTCACTTCCTTATAATCCATTCCATAATCAGCAGGTGTTGCTGCATAAGTTTTCGATGGATTTAAAGCATATATTCTGAATGATAATACACAGAATACTGCAATGACTAAAACAATTTTTCTCATCTGATTGACTTGTTTTGGGTTTTGAATAAAGACGAAAAATACTAAAAATTGACATCAGAAAGGCAATAATTTTACCATTACATCAATATGCCTTTGCCGATATTTTTCCCTAAATTTGCAGTACAGTTTATCCGCCTGAAAAATGAAGCAAACCGACATAAGTCAGTTCGATCCCAAAGAATATATTTTAGCCAGAAATATTCACCAGAATAATCTGAAAAATATTGATCTGGCCATTCCCCATAATAAACTTGTTGTAATAACAGGTGTATCCGGATCCGGCAAATCATCACTTGCTTTTGAAACCTTATATGAAGAAGGCAGAAGGCGGTATGTTGAAAGCTTGTCGGCTTATGTCCGCCAGTTTTTAGGTAAGATTAAAAAACCTCTGGTCGATTATATTAAAGGATTACCACCTGCAATTGCAATTGAACAAAAACAATCCAGTTCAAATTCCCGGTCAACTGTTGGTACGGTAACCGAGATCTACCATTACTTTAAATTGCTTTATGCCAGGATGGGGAAAACATATTCTCCTGTATCAGGTAAAGAGGTAAAACGCCAGCAGGTTGATGATGTGGTTGATTTTGTTAAAAACCAGCCCGAAGGAACCCGGCTCTATATCATGTCGCCGGTTTACAGGTTAAAAGACCGTACATGGCAGGATGAACTGGAGATTATCCTTCAGAAAGGCTTTCCCAGGATTCTGATCCATGATAAAATCGAAAAAGTGGAAGAGTTGCTGGCACCTTTTATTCAACCGGGATTAGAAAAAGAAAAAAAAAGCATCGAAAAAGGTTTGCAGGATGAGGCATACCTGTTGGTTGACCGAATTGTAATCAGGGATGTTTCTGCTTCACGTATAGCCGATTCTGTACAGACTGCATTTTATGAAGGCAACGGACGGTGTGTAATTGAATTACTTGATGATCAGAATGAATGTGCAACAAGGCGTTTGCCTTTTTCAAATACTTTTGATGAGGATGGGATCACTTTTGAAGAACCACATCCCGACTTGTTTTCTTTTAACAGTCCTCATGGTGCCTGCCCTGCATGCAATGGGTTTGGTGAATTACTGGGCATTGATGAAGATAAGGTGATTCCGGATAAGAATTTATCCTTGTACGATGGTGCTGTGTTGTGCTGGGAAGGTGCTAAAATGAGCGAATGGAAAAAAGAATTCATCGTGAAAGCTGCAAAATACGATTACCCGATTTTCAGGTCGTATAATGAACTGACTATTGCCGAACGCAATCTTTTATGGGATGGTGATAATGAAATTGAAGGCATAAGCGACTTTTTCGAATTCCTCGAAAGCAATACCTACAAGCTTCATTACCGTGTATTTTTATCACGGTTCAAGGGAAGGACATTTTGCCGGACTTGTCAGGGCACGAGGCTCAGAAAGGAAGCATCCTATGTAAAAATAGATGGCAAAAGTATTGGCGAATTGCTTAATATCCCGATTTCAGAACTTTACCGGTTTTGCCTGGAGTTCAGCGAAAGGCACCAGGATAACCAGGTTGCCCGGAGATTAATGATTGAAATCAACACCCGGTTAAAGATGATGTCGGATGTCGGACTTGGATATCTTACCCTGAACCGCAATTCACGAACATTATCGGGTGGCGAAACCCAAAGGATTCAATTAATTTATTCCATCGGGAGCCCGCTTACCGGCAGCTTGTATATCCTTGATGAACCAAGTATCGGACTTCATCCAAAGGACACTTATGAGTTGATTAAGATATTGCAAAACCTGAAATCGCTGGGTAACAGTGTTCTGGTAGTTGAGCACGATGAAGATATCATCCGCTCAGCCGATCAGATCATCGACCTTGGTCCGTTTGCTGGTACTGAAGGTGGCGAACTTGTGTTCCAGGGGACTATTGATGAGATATTGAAGGATCCCTATAGCCTGACTGCAAAATACCTGATAGATCCGCATCTTGTGCCTTTACCTGAAAAAAGGCGGCCGGGTGCCGGATTTATTGAACTTATCAGGGCCAGAAAATTCAATCTGAATAATATTGATGTCAGATTCCCGGTTAATGCACTCACGGTTGTAACAGGTGTGAGCGGTTCTGGAAAAACAACCCTTGTCAGGGAAGTGATCTATGAATCATTCAAAAACGAAACTTCTCCATATCATCCTGAACCTGTAAATTGCAGCGAGGTTAAAGGAGCCATTCAAAAAATCTGTTTTGCAGAATTCATCGGTCAGGATAGTATCGATCGCTCAAGAAGGTCAAATCCGGTAACATATCTTAAAATATTCGACAGCATACGTGAACTTTTTGCCAACCTTCAAATTTCGAAGATCAGAGGTTATACTCCGGCATTCTTTTCTTTCAATGTTGAAGGCGGAAGGTGTGATGAATGTAAGGGCGATGGGAAAATACTCGTCGAAATGCAGTTTGTTGCCGATATGCACCTTGTGTGCGAATCATGCGGAGGTAAAAGATATAAGAGCGAAATTCTGGAGGCTACCTACAATGAAAAAAACATCGACGATATTCTGAACATGACTGCCCGCGAAGCCATCTCCTTTTTTAAAGAGCATAATAATATCGTAACCGGACTGGAACCCCTGATTGAGGTGGGTCTTGATTATCTGAAACTCGGACAACCCACATCTACGCTGAGTGGCGGTGAGGCACAACGTTTAAAACTAGCCAGTTTTCTGACCAAAGGTCACAAAAGTGTGGAGCCCATGCTCTATATATTTGACGAACCCACAACAGGTCTGCATTGGAACGATATCCATAACCTGCTCAATGCGCTGAATGCATTGATTGACATTGGGCATACCGTAATGGTGATTGAACACAACCTCGAAGTAATCAAGAATGCCGATTATGTGATTGACCTGGGACCCGGAGGAGGGGATAAAGGAGGCAATATCGTTTTTCAGGGAACACCTGAAGGTCTTATACTTAACAAAGATTCCTTTACTGCCGGGTACCTGGAGAAAAAGATGGTGGCGAGAAAGTTGGCTGAATGAAAAAGGGGATTCCTGACTTCATAATCAGTTGACATTCTTACCGTTTTATAGCCAAATTGTAAAAGTAGGGAAATTGCCCTATTGAAATTATCAGAAGCTTTATTCTAATAACTCAGATGAGGGTGAAAATTTGTGTATATATCAGGGTGCCAGCCTCTCAATTTTCCAACTTTTATCCTTTTGCAAAGTATACCTGAACCTATCATGCAGCCGGTTTTCCCTGCCCTGCCAGAATTTGATCATTTCGGGAAGTACAACATAACCTCCCCAAAAATCAGGTTTTGATATTTTTTTATTTCTAAAAAACTCGGTCTTTTCAGCAAACATTTTCTCCAGTTCTTCCCTGTTTTCCAGCACCCTGCTTTGAGGTGAAGCCCAGGCAGCAATTTTATTTTCTTCAGGCCGGCTGTTAAAATATTCTTCAGACCTTTCTTTTGTTAATTTTTGAGCCTTCCCTTCAATTCTTACCTGTCTTGCCTGATCAAGCCAAAGAAAGTTCAGGGATACAAATGGATTTTTTTGAATATCCAGTGCCTTTTGGCTTTCATAATTCGTAAAAAACTCAAAGCCCTGTTCATGCATCCCTCGCAAAAGCACAATTCGGGACGATGGCTTACCTTCAACCCCCACAGTACTCAAACACATGGCATACGGTTCCCGGATACCAAAAGCAATTGCTTCGTCGAGCCATTTCTGAAATAGATGAATGGGAGCAGCTGACAAGCTGGAAAAGTCCAATGGCTGGTATAAGTAATCATTATGGTTAAAGTCGAATTCGTTTGACATACAATACGGCAGTTTCTTATAAATGGGTAAGCATTTTTTTATAATGCAAATTTACGATCATTTCTTTTATTGAGCTAGGATGTGGTAAAAGACGAAAACCTCTTTTGGAATCAAAAGGAATTAACGAATTTTTATTCACATGAAACAGAATAATTTGTTAAATTTCTCCTGCATTTATTAAACATTTCAAACTTATGAAAAGCTATTTCCGGGTTTATTTCATCATCAGCATTTTTATCTTAGCCGGTGTTTCACAGGCTCATTCACAGCAACGTACCATAAACCAGACTGGAACTCATTCCTATGTGGCCGGACCCACTTCAATGGAAATCGATTTACAGGGTGCCGAAAAAGAATGCCTGAACTGGAGCTGGGCAGCATGCCTGCAGGCTGTGTTTAAGTTTTACGGACTTGAGTTAAAACAGCAACAAATTGTTCAGAGAATGTTCAAAGGATTGCCTTGTAATGAACCCAATTCTTTTCAGGTCATGAACGGCATGATGGGGTGGGCACCCGATAGCGGGAAAAAGTTCTCTACTGTTTATGCCCAGGGAGGTGTCTGGACGAATGACAAAATTATAGATGCCCTTGCTAACAGGACCCCGCTTATTATTACCCTTCAAACTGCCCCAGGGAAAAAACAGGTTTATATTTTAATTTCAATTTATTATACTGAAGATGGCGGAATGAAAGTGCCTGATAAAGTGGTTATTATGGAACCGGTAGCCGATGCCCAGCCTTTTATAGTTGTACCCTGGGATAAATATTCATCCGAAAAACCTGAAGTGTTTAAATTCTGGATTACAAAGAAATCAATTTCTCCCAAAAAGTGAAGATTGGGAAATAAAAGTAATAAAACCATTCAATGAGTAAGATTTCTACTCATCAAAATCACTGGTCTTTTTGAATCCTATTGGTTTACGCTCTTTAAAATCAAGTTCGTTTTGCTTTGCCTGTTCAAATTGTTTCAGATATTCAAAAATAAGTTCAATTTTTTTATCCTGTTCTATATCATTTTTTCCCAGCATTTCCAACTTATGTAATATTTCTTTGTGAGTAGTAAGTAATTCCCGTAACCTTACAAAAATCTCAATAATTCTGTTTCCCATTAAGATCGCCCTTTCAGAATTTAAAACATAAGCCAATTGTAAAACACCGAATTCTGTAAAAGCATGTGGTAAAAATGGAGAATACTTTAGATTTTTCAGGTGGTCGCATATTGCGACCACATCTGCTTTCTCACCTTTAGTTAACTCAAACATAAAATGATCAGGAAAGCGTTTAATATTTCTTTTTACCTGTTCATTAAGTCTTTTTGTAGGAATATCAAATAATTCAGCCAGATCATAATCTATCATCACACTAAAACCTCTTATTTTAAGGATTTTATTGACTATTGTATCATCAGGTAAAATGAGTTTATTTTCATCAGTATCTACCATATATTATTCTATATTCTTAAAATAGTAAAGAAAACTAATTATAAGTAGTCGCATTTTGCGACCACTTTATTCAACTACTCTGAGACTCTTATCTTAATTTTCTAAACTAACGTGAGATCGGCTTTTTCCCGGTCTGTTGGCAGGAAAAAAGCAGAAAACTAAAAAAAATAGCATTCCTATTAAAAGGAGAGTCAGTATTTTCATAATTATATAACTGGTAACTTATCCTATTTAAACACACTCAACAAAGATGAGGTCATTAACTTCCCTTTCGAATCGTAGGTTTCACTCTTAACCAATCCAACATCCTTTGCATACCATTCAACACCTTTGGTGATCATTTCAACCATCATAAAGGTTTTCATATCATGTGAAATTTTTACGCAATCAAAGGTTCCTGCCGGAGTAGTAATCGATTCCTTGCCTTCTACCTTCCTGTTGTATACCTCCACAGTCATCTTAAATCCACCTGGCATACCCTGTACCTGTCCTTCAAGGGAAAACTTGCCGGATTTGAGTGTCTGACCTGGTTGTGGATTTGCAGGGAAGTCAAGATTATCGGCGTTGACCGTTACCTGCATATCCTTAAAGTTGTTCATTCCGTTTTGGTCGATGTTGCTCCTCATATCAAGAAAGAACACACCATTGTCGCAACCGGCTGCATAATTGTTTTTCCCAAGGCTTTTTCCCTTACTGTCGAAAGATTCTGATTCAATTGCCAGTTTAACACTGTTTCCATTTATTGTTTTTTCTTTAAGCTGGCTCTTTACTGTAGATGACAGTTTGTTTTTTGAATCAAATTGCTGGGTTTCCCATATTGCGCCTTGCTTCGTGGGCATGTATGAAACACAGTCCTGTGCAAATACAATAAGTACCTGTGTAAAAACAAAAATCAGCAGAAAAAATACAGTTTTTTTCATCTTAATTTTTTTTTTAAAGGTTTATAAAAAATATGATAGCCATTTTTAGACTGACAAATTAAACTCCCTTAAAACATTATTCAACGACGTTTTTTTATCGGTCGATTCTTTTCTTTTTCCTATAATCAAAGCTGCTGTTACGCCATATACACCAGCCGGATATTTTTTATTGTAGGTACCGGGTATCACAACAGAACCTGCCGGAACGAAGCCTTTATATTCCACCGGATCAGAACCTGTAACATCAATCACTTTTGTAGACCCGGTTATGACCACATTTGCTCCCAGCACCGCTTCTTTTTCGATTCTAACACCTTCTACAATGATACATCTTGAACCTATGAAACAATGATCCTCAATAATCACCGGGTTTGCCTGCACAGGTTCAAGCACACCGCCAATTCCCACTCCACCGCTGAGATGAACATGTTTCCCGATCTGTGCACACGAACCAACCGTTGCCCAGGTATCTATCATGGTTCCTTCGTCAACATAAGCGGCTATGTTCACAAAAGAAGGCATTAAAATAACTCCGGGAGAAATATATGATCCAAAGCGGGCAATTGCCCCTGGTATGATCCTGATTCCAAGATTTTTATAATTTTTTTTCAAATCAACCATGTCATAGTATTCAATATCACCGGCATTGATGTTTTTCATTCCGGTAATTGAGAAATACAGGATAACTGCTTTTTTGATCCACTCATTAACCTTCCAGCCTTGTTCCGACTTTTCCGCCACCCTTATCATTCCTTTATCGAGCAATTCAATTGTTTCATTGATAGCCGACTTTACAGCCTGATCTTTTAAAAGGGTCCTGTTTTCCCAGGCTTCCGATATGATTGTTATCGAATTTTTTAAGTCCATATTCAATATTTAAAATCGTGAAAGGAAAATACTATTCCCCCGGCCACCTATAAGTTCAATGGTACCGTCGTTATTGAGGTCATACATTAAAAATTTGGACTGGCAGGCAACCGGAAAGTTACGGTAAATGTTACCTTCATAATCGACCAGGAATACACTCTGTGTCTCGTTATTCAGATAAGCAATATAATTTTTCCCCTTGATATTCAGGTACGTTGGCTTGCCATCGATGGGGTTGTCAAGAATGATCGACATCAGTGCTTTGCCATCAGTGCTGAAGGAGGCTATATTATTATTTTCGGCAAATACCAGTTCTTTAACACCATCATTATTAATATCGATATAATCCAGTGTCATGGCAGATGACCATTTGCCAAGCAGCTGAATATCAGCCTTTCCTGTAGGGTAAACGAAATAACATTTCCCGTTTGTATCGGCTGAAATGAGTATTGTTTTGCTTAATTCATCTCCGGGCTTCATATAAAAGGGGTTGTCAAAATGAGTTTTTAGGTCCATTGGTTTAATAATATCTTCACCCTTGGTTCCGATAAGATAAAATATTCCTTTGGTGCTTACTCCCAGGTAATATGTTTTACCGCTATTTATAAAATACTTCAATGGCATGTTTAAGGTACCTTTAATTTTTCTCGGATACCATCCCACTAAGGGTTTTCCTGTTTTAGCATAACCATATATACCTCCGTTTGCACAACCGGTAAAAAATATAAAATCGTTATTTTTACTGAAATCAAACATCGAAAGTCCGGAAGTTGCTTTGGCTGGAAGCTTAAGTGGAAAATTGGCAACGTTCATCCCATTCCGGTCAATAAGCTGTATGTTTTTTTCTGTTGTGAAAAGGTATTGTAATTTATCGTTATCAAAATAATCAACCTGGTATACTTCGCCTACCAAAGGAGCATCGAGTTGCTTTTTCCAGAGAATTTTCCCTCCGCCATCAATCAGGTACATTTTATTCAAGGCATCAAATACGATTAGTTCGTTTGCTCCCGTATTATGGTTCTTTACCACAAAAGGTCTGGATATATAATTTGTATCAAGTTGCGTTTCCCAAACGGTACCACCTTCCAGCGCAGTATTGGACTGAGAATATTTTGCGGCAATCTCGCTATAGATTCCATTACTGCTGTTTGATAACTGGAA
>Ga0182027_10005157_pt1 | contig 19954 bp, 17 predicted proteins | sample 712E1DmetaG_FD_121300 | JGI IMG/M metagenome (GOLD analysis project Ga0182027, IMG submission 121300) | Permafrost microbial communities from Stordalen Mire, Sweden - 712E1D metaG (Illumina Assembly) | ecosystem: Environmental > Terrestrial > Soil > Wetlands > Permafrost | place: Sweden...
ACATTGAGAAACCTACTTTCACTGGTAAGCAATTTTTCTAAATATTCCGTAAGTTATACTCACTTAAAATCATTTTAAAAATTTATCTGAAAGGATTAGTGCTATGCCGCACAAACCTTTTAAAAATGAGCCGCTGACCGATTTTTCCAAACCAGAAAATCGCAAAGCGATGGAAAAAGCATTAGCCAACGTTAAGGCAATACTGGGAAAAGAATATCCTCTCGTTATCGGTGGAGAGGAAATTCACACTGACGACAAATTGAAATCCATAAATCCTTCTCAGCCAAACGAAGTAGTCGGAGTGTTCTCAAAGGCAAATCCAGATCTCGCGAATAAAGCCATCGAAACTGCGGCTCAAAAGTTTGAAGAATGGAAATGGATCGATCCAAGAAAGCGCGCCGAGTACCTTTTCAAAGCCGCAAAACTGATGCGCCTACGGAAACACGAATTCAGCACGGTGATGATTTACGAAGTCGGCAAGACATGGCCCGAAGCCGATGCCGATACGGCAGAAGCAATCGATTTTCTTGAGTTTTACGCTCGCGAAATGCTGCGGTATTCCGCCAAGCAGCCCATAACAAAAATTCCCGGTGAGAAAAATGAGCTATGGTACATTCCGCTCGGTGTTGGAGTTGTTGTACCGCCATGGAATTTTGCGCTTGCAATTCTTGCGGGTATGACATCAGCCGCTGTCGTTGCCGGTAATACAGTCGTATTGAAACCTTCCAGCGATTCGCCGCTTACCGGCTGGATGTTCTTTAATTTAATGCGGGAGGTTGGATTACCTGCCGGTGTTATCAATTTTGTTACCGGTTCAGGTGCAACGGTTGGCGATGTGCTTGTTGCACATCCGAAAACACGGTTTGTATCCTTCACTGGATCGAAAGAAGTCGGTATGCATATCTATGAACTTGCGGCGAAAGTTCAACCCGGGCAAAAATGGCTGAAGCGTGTCGTTGCAGAGATGGGCGGTAAAGATTCTCTCGTTATCGATGATCAAACAGATCTCGATGCGGCAGTTCATGCGGCCATGGTCTCGGCATTTGGTTTCCAGGGACAAAAATGTTCTGCTGCATCCCGTGCAATCGTCGTCGAGAAAGTGTACGATAAGTTTCTCGATTTATTAAAAGTAAAGGTCGATAAACTCAAAACAGGCCGTTCAGACGACCCGGTGAATTATATGGGTCCGGTAGTGAATAAAAGTGCGGAAGATAAAATTCTCTCGTACATCCAAAAGGGAATTCAAGAAGGCGGCAGGTTGATGTGCGGCGGCGGCAAAGCTGAAGGTAACGGGTTTTTCATCAGGCCGACCGTCATTGCCGACGTCGATCCGAAAGCAACAATTGCACAGGAGGAAATTTTCGGCCCTGTGCTTGCTGTCATTAAAGCGAAAGATTTTGATAGTGCACTCGAAATTGCCAACAATACTGAATTTGGGCTCACCGGCGGCGTCTGGACGAAGAATAGAAAGAAGATTGAAAAAGCGAAGAAGGTTTTCCACGTTGGAAACTTTTATGTGAATCGAAAAATAACCGGAGCGTTTGTCGGCGTGCATCCCTTCGGCGGATTTAATATGTCCGGCACCGATTCAAAAGCCGGAGGACGGGATTACTTACTGCTCTTCATGCAGGCGAAAGCATTGTCGGAAAAGATCAATTAAGATTGGGAGATTGTGAGATAATAGATTTTATGATTTTGTACTTAAAGGGAAACAACTTGAGTACATTAAATTTCTCTCATCGTCCATTGTGACCTATTCAATCGAAAATGTCAGAATATATTAAATGTTCATATTGCAGCGAAGAGATTACAAGCGACAGCGATTTTTGTCCGCACTGCGGTACATTGTTTGAGGAAGCCGGCGAGGTGTTCTGCGATTTGCATCCGCAGGATTCCGGAGCAGGTGTGTGTATTATCTGCCGCAAACTTTGCTGTGAAGAATGCGGAGCCAATGTGCGCGGGAGATATTTTTGTTCGGCGCATCGAAAAATCAAGGTGGAACAGGACTGGGCTGAAGTTTTTCGTTCAACTGAATTATCCGAAGCGGAATTGGTGAAATCCGTTTTGGAATCTATCGGGCACAAGGTGCAAGTGCAAAATTTTAACTCTGTCGGATTTATCTGGGATGGCGGCGGCGATTCGCCCATCTCGCGCAGCAACATCAACAAGCCCGCAAAAGTATTTGTACCCATTCCCGAATATTTGGATGCCATGGAAGAAATTGTAGAATGGAAATCATCGGAAACTAACGTTGATCTTGATGAAGCGGAATCTGAGAATTAGCTCGGAAGAAAAGAAGGATTTACCATGAAGATTCATGAATATCAAGGAAAAGAAATTCTCAAAAAATTTGGAGTTCCTGTGCCGAAAGGTGAAGTGGCGTTCACCATCGATGAAGCGGTGAAAGCGGCTGAGAAGATCGGCGGGAGTGCCTGGGTAATCAAAGCGCAAATTCATGCAGGCGGACGCGGAAAAGGCGGCGGCGTGAAACTTGCGAGGAGCCTGGATGAAGTTCGAGAGCGTGCAGGTGAAATCCTCGGCATGCGGCTCATTACGCATCAAACAGGATCGGAGGGACGCATCGTCCGCCGCCTTCTTGTTGAACAGGGCATGAATATCGCGAAGGAAATGTATGTCGGCATTACCCTGGATCGCCAGCGCTCGCAAAATGTGGTTATGGTATCGACGGAAGGCGGAATGGAAATTGAAAAAATTGCTGCCGAAACACCGGAGAAGATATTGAAAGAAACAGTCGATCCTGTCATCGGCTTTCAACAGTTTCAAGCACGAACGCTTTGCTTCGGGCTCGGGTTAACAGGCGATGCATTGAAAAACGGTGTAAAATTTTTATTGGCGCTCTATAAAGCATACGAAGCCACCGACGCATCCCTCGCTGAAATAAATCCTCTTGTCTTGACCCAGGAAGGGCATGTCGTTGCGCTCGATGCCAAGATCAACTTTGATGATAACGCACTTTTCCGCCATCCGGAATATGAACAGCTGCGTGATATCGATGAAGAAGAACCGCTTGAGGTGGAAGCCGCGGCGTCCAATCTTAATTATATAAAACTCGACGGCAATGTCGGCTGTATGGTCAACGGCGCCGGACTTGCAATGGCGACGATGGATATTATCAAGCTTGCCGGCGGAATGCCTGCGAATTTTCTTGATGTCGGCGGCGGTGCAAGCGCCGAGACGGTGGAAGCCGGGTTTAAAATTATTTTGAAAGATGAGAACGTCAAAGCCATTCTCATTAATATTTTCGGGGGAATTGTGCGGTGCGATCGTGTGGCAAAAGGAGTCGTGGAAGCAGCGAAAAATGTCGATGTCCGGGTTCCGATCGTCGTACGTCTCGCAGGTACGAATGCCGAACTTGCGGCAGAGATATTAGAAAACTCCGGATTAAAATTTCTTATCGCCGGCAATTTAAAAGAAGCCGCAGAGAAAGTAACACATGCGATAGCGGCATGAGTCAACAGCATTCAGCAATCAGTTATCAGTATTTAGTTACCGACATTCAACTATGAAGAGAACCATCAAAGCTGTTGTACATAAGTATAAACTAGGTAAAGAGCCGAACGATTTTTCTTACTGGCGAAGACAACGTGTAGAACGACGTCTTTCTACGGCAGAAGAACTTCGACAATTATTTTTCCAATTCAAATATGGAACTCGACCAAAATTTCAAAGAGTTTGTCGAATTATTAAATCGGCACAAAGTTGAATATCTGATCATCGGAGGATATGCCGTTATCGCGCATGGTTATCCACGGTCAACAGGCGATCTTGATGTGTGGGTAAACCCTACTGTATCGAATGCGAAGAAAGTGCTACATGTGCTTAAAGATTTCGGTTTTGGCGGATTAAAAATCGCAGAAAAAGACATATCTACAAAAGGAACGATTCTACAACTTGGTTATGTACCACTTCGTATTGACGTTATAACCGCAATTGATGGAGTGGAGTTTGCTTCTGCTTTTCCAAAAAGATTTACAAAGCGATTTTCAGGAAATATTATGAATTTTATCAGCATGCAGGATCTGAAAGCAAATAAAGCCAGGGTCGGCAGGCACCAGGATCTCGCAGATTTAGAAAGACTCACTGAGAAAAAACGAAAGAAAACTCATTAACTCATTTTTCCTTTTTTATTGGTCTCAACAACTCATAGACTCATTATCTCATAGACTTTTATTATGCCCTGGAATGAAAATTACGAACCGGTGATTGGACTCGAAGTTCACGCGCAACTTTTAACAAAGTCGAAAGCTTTCTGCAGCTGTTCGACAAAGTTCGGCAATGCTCCGAACTCCAATGTTTGCCCTGTCTGTCTCGGTATGCCGGGGGTGCTTCCTGTGTTAAACAAGAACCATGTCGAGTTCATTATGAAGATGGGCCTTGCGACAAACTGCACCATCGCGCCAAAATCCATTTTCGCCAGAAAAAATTATTTCTATCCCGATTTGCCGAAGGGTTACCAGATATCGCAATATGAAGAGCCGATATGTATGAACGGCTGGCTGGATGTCGAGCTGAAGGATGGTACAACACGCCGAATCGGCATAACACGCATTCACATGGAAGAAGACGCCGGCAAATCGATTCACGATCAGGATACCGATACGCTAGTGGATGTGAACCGGTGCGGTGTTCCGCTCATCGAGATCGTGAGTGAACCCGATATGCACACGCCGCATGAAGCATATCAATATCTCTCCATGATTCGCCAGATCGTCACCTATCTGGGCATCTGCGACGGCAATATGGAAGAAGGCAGCCTTCGATGCGATGCAAACGTTTCTGTCCGAAAAAAAGGCGAGACAAAATTAGGCACGAAGCTCGAGGTAAAAAATTTGAATTCCTTCCGGTTCGTCGAGAAGGCGCTGGAATATGAAATCACCCGTCAAATCGAAGCGCTTGAAAACGGAGAAAAGATAATTCAGCAAACATTATTATGGGATTCCGATAAAGGAATGTGCATTCCGATGCGCTCGAAAGAGGAAGCGCATGATTATCGCTACTTCCCGGATCCGGATTTAGCGCCGGTACTGGTGAATCAGAAGTGGATTGACGATATAAAAGCGCAATTGCCGGAGCTGCCGGTTGTCCGCCGCAATCGCTACATGAACGAATTCAAATTGCCGAAGTACGATGCCGATATTCTTACCGGTGAGCGCGAGCTGGCGGACTATTTTGACGGCATCATTTCAAATCTCAAAACGAAAAGCGAAGAGACCTTTAAGATTGCAAGCAATTGGACCATGGGTGACGTTCTTCGTGTCATCAACGACCGGCACATCGCGGTTTCAGACTTTCCCGTGAGCCCCAAAAATCTGTCGGACATGATCAATCTCATTATCGACGGAACTATCAGCGGGAAAATTGCCAAAGATGTGTTCGAGGAAATGCTGATGACACAGGAATCACCGAAAGCGATCGTCGAGAAAAAAGGCTTGATGCAGGTGAGCGATGAATCGGCGATCGAAAAAGTAATTGACGAAATTCTTGCAAATAATCAGGGACAGGTGGAACAGTACAAAAGCGGGAAACAGCAGGTCTTCGGCTTCTTTATCGGCCAGACCATGAAAGCGATGAAAGGCAAAGCGAATCCGAAAGTGGTGAATGAGGTGTTGACAAGGAAATTGAGAAATTGAGAGCAAGAGATAGAAGAAGACATGCATAATCTTGAAGAACTGCAGGTATATCATAAAGCATTAATCTTTACAAAAGCGGTTAGAAAGATAGTGAAGGCTTTTCCAAAAGACGAATTGTTCGGACTCATCTCTCAATTCAAACGGGCGGCCGACTCAATTGTGCTCAATATTGCAGAAGGAGCAGGTAATTCGTCAAACAAGGAGTTTATTCATTTTCTCGACTATTCCATTCGTTCATCATTTGAATGTAAAGGTTGTATCGATATTGCACTTGAAAATAAATTTATTAATCAAACGGATTATCAGATGCTGCTTGCAGATACCAATGAACTCATAGCTATGCTCTATGGGCTTCAGAAACATCTTAAGCAGAGACTCAAATGATTTTCATCTCATAATCTTAACTTCTCACAATCTAATAACTTGGAAAAAACATGCGCCCCAAAATCATTGCCGGTAACTGGAAAATGTACAAAGACATCAATGAGTCGGCAGAGCTCTTGAACGGTCTTAAAACAAAACTTGCTGTCCTGCCAAACGGAGTGAAAGCGATTGTCTGTCCGCCATTCACCTCTCTCGCTCTTGCGAAGGAATTACTCAAAGGATCGCCCATCGCACTTGGCGCCCAGAACATGTATCCCGAAGACGAAGGTGCATATACGGCAGAAATATCTCCGAGGATGCTGAGGTCGGTTGGATGTCAATATGTGATTCTCGGGCATTCGGAGCGGCGGCAGTATTTTCAAGAATCGGATGATTTTATTAATAAGAAGGTAAAGAAGGCGATTGCAGCGGGATTAATTCCAATTATTTGCGTTGGAGAATCGCTGCAGGAACGCGAAAAGAATATTACCAATCTTGTTGTAACAACTCAAATCACCGGATGTGTCCAGGGCATTCCGGCATCCGATATCGAAAAATCGATTATTGCGTACGAACCTGTCTGGGCAATTGGTACCGGCAAGGTTGCGACTCCCCAGCAAGCGCAGGATGTGCACAAACTTATTCGCGGACTTCTTGCCAAGCTGTACAGCTCCTCAATGGCAGAAAAAGTTGTCATTCAGTACGGCGGCAGTGTAAAACCGGATAATGCGAAAGAGTTATTACATCAACCCGACATCGACGGTGCACTCGTCGGGGGTGCTTGCCTGAAAGCGGATTCATTTACAGCGATTGTAGAAGCGGCCGTGTAAAATTCCCTACTTTATCTCTTGATTAAAAAGGGGCAGCATCTGATTTTGAGATGCTACCCCTTTTTTAAACTCCCAATTCAATTCTGCATTAGATTATTGGCAGATTACCGGAACTTTTCGTATCTTTCGACTGTTTAACTTATATGGTCGAAAGGTCAATTATGGAACATTCGCTTTCGAGGGATAAAGAAGAACTTATATTGCAAGCCGCCCGGCGCCGGTTTGCCGCATATAGTTACTCGAAGGTGACGATGGACGAGATTGCTGAGGACATCGGCATGGCAAAAGCTTCCCTCTATTATTATTTCCCGACAAAAGAAGCGATTTTCCGGTCGGTGGTTCAGCATGAACAGGAAGAATTTCTTGCCCGGGCAAAAGAAGTGTTTGCACATAATGGTTCAGCAGACAATAAGATGATTGAATATGTTCAGCTCCGGCTGAAACTGACGGAACGGCTTAGCAACCTCAGCCAGATTCACCAGCAGGCGTGGCACGAGGTCAAGCCGATCTTCAATGAACTCTTCAAGACATTCGTCCAGCATGAACTTCACTATGTGACGCAGATCCTTCAGGAAGGCAGGAAATCAGGAGAGTTCCGTCTTGAAGAACCCAAAAAAATCGCGTCCATGATTCTGCACGTCCTTCAGGGACTTCATCTTCGCTTCTTTCGAGGATACGACCAGCAGGCGATCGATGAATCCGACCATGAGTTATTTGAACATGAAACTTTACTTTTTGTAAATACCATTCTTTATGGTATATGCAAAAAATCAAAACATTAATAGAACGAAAGGAAGTTCTTTCATGCCACAGCAAGACGATAAGTCCCGAGGGGACAAGTTTGATAAACCAAAACCTCCACTATCCGATCAGAGAGAAATCAGCACCACGAACGGAGACGATGCAGCGCCGATTGAATCCGTGCCCCTCTATAGAAATGTAAAGGTTGTTATACCGCTGTTTCTTGTCGTGCTGGCGATTGCCATTTTTGCATGGCGGTACTATATAACATTGCGCGATTTTGTCTCAACGGATGATGCATACATCGACGGAGACAGGGTCTCTGTCAGTGCAAAAATATTAGGGAGAATAGATCAGCTGACAGCTGACGAAGGAGATTCGGTTCGGCAGGGACAAATTCTGGTTCGGCTGGACGACAGCGACTTGCGTGCACAGGAAGCGCAGGCGAAAGCTTCACTCGCATTTGCCCGGGAAAATATAGCACTTGCAAAAGTCAACGTAGAGAAAGCCCAGATGGATTATCAACGGGCATTGTCGCAATTTAAAGAGAGTGTTATTCCAAAAGAGCAGTATGACCATGCGCAAAGCGAATTAGAATCGACGAAGGCACGACTCAATATTGCCAATGCACAGACAACGGCTGCACAAGCACAGCTTGGCGTGATCCAAACACAATTGACGAACACCGTGATCGAATCACCGATGACCGGCGTCATTTCCAGGCGCTGGGTTCTATCTGGCGATATCGTGCAACCCGGGCAATCTATTTTCACGATCTATAACGTGAAAGATGTTTGGGTAACGGCAAATCTGGAAGAAACGAGTCTGTCGAATTTACGTCTCGGTGATAAAGTGGACATAAGCGTTGATTCGTATCCCGATAGTAAATTTACCGGGACTATTCTGCGCCTCGGTTCCAACACAGCATCGCAATTTTCTTTGATCCCGCCGAATAACGCATCCGGGAATTTTACGAAAGTGACGCAGCGTGTTCCGATAAAGATCTCGATCGAACGGACAGACAGCAGCCGTTCGCAGAATCTCAATTTACTGCCCGGTATGTCAGTTGAAGTCAAGGTGAGGGTCCGATAACAATGTTTTCAGGCATCCTCCAGCGTTTGAAACTAGTATTCACGAATCGTGTACCCTCGCTTCATTATGAACACACCTCGTACCGATGGTGGGTTTTGGCGAACATCATGATCGGCACTTTTATGGCTGTGCTCGATGCCACGATCGTGGATGTATCCTTATCGAAAATTATGGCATCGTTCGGAATTACCGTCGATAAAGCCGAATGGGTGATTACCGCATACATGCTGGTCTTTGCTGTCATGCTCCCGACCTCGGGATGGATCGCAGATCACTTCGGATACAAGAGAACATATTTTTTAGCATTGTTCTTGTTTACGCTTGGTTCATTCCTTTGCGGGCAGGCGTGGAATGAAAACATGCTTATCACGTTCAGAATCGTTCAGGCGTGCGGTGCGGGATTGATCATGCCGACCGGCATGGCGATTGTCACCCGCGAATTTCCGCCGCGGCAGCGCGGGCTGGCGCTCGGGTTCTGGGCTATTTCAGCAGCGGCTTCGGTATCGCTCGGCCCTATGATAGGCGGGTACCTCATCGATACTATTAATTGGAATGCAATTTTTAATGTGAATGTCCCGGTCGGCATTATGGGTTTGTTTGCAACGGCAGTCATTCAGCGTGAATACAAAACGGAGTATTCGCGGTCATTCGACGTGATAGGATTCGTCTCGATGGCAGCATTTCTTTGCGCACTGCTCCTCGCATTGACAGACGGCAATGCTGCGTGGAATACCGGCGGGTGGACGTCTCCGTTCATCATCTCATGTTTTATTATATCGGCAGTCGCTCTTGTTGTGTTTCTCGTGACGGAATTTACCATTGAACACCCGCTCATTGACTTGCGCTTGTTCAAAGATTTTAATTTCAGTATGGCGAACGGTGTTCTCTTCATTTTCGGATTCGGGATGTTCGGCAGCACATTTTTACTTCCCCTGTATCTGCAGCTGTCAATGGGATATACGGCATTTCAGGCAGGCTCGCTATTTCTGCCTGTCGGAATTCTTCAGGCGGTTACCGCTCCGATTTCAGGCTATTTGTCGGACAAGGTAAATCCGAAAGTTCCTGCAGCGATCGGCATCACACTGCTGGCATTCAGCCTTTTCCTCAACAGTTCATTATCTTTTTATTCAGAACGCCATCAAATCATGCTTGCCCTGTACATCCGCGGATTTGCCATGGGATTGATGTTCACACCTCTTAATATGACGGCGCTTTCCAATATCCCGCGCCACAAAATCGGTCAGGCATCGGGGTTGTTTAATGTCATCCGGCAAATAGGCGGAAGCTTCGGCATTGCATTTATGAGCACCATGCTGCTGCGCCGAACCATTTATCACACGGCAGCATACAGTCAGGTTGTGAACCAGCAATCGGATGCATTTCGTCAGGCTGCACAGCACTTGTCGCGGTTTAGCATGAATGCGGTTGGCGGTAATCAATCTCTTTCGGCGATGCGGGCGAATGCTCTTATTGCCTCGCACATTTCTACCCAGGCGTTTATCCAGTCCGTTGCCGACGACTTTTTGATTGCATCGATAATCACTATTGCGGCGCTTGTTCCCATTTTATTCCTTCGTGTACATAAACAAAATAAATCCGAACATGTAGCGCCGATGGAATAAATATTTTTCAATAATACTGACAGAGTACTACAAGGATGAAGAAATATGAATAGATTGAAAATAGTTTTGCCGATACTCTTTCTTCTTCATGGTGTTGCCGCAGGACAGGATTCGCTGACAGTCGAACAGGCGGTTCAAAGAGTCCTTCAAACCCATCCGGCAATTGAACAGATGCTTGCGAACACACGAGCTGCGGAAGCGCGCGTCTCGCAAACTTCAAGTGCGAAACTTCCGGAAGTGACAACAGAAGCTGATTACGCGCACATTGGACCTATACCGGAGTTTAGTTTTCCCGCCTTTGGCAGCATCGTGCTGGCTCCTGCAGATAATTACGATGCGCACGTATCCGGCAAATACACGGTGTTTGATTTCTGGAAAACAAGCGCGGCGGTTGACCTGAGCCAATCGAGAGTGCAAACGTCGCGCGATGCAATAGAATTGACGAAAACCAATTTAGCTCTCCAAACCATCCGCACATTCTATATGATCATTTTACTGCAAAAGAGCTTGCAGGTTCAAGACGAACAAATTGAAGCGCTCACGCAGCATCTTTCGGTCACGCAGAAGCGGGTAACGGCGGGCAGCGCGACGAATTTCGATGTACTGACAACGCAAGTGCGCGTCGCTACATCACAAAATCAGCGGGTGGAAATTCAAAATTCGCTTCAGAAACAAGAGTCCATGTTTCGTCAGCTTCTGAATCTTTCAACGAATGTGCCTCTGATGATTCGCGGGTCGTTTCAACAAGCGCCATCGCCGCTCAATATGGATTCACTCCAACTGGATGCATTTCACCAGCGTGCCGAATTAAAGCTTGCGCGCGATGCAGAAGAATCGGCAAGGCTCCAAAAGAATGCGAGTTCACGGGGGAACATGCCTTCTTTAAAAATAATCGCTGCGTATGGATTCAAAAACGGGTATGAACCGAATATCTATCCTATGCGGGGCAACTGGGTGTGGGGAGCGCAGGCACAAATTCCTCTTTTTGACGGCGGCAAAGTAAGTCATCAGGAAGAAGAAGCGCAAGCGGCCATAGAGTCGGAACAGGCGCACACGCAGGATGCAGAACGGCAAATTCAATCAGATGTTGAACAGGCCGTATCCGATGTTCAGGCATCGTGGTCCAAGGTGCAAATCTCGGATGTGCAGCTCCAGCAGGCATTTGAAGCGGTTGCTATTGCACGTACGCGATACGAGACGGGTTCTATCACGAATCTTGATCTTTTAGATGCGGAGACAGCCGAATCGACATCAAAGCTGATGAGTTTGCAAGCACTTTACCGCTATGTCATCAGCAAGTATGAACTTGACCGGGCTGTCGGCACGTCGTTTTCTCGCTAATATATAGGATACATAGGTTCTATTGAACATTCTAAAATTCGAACATTGTTGAATGATTCTATTATTGAATTCTGAAAATATTTTATATGAAATTTACGGCTGTGCACAATGAATACCCGTCTATTATCTTATACATATAGAATACGACAAACATAGGCAATGCGATGAATGTCTGTATATGTCTTCATTGGTTTCACTCACTTTCAGAGTGAGTAGAATGTGAACGCGATAGCCGAAAAACATTCTCTTCAGAAAAAAAATCAATACTATCGGTTTAAATGGATAGAGATGATTTTCTTTTTTTATTTATTAGTCCTCTTTTTCAATCACACAGCATATTCCCAAAATTTTTCCAACGGCGGGATAGAAACTGTGCTCCTGTGGAACTCTAATGCCCTCAACGAAGATGCGATCGACCAGGAGAGTTTTTTGAGCGCATTGGAGAGCTCTGGATTCAAGATTATTCGCAGAGTTCCCGGTGAACTAAAAAATCACACCCCCGGGCCGAATACTTTACTCATTATACCGCATGCTTCCGCCCGCCTGCTGTCAGCGAATAATGTCAAGGCAATTATGATGAGCCTGTCGCGCGGCCTCACTCTGATCACAGATGGAGAAAGCAGCCTCTCACGGGCGATAGGCATTCAACTGGGAATGCCTGTGCGTGTAGCAGACATTGTGGACCAAACACTTCCGGAACTCGAACCCCACTGGCCGGGCAATCAGCATGTTGCCTGGATTACAAATTTCCCCGAACTAAAAATGAATCTCCTCGTTTCAGGGGGCAAGCAACAATATCCGTTGGCTGTCACAAAGCGGTTTGGTAAAGGCGAATGCCTGTATATTGCTCCCCTCTTTGATCCCATTTCAGGAAGGGGTTTCGCGCGTTTTGTGAATCTCCCATATTACATCATTCACATACTGCACAGGCGTCCTCCCTTTTGGCGGCAGGGGGCTGATGCTTACTTCGATCCGGGTTACCGGTTTAATGTTTCGATTGACACATTAGCGATGCGATGGCGGCAATCGGGTATCCGTGCAATTCACGCAGCAGCATGGTATTTTTATACGCAGACGCCCTACGATTATTCCCGGCTGATAAAGGCTGCACATCAAAATGGAATCCTAGTCTACGCCTGGCTCGAATGGCCCTATGTTGGAAAGAAATTCTGGGACATCCATCCCGATTGGCGTCAAAAGAACGCGCTACTTCAGGATGCACATCTGGATTTCCTTTATCTGATGGACTTCCAGAATCCGCTCTGCTTGCATGCTGCCATGAATGACTTTTCACTACTCCTGGAAAACGATTGGGATGGCATCGATATCGCCGAATTCTCGATAACCGGAGTCGGTTCGGAAGCTCTTCAGGGGCCTGATCATCCTGAATTCTTTACCGGCTTCACTCCGGCCGCTCGTGCCGATTTCAAGAAAATTCATGGCTTTGATCAAATCGAATTGTTCGATACAACTGGTCAGCATTATTGGAAGAGGGACTCTACCGCACTCGACACTTTTTATCGATACCGGGTCGAGGTGAACAATAGCCTCTTGAGCCGGATTATCTACTCCCTCGACAGTCTCAATAAGGTGCGAAAACGTAATTGGGAAATGATCCTCACCATCGCGGATAATTCACGCCACCCTGAGTTCGAACAACTCCTGGGATTTGATATGCAGAGTACGCTCGATCTGGTGCAAAAGTATAATCTTACACTCGAGGTTGAAGACCCTTTTACGGAGTGGACGAAACCGCCTGAACGCTATACCGACTTAGGAAAGACCTACCTCCGGTATCTCGGAGATCGACCATTCATCATCGATATCAATGTTGTACCCGTTCATCCACCCGATCAAAAAGGTTACTCGGTCGATCAACCGACCGGCTCGGAAATCTATCAGCTTTGGGAAAAAGCGGCTGCCCAAAGTTCCCGGGTGTGCTTCTATTCCGAGTCTACCGTCTTCAGCCACGACTGGGAGATTCTTCCATTTGCCATGGCAGCCCGGGCTGAAATTCGTAAGGACGGCCGGGACTTGCTCATCAACTCCCCCTACACCGTAACGCTCACCTCAGTGAAAATGAATGACGGTTACTCCCTGGATGGTAAACCATGGATGTGCAGCAGTGAGGATGGAATTTTAATTCCGCAAGGGAAACATAGACTGAGTATTGGCCATAAACACGATACAAGTACCATTCGGCTGCCCCGGCTTCGATTGGTTTCTATCTCAGATGAACTTCTAGGATGCCGGCAATTTGGAGACAGGCTGGAAGTGACATACTCATCGCCCGCACGATGCGCACTTATGTTGAGCAGACGAGCCAGTATCATGATGCTCGACGGCGCGACGGTCGACCTGCCGATCATACAAAGTAATAAGAATATTGTTGTGATGGCTCCGCCGGGAGTTCACAAGTTGTTACTCATCGATCGATAAAAAGTGCAGAGTAATGATTTTTAAGTTTTAAAGGGTACGAGGATATTTTCGAAAAGAAACGGGAAGCGAATCCGCTTATAATCATGAGAACATCAAAAACCAGATTGTACTTTTTCACGTTTGCTCTTTGGCAGCTCTTTGCAGACCCAACGGAAAAGATAGAAAATCAGGAGGACGTTCATGAGCAGAATAACGATGCGAACGATAGTGATTTTTTCTATTACCTCATACAATTCCATAGGGAGAAAGAGCGCTCCAGAAGCTACTCCAAACCAGATTGCCCATTGACGATTATTCCATAGACCGTACGCTTCAGCAAATCGAATCAATGAATAGAGTACTGCGGAGATGCTTAAGAGCCATAAATTCACATTACTAAGATTCGCGAAAGTGTTTATGAAAATTTCCGGATAGTGATGAGCGGGATTCAGATGAAGGATTTTCACAATCTCCGTTGCTGCTCCATGAACATTTTTATGGATGAGTGCTAGCAACCTGGCGCCTGCAAGGACTACCAACAATCCCTTTGCTGCTTCGAACACGGAAAGCAGTCTCAGCATTTTGTGAGGCGTGTGTTGTTTCATTGGATTGTATAAAACAAATGTGCGAAAGCAGCTTCCTTCCGCACATTGAATGATTGGGTTAAAAAATATAAATCTTATTTATTCGCTTTGTAGAATTCTTCCATATGCTTCGCCAGAAGCTCGACCGATTCCAACGGGCAGGCGTTATAAATTGAAGCGCGCATACCGCCGACGGAACGGTGGCCTTTCAGTCCGAGCATTTTCTTGGGTTTTGCCTCGGCAATAAATTTCTCTTCCAACTCCGGTGTCGGCAAATTCCATGTGACATTCATGAGGGAACGATCTTCTTTATTGACAACGGAACCTTTGTAGAATTCCGGATGTGCATCGAAGATATCATAAATGAGTTTTGCTTTCTTTTGATTGCGCGCCTGAATAGCTTCGAGTCCGCCCTCTTTGATGATCCATTTCAATGTTCTGCCGACCACAAATATCGGCAGGCAGGGCGGTGTGTTGTATAACGAGCCTGCATCCACATGTGTTTTGTATTTTAGCATCGAGGGTAAATTCTGTTTTGCCTTTGCTTCCATCCATGCTTTCTTAATAATGACCATAACAACACCGGCAGGACCGAGATTTTTTTGCGCACCGGCATAGAAGAGACTGTACTTTTTGAAATCGCGTTTCGTACTCAGTATGTCAGAAGACATATCGGCAATAAGCGGAACAGGGCCGACATCCGGATCGGTTTTCCACTGAGTTCCAAAGATCGTGTTGTTCGTGGTGATATGGACATAATCTGCATCGCTGGAATATTTGATATTCTTCGGCAGCTGATTGAAGTTCGTCGCTTTTGAAGATGCGACTTCGGTTACTTCGCCGAGAAGCTTTGCTTCTTTTATCGCTTTCGATGCCCATTCGCCCGTATTGACATAGTCCGCTTTCTTTTGGAGAAAATTCATCGGAACCATGGCAAATTGAAAGCTTGCACCGCCGCCGAGGAATACGACGGCGTATTCATCTGCAGAAAGCCCCGTAAGAGCAAGAGCATCTGCTTGTGCTTCTGTTACAACTTTTTCGAACGCTTTATCACGGTGACTAATTTCCATAATCGAAACGCCAATGCCGGCAAAATCCATGACGGCGTCGCGGGTTTCCTCCACTACGGATAGAGGAAGAACAGCCGGTCCAGCAAAGAAATTATGTGCACGTGCCATAGGTTATGTCCTTTCTAAGTATTATGTTCAATAACTGCGGGAAGTCTTTCAACTATCTTAACATACAAATATTTTTATAAACTGTCTATACCAATTTATTGGGCAGAGGAAGAAAATGTTGAGAGAACAATTGAAACTCCATGGTTGCTGGTTAGAACATTTTTTGGTATTATCAGGGCAGAATAATTCACCAAGTAATTTCTCCTACGGCATTCACGATATTTGTCATGAGATAGAATGATTGCCTAGGAATTTAACAACAATAATCCCATGGAGTTTACCATGAACATTCTCGTATCCGATGGAATCACGCCGGAAGGCGCAAAAATTCTTACCGACGCAGGCCACAAGGTCGATAAACTCAAGCTAACGCCTGAAGAACTGCTGAAAAAGATACCCGAGTACGATTGCATCATTGTCAGGTCTGCAACAAAAGTAACGAAGGAAGTTATAACCGCCGGCAATAAACTTAAAGTCATCGCGCGCGGCGGTGTCGGACTTGACAATATCGACGTGCCCTTTGCCGAGAGCAAAGGTATCAAAGTTTTGAATACACCAGCAGCGTCGACAATTTCCGTTGCTGAACTCGCCATTGCACATATGCTTGCCGTGTCCCGTTTCTTGCATATTAGTTCGATGGAAATGCGGCAGGGCAAATGGCCGAAGAAGGAATTCGGAGAAGGTATTGAACTGTACAAAAAGAATCTCGGTATCCTTGGCCTCGGTAATATCGGCAAGGAAGTTGCGCGCCGGGGATTAGCGTTCGGAATGCACGTGCTGGCGTACGACCCGCCCTTCATGCCGATGGATTTCTTTGTTGAAATCACAACAAAAGAGAAAGTGCTCGCCAACGCCGACTTCATTACTCTTCACTTGCCGTACGATAAAAAGCAAGGACCGGTCATCGGAAAAAAAGAATTTGAGATTATGAAGAAAGGCGTTGTCATCGTCAACTGCGCGCGGGGCGGTGTCGTGGATGAAGCAGCTCTGCTGGAAGCGCTCAATTCCGGTAAAGTTGCCGCGGCAGGACTCGATGTGTTTATGAATGAACCACCCACAGATGCACAGAAAGAACTTATCAATCATCCGCATGTAAGCGTTTCGCCGCATATCGGCGGTTCAACCGTTGAAGCGCAAGCGCGCGTCGGTGCTGAGATTGCACTCAAGGTTGTGCAGGCGTTCAGCGCACAGGAACAACATTCGTAAATAACTGATGTTACGTAATACCAGCGTCTATGCCTATAAATATAGAATGTAATACAACAAAGTACACCACCCCTTCATCCCCTCCTCGTTTGAGGAGGGGAAACCGTCCCGATTTATGGTACTTTTCAATATGCAGTACCTCAATATCGGGACGGAGGGGAGGTGGACAACTTTAAAGAATAAACAGTGCGTTACATCAGTAAGTAATTCAGGAAAAAATGGCGACCATACGACCGTTCAAAGCATTTCGGCCGAAATCAGAATTTGCAGGCGAAGTGGCTGCAAGGCCTTACGACGTACTGAATTCCGATGAAGCACGCGAAGAAGTAAAGGGACATCCATTCTCTTTTTTGCATGTCGGCAAACCGGAAGTGGATCTCGATCCAAGTATTGATCTGCACGATAAACGTGTGTACGAAAAAGGAAAAGAGAATCTCCAGAAACTCATTTCTCAAAAAATTCTTGTTGAAGATTCTGTCCCGTGCCTCTATATTTATGCGCAAACGATGGGCGAACATACGCAATATGGACTCGTCGGATGCGCTTCGGTTGAAGAGTACTGGAATGAAACAATCAAAAAGCATGAATTCACGCGTGAAGATAAAGAAGCGGATCGATGCAATCATGTGCGTGTGACCAATTCTCATTCCGGTCCCATATTCCTGATTTATCGAGATCATAACGATATCGATGACATCATTTCAACAATTGTAAAAACCCCGCCGGAGAATGATCATGTAGCTCTCGATGGTATCAGGCATCAATGCTGGGTTATCAAAGAACCTGGGACAATACAAAAAATTGTTTCCGTGTTCCGATCAATCCCGCGATTGTACATCGCGGACGGGCATCATCGTTCAGCAGCAGCTGCGATTGTCGGCAGAGAACGAATGAAAGCGAATCCAAAGCACGAAGGCAATGAAGAATATAATTTTTTCCTCGCAGTGTATTTTCCGGGGAGCCAGCTTCGTATTATGCCCTATAATCGGGTCGCGAAGGATTTGAATGGGTTGACAAAGGATGGTTTTTTTGTAAAGGTCATGGAGCATTTCGAGATCAAGGAAGAAAAAAAACAAGTGTTTCCGACGAGGAAAGGTGAGATGGGGATGTATCTTGAAGGTGTATGGTACACCATTCGCGCAGGTACTGAACTTAAAAATATTACCGATCCTGTTGAGAAACTCGATGTTTCCGTTCTGCAAAAATACATTCTCGATCCGATTCTCGGTATCCATGATCCACGCACGGATAAACGAATAGATTTCGTAGGCGGTATTCGCGGTTTGAACGAGCTGGAAAAACGTGTGAATTCCGGCGATATGAAAATCGCATTTAGTATGTATCCAACTTCTGTTGAAGAGCTGTTGGCGATCGCAGATGATGGAAAAATTATGCCGCCTAAGTCAACATGGTTTGAACCGAAACTCCGCGACGGATTATTTGTTCATTTCTTAGACTAAACGAATTGCCCGGTAACGGCATGAGCCCCATTTTTTCTTGTGCTCTGTGATTTGGCATCAATTTCTTTTCGATGTGTTGAGTCTAAAATTCAATCTATGAGATTTACTCTTTCTCACACGCCATACTCTCTACATTGAAACGTTGACAATATCCGCCCAAAATTGCGGCTCAGATGAGTTCTGAGTATCTTTTTATCAACCATAACAATAAGAAATATCCTCTTATGAAACTCCCCAAAGAACAAATTCTTGAAATCTTTCGAGAAACAAAAGCACTTCTCGAAGGTCACTTCCAGCTTACTTCCGGCATGCACAGCCCGCAGTATTTTCAATGCGCGCGCGTATTACAATTTCCAAAATATCTACACCTGCTGTCCGGGGAGATTGCACGCCATTTTGGATACAACGAAGTAGAAGTCGTGCTCTCCCCTGCCATTGGGGGAATTGTGGTTGGGACAGAAGTCGGCAGAATGCTCGGAGCGCGAACGATCTTTGCCGAACGGAAAGACGGCAAGATGGAACTGCGCCGCGGATTTGAAATTCTTCCAGGCGAACGCGTTCTTGTCATAGAAGATGTTGTGACCACGGGCGGTTCAACAAAAGAAGTCATTGAATTAGTGAAGAATGCCAAAGGCAATCTTGTTGGTACCGGCTGTATCGTCGACCGAAGCAACGGCAAAGTACAGTTTGATACAAAACAATTTGCGGTTTTACTGATGGAAGTCGTCACACACCAGCCGGAGGAATGCCCGATGTGCAAAACCGGCAGCATAGTCGTAAAACCCGGCAGCAGAGGAAATTATTAATATGCGTGATGTATTTCAACTTGTGCAGCAATTTGTCGGCAGTGGATTCACTCTGTACTTGTGGAATGGTTTCGTTGCATTCGCCGTCGTTATGATCATTGGATTTTTTCTCAAATACTTTCTCAATACTGTCCGCCGCAAACTTGTTGCCAAAACAGATACTGAATTAGACGATAAACTTTTTGATGTTATTCTTCCCCGCGTCAAGTGGCTTGCAATCGTCATCGGTTTATATCTCGCCGTCGAACAAATAGCCAAAGGAATTGCCCAAACCGATAGGATTGGTGAAGAACTGATTCGATATTCGGAAGGTGTTATTTATGTCGCATTCGTTTCGCTTTTCACTTTATTTGTCATACGCATTATCGACACACTCTTAAAGCATACGATGGAGGTGCATGCAAAGAAAACATCATCGACGGTGAATGAAGCTATCTTCCCGATCCTGAACAGACTAGTGATGATTTTGATCCTCTGTATCGCTGTAGTATTTTCTCTTGGGCATTTTGGCGTTGATGTCAGCAGTTTGCTCGTCTTTCTCGGCGGTGGCTCGGTCGCTATTGCTCTTGCGGCACAGGAGACGCTTGCAAATATGATCGCAGGTTTCGTTATTATGTTCGACAGGCCGTTTCGTCTTGGTGATCGGATAAAACTTCCTTCCG
>Ga0182027_10005158_pt1 | contig 19953 bp, 13 predicted proteins | sample 712E1DmetaG_FD_121300 | JGI IMG/M metagenome (GOLD analysis project Ga0182027, IMG submission 121300) | Permafrost microbial communities from Stordalen Mire, Sweden - 712E1D metaG (Illumina Assembly) | ecosystem: Environmental > Terrestrial > Soil > Wetlands > Permafrost | place: Sweden...
CTACTTTTCCAAGTGGGTCCATTTGCGGTCCGAGCAAGGTATGGAATATGGATTCCCCTATGATGACGATTGTAACAAGTACTCGGGAATTGTGGGCGGCGTCAGCGGCGTCCAGTGGTTTGCAATTGCCATTGGCTGGTAAGTGGTTTTACGATCGATTTTAACCGGGTTGCCGCGTTTTTCCTTTCGGAAAGACGTGGCGACCTTTGCCAATTTTTCGAGAGTTCTCATAACAAAAAAAGGGGAGGGAGAAATGCGAAAAGTAGCACGAGCAGGTCTGTTGCTGGCGTTTGTCGCCGGTACCGTCTTTTCCCAGACGGTCAATATCTGCGGAACTGTGAGGGACGCGGCAGGAAAGCCGCTTACCAACACGCTTGTACGGCTGGGCCAGACAAGGTTTACCGATACGTATGGTAACGAACCGTACTTTACCACAACCGACGCCACCGGCCAGTACCACCTGGGCACGGGAACGTGCGCCGTCAACACTATCATTCCCGCCACGCTCATGCGGGGCGACGCCTTTTCCAGGCCCATGTATATCGGCGGCAAAGTGCTGTTTAGTCTGCCGCAGAATGATGCGTTTGTGAAGATGACCATGTACGATTTGACGGGCAGATTTGTGCGGGACGTGATGAGCAGCCGTCTAGCCAGAGGGAATTATTCCGCGTCGGTTGATACGCGCGGAATTGCTTCGCAGTTTTATGCGCTTCGCGTAACCATTAGCGGTGTTGCCACCGTGGTGAGGATTGAGCCCTCTTTGCACAGCGCCGGCGGTTCCATCGTGCAGAACACCCCGGAATTCCAGACTCGGTTGGAAAAGCTTGCCGCAGTAGTGGACACACTGCGCGCGACGGAGCCGGGATACACGCTCGGCGATTCGGCCATAACCACGCTGGCAGGACAATTTGATTTCACGTTGACAAAGAATCATGCTTTCAATGGCGATACCGATGCGTTTTGGGACACAGCCCATGTAAAGAAAGAGGCAGGCCATTTATGGTTTACGGTCCTCAACAGGACTAACGGCCAGTGGCCGGACAGCATGATATATTTGGCCATCGGGGATGGTGGAACTCCATGGCCGCTGAGCAAGACAAACACAATTGATATGACCAACACCGGGGGGGGAGGCAGACTGTACATTATGGTGGGGTATAACCCACTCAAAACTTCCGGGGGGTATAGGCCGCAGACGACTCAGGTGTGGGATTTTGAAGAGCATACCATCGGGGCTGGTTTGTGGTATCACGGTAATACCACGAGAGTTGATGCATATGGCTGCCCCATGTCTTACCGGCTGCATTGTACGGACGGTTTTGATACATGCCGCGGTGAAGTCCCCCATGTCTACTATCAGACGCGCCAATCGTTTTTCGACGAATTTGAAAACGAAGTGTCCTATGAATTTTCAAAACTCGGAACCATGCAAGCCCCATATAAAATACCCAATCCGGGCACCACAGGCTCTGACATTGGTCCAGGCGGTAAATATGCAAGCTATCTGGATAAATATTGCAGTGCCTTCGGCGTTACTCAAACCCCGTATTTGAATGGCATCAATGACGCTGTAACGGAGGGTGCTGTGGCTAGGCATGTGCTCGGTATGACCAACGCTCAACAAGCAGATTCCAAATACCACTACAAAGCCGCACCATGCGATTTCTATGCATATTTTTTGCATAGGCGTGCATATGACTTCAAGTGTTATGGATTTCCATATGATGACTCATGGAATTGGTCTTCATTCATAGAACACGGCAATGTGTCATGGTTCGAGCTTGCGGTAGGATATTGAGGCGGAGGTGTCCTGCATCCAATAGTAAATCAACGGGCAATGTAGATCCAAGTCCCCGGTTCTCGATCAAAGAATCGGGGATTTTTTTGGCGACCTTGCTTCCTGGGTATGATCTCGACGCCGGAATTCCTAATCTGTAAAAAAGCATTTGTGGATTGGATAGGGGAAGCTTTATCCGCTTGAAAATAGTTACTCGATGAAGACTAATGTGCTTTGGGCAGGGTGCAGCCTTCCTATTGCGGCCTTCGAAAAGTTTCAGGAAGAAAAGCTATGAAAAAAGGTTGAAATATCTCTCACGAGGGATAAGGGAGCGCCTGTCCGCGCTCCCCCCAAATCTATCTTCAAGGCAACGGGGAAGTATATACGTTGTAATCTGAGCTATTCACGGCGTAAATAGTGGTGCTATTTATTGCCAAAGCAACTGCATACCAACCGGAACCGGACGGAAGTCCCGCATTCACCGCTAACCACGATGCGCCTCCGTCCATAGAGAGATATATTCCACTTCCACTTATGCTCGTGAATAATTGCGTTCCATTCGCTGCGAGCGCCGTGACGCTGCCAGTTGGTAGCCCTGAACTTACTTTTGTCCAAGTGTCGGTACCGTTATACTTGTAGACTCCGTCGCCTGCTCCTGCATAGATCGTTCCCGCATACATAACAAAAGCATTCACGCTGGTTGTAATGCCGGTGCCGGCAGAACCCCATGAGTACCCAAGGACAGCTCGGGATTGGACGCCACTACTTGTACCGGCATAGAGGGTACTGCCGCTTACCAACACGGCGTTTGCTGGGGGTGGGGATCCGGCGTCAACGTTCCACGAGGCCCCATTGTCAGTTGAATACATCACACTGCTACTGGTCGCGGCAAAATATCTATTGGCGGAACCATAGTATGCAAAACCGAGGACGCTGCCGCCGACCGTAGTGCTGGACCAACTAGTTCCATAATTGGAGGAATAAAACAACTTGCCGTTGCCATAATTGTTTCCTACCAAGGAGATCCCGCCAAAAATCGCAAGACCGGTCAAGTAGTTCATTCCTACCGTCATGAAGGATGGATCCTGCACCCAATTTGAACCGTTGTCAGGAGATCGATACACTCCCTGCTTGTGGGTCCCGACCAAGATAGTATCGCCTTGGGCAGCAACCGTCATTGGGTATGTACCAGCAGACTGAAAATTGTATACTGGATTCCAAGAAACTGTCCCAATCGTCGTGAAGCTCCACGCACCAGACCAACTGCTTGGACCTCCCGCGTTCACCGCCCTGACATGCCAGTAGTATATGGTACTGTTGGACAACGCAGGGGACACTGGCGTTGATGTAGCGGTTATTCCTGTTCCGTTAGATACTACTGTTGAAAATGCCGGGTCTGTCGCGACCTGCACGTCATATGACGACGCACCGGTTGCCGCGTTCCAATTCAATGTCGGTGTTACCGCAACTCTCGTCGAAGCGTTTGCCGGCGAGGAGAGCGTCGGGGCGCCTGGAGCCGCTGGAACAGTTGTAAAGCTCCACGTACCGGACCACGCGCTTGTACCTCCCGGGTTTGAAGCATTCGCGTGCCAGTAGTAAAGCGTATTGTTCGACAACGTAGTCGACACGGCTTGAGACGTTGCCGTTAACCCGGACATGTTGAACACAGTTGATGCAAAGTTCGAAACGGTGGAGACCTCTACCTGGTAATAGGTCGCATCCGACGGTGCGTTCCAAACAAGAGTTGGTGAAACCGACACACTTGTAGCATTGTTCGCCGGAGCCGAAAGCGTGGGTGCCGCCGGCGCCGCAATAATCGTGGTAAAGGAGAACGCCGTAGACCATGCGCTCACGCCCCCGGCGTTCTTGGCAATGACATGCCAGTAATACTGCGTGCTGTTCGCAAGCGAAGTCAAGGCCCTTGACCCACTTGTCAACGTCGAATCGTCAACAACAATCCCGGTCGAGAAATCGGACGCGGTCGAAACCTGCACCCGGTAGGTAGCAGCGCCGGCCACGGCGTTCCAAGTGAGCGTTGTGCTCACCGGTACGCCGGTGGCGTTGTTTGCCGGAGCCGTTGGCGTGGGAGCGGCAGGTGTCGCGATTATGGTGGTAAAAGAGAAGGCCGTCGACCAGTTGCTTGTTCCCCCTGCGTTCTTTGCGTCAACGTGCCAATAGTATTTTGTGCTGTTTGACAATAACCCGACTGCTCTTGACGGCGTTGTCAACGTCGAATCGTCAACGACTATTCCGGTTGAGAAGTCAGACGCGGTTGAAACCTGCACACGGTAGGTGGCCGCGCCGGCCACGGCGTTCCAAGTGAGCGTTGTGCTCACGGGGACTGCTGTTGCATTGTTCGCCGGTACCGTGAGTACGGGCACTCCGGAAGTCGCGACGACCGTGGTAAAGCTGGAAACCGCCGACCATGCGCTTGTCCCGCCGGCATTCTTGGCATTCACTCGCCAGTAATACACGGTGCTGTTCGTGAGACCGCTCAGCGCCTTTGACGCGGCTGTCAATGTCGAATCGTCGACAACCATTCCGGCTGAGAAATCGGACGCCGTTGAAACCTGGACCCGGTAGGTGACCGCGCCCGTGACCGCGCTCCATGTGAGTGTGGGATTCAAGGCCACACCGACTGCGCTGTTGGTCGGGGCGGAGGGTACTGGTACACCGGACGTTGCGACAATGGTGGTGAACGAAAATGGGGTTGACCATGCGCTTGTCCCTCCTGCGTTCTTGGCATTCACCCGCCAGTAGTACTGCGTATTGTTCGCGAGCGAACTCAGGGCCTTTGACGCCGTTGTCAAGGTCGAATCGTCGACAATGACGCCGGCTGAAAAATCGGACGCTGTTGAGACCTGGACCCGGTAGGTGAGCGCGCCGGTCACGACAGCCCACGAGACGGTCTGGCTTACGGCAACTCCGGTCGCATTGTTTGCCGGCGCCGAAAGCACGGGAACTCCGGGCACTGCAACAATGGTGGTAAAGCTGGACGGGGTTGACCAGGCGCTTGTGCCACCGGCATTCTTGGCATTCACTCGCCAGTAATACACGGTGCTGTTCGTGAGACCGCTCAGCGCCTTTGACGCGGCTGTCAATGTCGAATCGTCGACAACCATTCCGGCTGAGAAATCGGACGCTGTTGAGACCTGGACACGGTAGGTGACGGCACCAGTCACCGTGCCCCACGCGAGAGTCTGACTTGTTGCCACTCCGGTTGCGCCATTGGCCGGGCTCGAAAGCACCGGCACTCCGGATGCCGCAACGATTGTGGTGAAGCTGAAGGCCGTGGACCACGCGCTTGCTCCGCCTGCATTTTTGGCGTTGACGCGCCAGTAATATTGAGTGCCGTTCGAAAGGGACGTCAGTGCTTTTGACGCGGCTGTCAAGGTTGAATCGTCAACGACAATTCCTGTTGAGAAATCGGACGCTGTTGAAACCTGGACGCGGTAGGCGGTGGCTCCGGTTACGGCATTCCACGTTAAGGTTTGACCCACAGCTAATCCGGTTGCGTTATTGGCCGGAGACGACAGGGTTGGTGCGGACGGTGGCATCATAACCTTGAGATGCCCGTATGCAGACGTATCCGAACCGGAAGAATTTACGGCAACTACGAAATAATTCCCCGAGTCTGTGGCCGCCACTTTTGAATTCTGATACAGCGGGTTGGTGCTTGAGTCCACCATGGCGGCGCTGCCTTTGGTCCCGTGGTACCAGATGAACGTCGGCGAGGGTGACGCATTGTTTGTTGCAACTGTAAATGTCACGGATCCGCCGACTGCAACGGTGGTGTCGGAGCGGGGTTGCGTTGCAATTTTTGGAGCGACCTCGACGGAACTGACTGAAACAATGACAGTCGCCGCTGCGCTCCAGAGTGTTCCGTCCGAGGCCTTTACCGCAAACGTATCGGCGCCTGTAAAACCGGAATTCGGCGTATAAACTATGCCGCCCTTCGTGGAATCGGCAAGTGTCGCTGTTCCGTTGTGCGGCTTTTGTGTCACCTGCCATTGTTTGATTGAATCGTTGTCCGGATCCGTTGCGCTGAGGGAAACGGTAATGGCCTGGCTAATGGAAGTATTTACCGATTGCGCCTGCACCGTTGGCGGCCGGTCGGTTTTTGTAACGGTAATTTTGACCGTGTCTTTTCCAACGCCATTTGCGTCGGTTGCGGTGAAGATTATGTAATACACGCCGGATTCGCCATAGGTGGGCGTCCAGGTGAATTGTCCGCTTTTTGCATCAAAGGCTGCAGAATCCGGCAGATTTGCACCGGTGAGAAGCGCCGCGCTGAGCGTTGCCGTGTCCCCGGCAGAGGTAACTGCCGACACCGTAAAGCTGATGGCCTGGCCTTGCGCCACGGATGGTGCGGTGTCGGCTGCCGGTACCATGATGACCGGCGGCGTCTTGACGGATTGCGAGCCGACGGTGATGTACACATTCTGCGTATCCGACATCGGCGGGTTGCCGTTGTCGGTAACTGTGAAGACGACGGTGTCTATTCCTTCAAAAGTTGCCGGCGACGACCACGTGAAGCTGGTGCCGGTAAGGGTTGCGCCGGCTGGAGATTTGAGCATTGTATAGGTATGGGTCTGGCCGCTGTCTGCATCCGTTTCGGAGAGGGAAAGCGCACAAGCCTGTCCGCTCACGATGCTTCTTGCGCCGGAAATACTGAGAACGGGCTTGTGGTTGACCGCCGGATTGGCCTTGACATGCAGAAACGCGGGCAGGCTTACAACCGAGTCGCCCCACTGGTCCTTGATGACGCACGAGTAAGAGCCGGAATCGGCGAGATACACCGGATTCACAATAAGGCTATCCTTGTTTGCGCCGGAGAGAATGATGCCGTTTTGAATCCATTGATAGGTAAATACAGAGCCGGTGCCGGTGACCGAAACAAAAAACGTGTCCGATTGGCCCTCGGTGACGGAATTGCTCAGGGGATTCGCCGCCAAAGGAATCTTCTTGCCGATTATCTCAATGCTTGAGGTAGATGTCTTCTGGGCCGACCCTTGCAGGGTAGTGACAACCGTAACCGTATGTTTGCCGATCGTGTGGAGGTTGATAAGAATCCATTGCGTGTCGGTCCATGAGGCGGTATTGTTGAAGGTGATAGCTTTATCGGTATCTACCGTTCCCCTGGCAATGGTTACAGACACCTGGGTTATAAATGTTGGCAGGTATGCGCTAAGTCCTACCCGGACCAGGTTTTCAACAGTGTCGGAGACCGAGTCCTTGCTCAGTTGGTTCAGCGAATTCTCCACTACAAGGTTGACGTTGGCGTCTTGCGTCTTGAACGGGTTTTCCTGGCCTGTGCAGGAGAGCAGCGCAAGGATGGCGCAGGTGACAACGGAGTAGAAGAGGCGAATCTTGAGGGGCATGGTTTCCAATCTCCTGAAAACGTGGGATACCCGATATTTTCCCGTATCAAAATAAAATGCCGCGCAAAGTTCGGATGTGACGCAGGTCACAATTGTCGCAGATTTTGACAAGTCACAAAATAGTTTATGACGGTCCGCAAGAACCTGCTTGATAAGGTAAGACTGCAGCTTTCAGGCAGCGGCCAAGGTGCGAGACGCCTCCGGGCCCGGCCTGGGCTCGGAGGTAATGTAATCAGCTCAAACCCGCAAAATATTCGACAATCGCAAGCGGGCTCTTTAGAGACAGATTCTTATTTTGCCGTAAAACTCCCTGATCCGATGACATTCCCGTTTTCTCCCACAACATCCACTTTCCACTGGCCAGGCGTAACGGTCTTGTAGCTCCACAGCCTGCCCGAATCGTAGCGGAGGCGGAGCGGAACCTCAAGCACTTTCTCATCGCCCTTGTACCAGACGTGTTTGACGCTATACGGCGCGGCGCTGATTGAGAGCTTGGTCCAGCAGAATATCTTTCTGGCGGTCGAGTCGAACGCGGTTGCCACCCCCTGGGGAGCACGCTGCTCGACCCCGGTACCGAAAACGATGCTGTCGAGTTTGCAGGTTTTTGCTGTTTGTGAACCGGCAGCGGCGGTAGCGGCGGAATCGTCCTGCGCACATGCGCCAAGGCACAGAAAGAGAACTCCGGCGAGGCCGAGCATGGGCGAGTTCTTCATGGATCCTCCCGAGGCTGAGGTTGATGGTGATTGAGTAGTGAATGTATGAGTGTTCATGGTTCAATACCAAAATAGTAACACGCTTAAGCAAAAAAGTAAAGTGGTTGCAGTGCGAAATTTGTCCGCCGGTGTCTGACCTTCATGGCGCCTACCACCCTAGAAATTATGATGCGTCGAACCTTGTTGTCAAAGCTATTGAGACGGTAGTGTTGTCGCGGCCTGCCCATTTTGGGACCTTGCGCGCCGTTGAGCCTTCCCTAAAGGAGAATCGTGGAGATCGCGGCAAAAATGTCCGCCGCATTCTCGGAAAAACCTTTCGTTTTTTTTGGTTTGATTTTAATTTATGGTACGTACGATTTCCAACAAATACTTTTGCACGCGATGGAGACGCCTGGCGCACATGAAGATGCAGACTCCCTATTATCTGATTGACGAACGAAAGCTGCTGCGCAATTTGAAAAGGATCGAGCGCGTGCGCGAGGAATCGGGGGCAAAGAGCATGCTTGCGCTCAAGTGTTTCTCCGCGTGGTGCGTGTTCGGCCTCATGAAGCAATACATGGACGGCACCACCAGCAGCTCGGCCTACGAGGCGAGGCTGGGCCATGATACGTTCGGTAAAGAAACTCATGCCTATTGCGTCGGCTACACAAAGGAAGATATCCTATCTGTTAAGAAATATGCCGACAAGGTGATTTTTAATTCGGCGTCCCAGCTCAAACGATTTTTCCCGCTGGTGAGGGGAGCCAAGCTCGGCCTGCGCGTAAACCCCGGCTTCAGCTATTCGCATTACGACCTCGCAGACCCGGCCAGGCGCAATTCGCGACTCGGCGTTGTTGCTGTGAAAGAGCTCCGGGCGGTGTCCTCTCTGCTGTCGGGGCTGATGTTTCATTTCAACTGCGAGAACGACGATGTGGACAATTTTGCCGCGTCGCTCGACCGCATCAGCCGGAGGTACGGCAAGGTTCTTGACGCAATGGAGTGGGTGAGTCTCGGCGGCGGTTTGTATTTCACCAAGGAGGGGTATGAGCTCGGGCGGTTCTGCCGGGCGCTGCGCGCGTTTTCGCGCAGGCACGGCGTTCAGGTGTACCTCGAACCCGGGGAAAGCGCCATCACGCAGTCGGCCCAGCTTGTCACCACGGTTGTCGACGTCGTTCACAACGGCTGCGATATCGCCATCGTGGACGCTTCGGTGGAGGCGCACATGCTCGACCTGCTTATATACCGTATTCCCGCGAAGATCGACAAATCGTGTTCCGGAAAGCACCGCTACACGGTTGCCGGCAGGTCGTGCCTGGCCGGAGACGTGTTCGGGACGTACGGGTTTCGCAGGAGGCTTCACCCGGGCAGCACGGTTCTGTTCGCCGACGCCGCCGGCTATTCGATGGTAAAGAAGAACTGGTTCAACGGTCTTGGAATGCCGTCGATCGCGGTGCAAAGGCTCAACGGGTCCATTGACGTTGTCCGGCGGTTCACGTATAATGATTTCAAGAACAATGCTTCGTAAGAAGGGTGCGGTACCATGAAACGTAACGTATTAATCATCGGCGCGGGTGCGGTCGCGCACGTGGCGGCGCACAAGTGCGCGCAGCACAACGACGTTCTGGGCGACATTTGCATCGCGTCGCGCACGCAGTACAAGTGCGACGCCATCATCGACAGCGTCGTCCGGAAGAACAACATTAAGAACAAGTCGGGCCGGCTGTTCTCCCGAGAGATCAATGCCATGGACGTCCCCGCCACGGTGAAGCTCATCAAGGAGACCAACTCCCAGATCGTGCTCAACCTGGGGTCTGCGTTTGTCAACATGTCGGTGCTTGAGGCGTGTATTCAGGCGGGCGTGAGCTACATGGACACCGCGATCCACGAAGAACCCGACCGCGTGTGCGAAGACCCGCCGTGGTACGGCAACTACGAATGGAAGCGCAAGGACCGATGCACGCAGCGCGGCATCAACGCGATATTGGGGGTCGGCTTCGATCCGGGCGTGGTGAACGCCTACTGTGCGCTAGCCGTCAAGCATCATTTCGACGAAATCGATACCGTCGATATCATGGACGTCAACGCGGGGTCGCATGGCAAGTACTTTGCAACGAATTTCGATCCGGAGATTAACTTCCGCGAATTCATCAAGGTGTGGACGTGGATCGACCGCACGTGGGTGTGCAAGCCCATCCACGAGGACAAAATGGTGTATACGTTTCCGGTGGTGGGGAAACAGACGGTGTATCTCAACGGTCACGACGAATTGCATTCGCTCTCGAAGAACATCGACGCCAACAGCATTCGTTTCTGGATGGGGTTTTCGGACCACTACATCAACGTGTTTACCGTGCTTAAAAATATCGGGCTCCTGTCGCACCAGCCCGTTATCACGTCCGAGGGCCTCGAAGTCGTCCCGCTCAAGGTTGTCAAGGCGTGCCTGCCGGATCCGAGCACGCTGGCCCAGGTTTACACGGGAAAAACGTGCATCGGCAATCTTATCAAAGGGAAGAAGGACGGAAAGGAAAAGGAGATTTTCATTTACAACATCTGCGACCACAAGAAATGCTACGAGGAAGTGGAATCGCAGGCCATCAGCTATACGGCGGGCGTTCCCGCCGCCGCCGCCGCGTTGCTCGTTGCCAACGGCACCTGGAATCCCAAGACCATGGTGAACGTGGAAGAGCTCGACCCCGACCCGTTTATCGAACTGCTCGACAAAAACGGGCTTCCCACCGAAATAAAGTTTGTCAAGCCGTCGAATTCCGATGAGTCAAAGGAGAAGAAATCGGCGGGAACCAGGGCCAGGTCGAAGGCAAAGGCGCAGTAAAGAAGAAGTCCCAAAGTCTGAAAGTCTGAAGGTCCGAAAGTCTCAAAGTCTGAAAAAAATCGTTTCTGCGACCTTTAGACCTTTGGACTTTAGGACCTTTTGACTTTGGGACACTATCCTATCAGTCCCAGCATGTCGCGGACGGCAGTATCGAGCCCCACGAGCGACGCGCGCGCCACGATGCTGTGGCCTATGTTAAGCTCCTCCACGCCGTCGATGTTCGCTACGGCCGCCACGTTGCGGTAGTCGAGCCCGTGGCCGGCGTTGACGTGCAGCCCGAGTTTCGTCGCTACCATGGTTGCGTCGCGCAGGCGTTCGAGTTCATCGAATTGTGCCTGGCCCTTTGCATTCGCATAGTAGCCGGTATGCAGCTCGATATGCGTGGCGCCGGTCTTGCTCGCGGCTTTTATCTGGGAAATGTCCGGGTCGATAAACAGGCTCACCAGAATGTTGTTATTGCGGAACGACTCAAGGGTCTTTTCCAGATCACGTTCCTTGCCCTGAACCGGAATGCCGCCTTCGGTTGTGCGTTCTTCGCGTTTCTCCGGCACCAGGGTCACCATAAAAGGGAGCACGTCAACCGCGATCTTGACGATTTCGGCGGTGGCGGCCATTTCGAGATTGAGCCTGGTGGAAACCGACTGCTTGAGGAGATAAATGTCCCTGTCCTGGATATGCCGTCTGTCTTCGCGCAGGTGAGCGGTGATTCCGTGCGCGCCCGCAAGTTCCGCCATCATCGCGGCCAGAACCGGATCGGGGTCCTTGCCCCCGCGGGCCTGGCGGATAGTGGCTATATGGTCGATATTCACTCCCAAGGTGGCCATCGAAAAGCTCCTTTTTGCGTCCTTTGCGCCTTTGCGGTGAATCCCCAAGTTTGCGCATTGCAGGCCGCTCACTGGGGCGTACATCCGGTTGTAATCGCGGTCCCCCGAAGGTTCGCTGTCGCGTCTACTCCTGTAGTGTTGTATACAGTCGTAGTCGTGGTGCTGCGGGGTTCTTCAAGCCCACGTGTAACCAATATACTTATTTGCCTAGTCGGCTGCGCGCTTGACTATGTCGGAAACGAACACCAGCCGGACGCCGCTTTGCCGCAGGAAGGGCAGCGCGGCCTTGAGCGCGTCGCCCAGGCGTCGGGTGCCGGCGCAGCGTACCACCAGGGAACCTTTCATTTGGGCAATTGCGGCATCACGCTTTATCTCGGCAACAAGGTCCGGGGCATTGTCGAGCCTCGCACTCACGTTTTCATACGGAACCGCGAGGCGTTGCGCAATGGGACCGGCAACGGAATTCCTCGCCGATTTCGTCTCGATGAAATAACCGTGCTGTTTTTTGATTTCTTCGAAGACAATGGTCATCACCCGCGAGTCTTCGAGCGCGCGTGAGCCCCAGAGGTTGGAGTATCCCTTGACATTTATGATCCGCTGGGCGGCAGCGCAGACCATGGCGCGGATCGACTGTTCGGAATAATGTACCATGATGGTGGCTTGCTGAAACTCGGCCGGCACCTTTCCGGCCGGCTCCAGGGGAAGCCTGACAACCACTTCCTTCTTGTATTGTTCGGCGAGCTGGGCAATCAGCGGCGCTTTTTTTCCGACGGGAACCAGCGAGATGGTGAGAGGTTCCGGAAAGGAAAGCACGCCCACCGCGATCTGGTAGGCCGTGTCCTCGAGGTCTTCAATCACAAAGGCCATCCGGGCGTTGCTGGTGAGGAAACGGTCGGCCGATGTCACAACGAGCGTCACCTGGGGATCGCGTTTCGAAGCCGGGGACAGAACCATGGTGCACGAAAGTTTCTTTTCGTCAACAAGGCAGTCCGAAACTCTGTATGAGGTCCCTTCGACGGCGTTGGAGAGCTGCCGCACGACCCATTCGAACGGTTTGCCTTTCGGAACTGCCGCCTGGATGGCGAGCGAGCGGTCCTGCTGAGAGTATTTGACGGCAATGTCGGCCGGCCGGACCTCCAGATCGGAGAGCTTCCTGGTGATCGTCGATTCAATGGAGGACCGGCCCGGCTGTGTTGTATTTTTTGCGGGGTTCGTACCGGCGGGATGGTCCGCGGCCCCCGGCCTGTGCAGGATTTCAACTAGCAAGCCGGGTTTGCGTGCGACAATCGCTCCAAGGCAGATGAGCGATACGATGAAAACGGCGGCCGCCAGTGCTGGCAGGCGGCTGCGGAGCAATGAGGATTTCAAGGCGATACAAGGCTCCCGGTGTAAATTGTAAGCAATAAAAATACCCCTTGTTTTGGAGTATGTCAAATTGGCCGCACTTGCAAAGATCCTGGTTCCGGTGCTGCTTGGCCCCACGGCCTCGGGCAAGTCGGCAATCGCCCAGTCCGTTTGCGAACGCCTCGGCTGCGACTTGCTGTCGTGTGACTCGCGCCAGATCTACCGCCATATGGACATCGGCACCGCCAAGCCCTCGCCCGAAGACAGGGCCCGGGTGCGGCACTGGATGGTGGACGTCGTTGACCCAGGGGAAAGGTATTCGGCATTCGCGTTTGCCCGGGACGCTTGCGCGCTCATCCGCGAGCGGGCGGCGCAAGGCAAACGCGTGATGGTCTGCGGCGGCACGGGGCTGTATTTCCAGGCGCTGTGCGCCGGCCTTGGTCCGCAGGCGCCCGAGGACCCCGCGCTGCGCGAAAAATACAAGGCGCTGGCGGCGGCGCAGGGGAGACAAGCTGTATACAACGAGCTTCTGGCTGTGGATCCCGTGACCGCTGCGGCAAGCCACGCTTCAAATCTTCAGCGCAATATCCGCGCCCTCGAAGTGTACCACGCTACCGGCACGCCTCTCTCCGAACTCAAGAAACGCGCCGCCGGCCCCGAGGATATCGCGTTTGACGTGATGGTTCTCTCGCACGACCGCGAAACCCTTTATCGGCGCATCGACAGCCGTGTTGACACGATGATAGAAGACGGCCTGCTCAATGAGTTCCATTCTCTCCTGCGGCAGGGTTATGACCAGCGGTCTCCGGGGCTGCTGTGCGTCGGCTACAGGGAATTCTTTGCGTTTGATAGGGGCGAAGCAACGCTGGAACAGGCCGTTGACAAAATAAAACAAGATACGCGCAATTACGCGAAACGGCAAATCACATGGTTCCGCCATCAGGTACTGGGCAGGGAAGTTGTTGCGGCCCCCTGCGCCAGCGAAACGGTGATGTCACAGGTCAAGGAATTCTGCGGACGCTTATCCGGGCGTTTCCTTTAAAAAAATCCCCCCGCATTTTTGTCTGGCAACAGTTCTTCAACAGTAGTATAATCACGTATAGAAATTTCCGCTCATTCACTCGTGCGCCGCGTCACCAGAGGCAATAGACCCAACGGACCCGAAAAACGACGCGTTCGATCACCAATTTATGACCGTGAAGGTTTCGACGAAAGGAGACTGTGCGGATGATTACCGATGATTCCCAGAGAGCAGGCATGGCAAATCTCGGCAACAGAAAGATGGGACAACCCAAGTATCCTGAGAAGATGCCGAATTACAGTCCGAGCACGGCTTTCAACTACAGCCCTGCCACCGGGTTTAACGGCGGCCAGCAGCACCCCCGGCGCCGGAACGACCGGTTCAAAAGGGAGTCGCTCAACCTCAACGACAAAATCGTCAAACAGAACGACATTATGATCCGGCTCCTTAAGGAAATCCGGGGCAGGCTGCCACCGCCGCCGGTGTCGGACCAAAAAGCTGCCGAAAGCGCCGACGCCGAGCTTCCCGAAGTTGACGACATAGGCGAGACCGAAGATGCCGGAGACAAGGGAGAGCAAGGGGAGCCGGACACTTTTCAACAGTAATCGAGCAAGTTTCTTCCTTCCAATGCCGATACATATAAAGAGTTGCATCTTTCCGGCGTCACGTTTCCTTTAATCAAGGGGGGCTTTCCATGGATGGAATCGCTACAGTGGCCGCCAATCCGGTCGACGATGTCAATCGCATTCTCCAAATGGCAACGGACCAGAACCTCGATCTGGCGAAAAAGATGGTGAAGGTGGCCGTCGAAACGGCAGTGGCAGGCGAGGCGGGTAAAGGTCAGGCCATAGACGTTTCGGCATAGGGAGCGTTTGTGCAGGCAACAATCGTATGAAGTCCAAATCGTTCTTCCGTGGCTCCCCGTTTCTATGCGCGGGCTTACTGCTGTGCGCGGCATCGGTGTTTTCTCCTGAAGCAAAGACCCGCTGGAGCGCCTTGCACTTTATCCCGGACGCCGATCTGCTGCAGGGCGGGCAGTTTGTTTTTGATGCGGAGGGATATTTCACGCACGATTCGGCGGGAAAATCGCTTGTCAAGCCCGGCGGTTTCGTCACTCTCGGAATAGTCGAATGGGTAAATCTGGAGGCGGGGTACTGCGGCGCGCCGACAATCGGATTCAAGGCCCGCATCCTCGGAGAAACAGGCGGGTGGATGCCCTCGCTCGCGATCGGAGCGCACAATATACTTGGCAGCAAGGAAGCGGGACTATTTGCCTCCAAGGATTCCGGCGTCACCAACGAATTCTACCTGGCACTCGGCAAGAGCATAGAACCGCTCAAAATGAGGCTTCATCTCGGCCTCGAGAGTATTCCGCAATCGCACACCGAACAGGCCAATCCGTACTTCGGAATTGAAGAATATTTCGGAGCCGGATTGTATGCATCACTTGAGGTGTTCAGGAGGAGACAGCAGTTTCATCCCTCCCTGTTCCTCAGCTACCGGATTTTCAAGAGGCAGCTCGAACTGTCGGCGGGCGCCGTTGATCTCGCCAAGATGTTTTTCGACGAAAACAACCAGTTTAAGGTCTCTCTGGGCCCAAAAACCAACAGCGAATTTGTGAAGCCTGGCATCTGGTTCGGCTTGAGGTACAGCTTTGTGATGGGGTTCGGCAGGTCGGACGGGTTCAATTCCGTTGACGACAAAGTGGCTGCGCAGGGCAAAGCTATCCGGCAGTTGAGCATGCAGGTGGACAGCCTCAGGAGATATGCAATAGATGCCCAGCGCCGGGCGGCCGACGTGAGCCGGAAGCTCGCAATGCTCAGCGACAGCATGAGCACCGACAAGAACAGACTCAAGCCCTTGCTTCTGGAAAAGATCGTCGCTCTCAAGAATTTGTATGCCGAGGAGCCGTTCGAGCCCGAGCGCGTGAAGCGTGCGATAGAGGAGATCGTGGCCCTCCGGGAAGACGCGCTTCCGCCGCTGCGGGAACTGTTGACAGACAAGAAGACAGACAAACGCGTCCGCGTGCTCTGCATTTCGCTGCTCGGCGACATCGGCAACGCCGGCGCCTCGGACATCCTGCTCGACGTGTTGAGCCAGACGCAGGACCCGGAAATCAAAATAGAGATTCTCATCTCGCTCGGCAAAATGAAGGAAACGAGGGCCGAGTATGTGCTCGAACAACTCGCGAATGATCCTATCGACGAAGTGGCGTTTACCGCCCAACAAGTCCTGCGGAAGTTGTCAAAAGAGACCGGTATGAAAGTGTCGCCCGACGCGAAAATGCGGAAGATTGCGACGCTCGATTCCAATGTGATCCCGGACGTCAAGATCAAGACGAAACCGCAAGCCGATTCGGCGGGGGCCGCCAAACCCGCGGGAACGGCGGCTCTCAATGCCGTGGCGGGTCCTCCCAGGCCGGAAACTGCCGACACGTCCAGGACGGTGCGGGCGGGCGCGTCGCCTGCCGCCGAGTCGGGCAAGGCGCAGAGGTCCCGGAGTGAGGATGTGTGGGGCGTGGGCGATTCGACAAAAGCAAGAACGGGCTTGGCCCCGGCCGCAGCCGTAGTTCCGGCAACAGCCAAAAAGGATTCCATTGCCGTCAAGGACACCACTTCCGTAAAGAAGCCGGCCAACAAGAACGCCGGCGCCAAGAAACCTGCGGCACCGCAGCCCAAACCCCAAGCTGCGCCGGTTTCTGCCGAAGACAAAAATTGGTAGCTTTCCATTTCGGAGTCCCTCAAGTATCTTTTAAGGATGCTTAGCACCTCCTGGAAAATCCTGCTGCTTATCGCTTGCGCCACCATGGCGAGTCAAAGAGCAAACGCCGCTTCCTGCGCCTTCCCCGTGGCCGCGCAGTTCACCGAGGACATGATAACGTTGTCGTGGGGAGACGTGCGGGACGCACACGCCTACAACGTCTATGCCGACTGCGGAAACGGGTTTGTCAAGGCCAATTTCGCCCCTATAGCCGTTCGCAACCGGTTCAGCTTTCTCTGGATCGACTCGGCGGGCAAGAAAGAACGGGTGGTAAAAGGAAACCGGGTCACGTGCCGGGTTGTTCCCCTGCTGGCCTCGGTATCGTCGAAGAACGACACGGTTTTCTCCGAAGGGCCGGCGGGCTGCAGCGTGCAAAACGATTACTTCAGGGGATTTTCCGGCGTTCTTTCCGACTCGGCGTTTTCGAAGATCCTTGAGCCTCGGCAGCGGTGCAAGAAGATCTTCGCGACCGCCGTGTCGGTTGCCGGCGCCGCGTTCCGGGCGGGGTACGCACGGCCGGCCCGATCCGTGTTTGCGCTTTATAAATCGAGAATCGACCCGAAAGACGAAGGCGCCTGCGTTCCCTTTTCCACCATAGTGGCGAAATACTTCACAAAGCGGGGCATCACGTGCTACCGGGCCCAGGGATTATTTGTGGGGTCGTTCCACAGCTTTAATCTGGTGGTCGTCGACAGCGTGGAATATATACTCGACTTCACCGCCGACCAGTATGTTCCGCAAAGCTCTCCGGTGTTCATGCCGCGCGATTACTGTTTTGCGGATTCATGCGGGGCGCCGACGTCGCACCCGGCGGGCACGTTCACGGCGTTCTACCGTATCGACAAGGTGTTCACCGCGGACCAGATCGCGTTTGCCGAAACGCCCAAAGCGCGTGAGTACCAGCAGGCGCTCGACAGCCTGGAACGGCAGTAACGGACGCGGCGCTTCACTCCCGGCTTGTCTGCTTTGTCAATTGATCCGCGGATTGGGAAAGCGCTTGCAGCAGCGCCGATCCCAGAATCGATTTCGAAAACTGCGGGTCCTTGTCGCTAAAGGTCATTCTGGCGATTTTCTGCCACGAATTGTCCTTGGTGTTGCCGCCCCGCATATCGCCCGTGAACTCATTGTCGAGCACGACCTTCTTCTCCGCCACGTTTATCATCTGCACCGAGATGCGCACGCGAGCCAGGAAGAACTCACGATACTCGTCGGCCGTGGCCGCAATTTCGGCGTGCTGAACGACGTCGAAATCCTGTATTTCTCCGGTCACCACGAATTTCGCCTTTGCCTTTTCGCCGAACGCAAGCGGGTCGATATTCGGCGTATCGGCGAACTCCGCCGTACAGGCAGCGTGCTGCAGCCGTTCCCCGAGCATCCGCGGAATTCCCGAAGTGATGTTCCAGGGGCCGGCATACTTCGAGGAGTTAACAAAAGGCAAAATAAGCATCTTCTGTTTCAGGCTTCCGGTGAGAATCTCGTGGTCGCGTCCGGCACGCGCGAGCTGCGAGGTCATCTGCTGGTCCACCACGTCGATCGGAACCCAGGTTTTGAGGGCCATGATATCGTCCGAGAGCACGGGTTTGGGAACGATCGGGTCGCTTCTCATGTCTACGGTTGTCTTGAAACCGGCGCTCAAGTATGTCGAGACGTTTTTGAGAATGTTTCTTACCATTATCGTACCGGTGATCACCTCCACGGTGCTGCTGCCGCTCTTGTTGTCCACCGAAACCGACAGCGACGTTCCGCGAAGCGACACGACGGCGGTGGGGGTGTATATTTTGACGTCATACGATTTTGTGAAGGTTTTGGGAAGGATTTCCTTGAGCACAAAGAACACCGCGCCGTAGAACACCGTGATATGCCGCGAAATGATGTTTGTCTCGCCGCCGCTGTAGAAGGCGAGGAGGATCTGCGTATTCTCGTGCAGGAACGAAGCGCTGCCGTCGGACCAGGTGAGGCGGGCAAATGACTTCTCGCCGGCGCGCACGTAATCGTTGTTGCGCACATTGTCGCCTTTCGCGAGTTTGGTCCATACCTGGCCTCCCGCGCGCTGCACCTCCACTTTTCCCACCAGGGAGTCTGCGGTGGCATAGGAATCGGCCGGAGCCGCGGCGCAGGCCCATGCCGCAAGCACAATAACGCCAAGAAACATGAGTTCTTTACGCATCGGGAAAGTCCTTTCGAAAGCTATGCATGGCAGATGAGGCATGAGTAAATCGCGACTCACAGATTATACACCCTTAACCGGGTTGATTTCAAGGTTGTTGCCGAAGAGATTGAGGTTGAAACAAAGTTACCCATGGGCGCCCAACTCTTGCATGGAGTCTTTTCTTTCCCGGGTTTTTCTAACAAATAGCTTGAGTTCCCGCCATTTTATCAACGATTTTATCATCACCCGCAAACCAGCAACAAATCGGAGGCAGATATGAAAATAACGCTTCGCAGCGCGACAACAACCGGGGGACGCCGCATGGCCGGGGCGCGGAGCCTGTGGCGCGCCAACGGCATGAAGGAAGAACAATTCGGGAAACCGATTATTGCAATAGTCAATTCGTTCACCCAGTTCGTTCCTGGGCACGTACATCTTCACGACATCGGGCAGCGCATCAAGGCAATCATCGAGGCGCAGGGCTGCTTCGCCGCCGAGTTCAATACTATTGCGATCGACGACGGAATTGCCATGGGCCACAACGGTATGCTGTATTCGCTGCCGTCGCGCGAGCTTATCGCCGATAGCGTGGAATACATGATGAACGCGCACATGGCCGACGCCATGATCTGCATTTCCAACTGCGACAAGATCACGCCCGGCATGATGATGGCCGCGATGCGGCTCAACGTGCCCGCGCTGTTCGTATCGGGCGGACCCATGGAGGCGGGTACGTGGAAGGGAAGGAAATACGACCTCATCGACGCCATGGTGATGTCGGCCGACGCGGCTGTTCCGGATGCGGACATACGGGAGATCGAATTCGCGGCGTGCCCGTCCTGCGGATCGTGCTCGGGGCTGTTTACCGCAAACTCCATGAATTGCCTCAACGAGGCCCTGGGAATCGCGCTGCCGGGCAACGGCACCATCGTTGCCACGCACAAAAACAGGATGCGCCTGTTTGAGAGCGCGGCAAAGCGGATTGTTGAGATGACAAACGCATACTACGAAAAAGGCGACGAATCGGTGTTGCCCCTTTCGATCGCCACTCGTGCCGCTTTTGTCAATGCGATGAGCCTCGACATCGCCATGGGCGGCTCCACCAACACCGTGCTGCACCTGCTGGCTGTTGCACATTCGGCCGGCGTCAGGTTCGGCATGAAAGACATCGACGC
>Ga0182027_10005159_pt1 | contig 19953 bp, 12 predicted proteins | sample 712E1DmetaG_FD_121300 | JGI IMG/M metagenome (GOLD analysis project Ga0182027, IMG submission 121300) | Permafrost microbial communities from Stordalen Mire, Sweden - 712E1D metaG (Illumina Assembly) | ecosystem: Environmental > Terrestrial > Soil > Wetlands > Permafrost | place: Sweden...
GGCGCGACCATTTCGGCCATCTCGACGGTATACGACTCGGTCCAGGCCATCCAGCAGTCCAGCATGATGTCGCCGTCCTGGCCGATCAGTTCGCGGACTCGCTTCACCAGTTCCGTGTTCTTGCGCATGCCCTCGCGGCCGTCCGCCGGGCCGTAAGGCATCGCGAGCTTCAATCGCTTGAAGCCGAACTTGAGGTGCTGTTCGACGTCATTGCCCGTGCAATACGACGGGATGCGAGGCCGGGTCTCCCCGCCGATCAGCTTGTACACGGGCAAGCCGAGGGCCTTGCCGATCAGGTCCCAGAGCGCGAGATCGACTCCGCTGATGGCATTGATGACGACGCCGGCGCGACCGTAGTACATGCTCGAACGCCACAGGATGTCCCAGATGCGCTCGACGTTGAACGGGTCTTCGCCGATCAATAGCTTGGTGAAGTGATCCTCGACCACGACGCCGCCGCCCGGTCCGCCGCTGCCGTAGCCCTTCACGCCCTTGTTGGTCGAGATCTCCACCGTGAATCCCGAGAGCCTGTCGCCGTCCGCCATGAACAGCGATCGCATCGGCTTGTACTCGGGGTAGATGGACATGGGGTTGGCTACCTCCACACTGCCCGTGGACCACGAACCGGGAGCGGGCGAGTAGGAAGGTACGGGGCGCTTGGGCCGCGTGTGGACCAGGCGCACTCCCGTGATCTTGAGATTGCTCGCTTCGCCCTGGAATGAGAGGGCGGGCACGGCCACTGATGCCGGCACGAGACGGACGAAGTCCCGACGATCCATGCGAAGGATTATATTCGATCTAAGGGGCGGAGAACGAGGCGGCCCGGCGGAGGCGAACGGACTCGCGCTCAACGAAGGAGGCCATATGAAACGCAGAGCATTTCTCTCTTCGTCGGCGGCGGCCGGATTGGCGCTCTCGGCGCGAGCCGCAAGTGCGGCAACCCCGAAGCCGGGAGATATCCCGAAAAGGACGTTTGGCAAGACCGGCGAGAAGCTCACGATCATCGGCCAGGCAGGCGGCCGGTTTCCCATGTGCGGCTTCGAAGAGGCCAAGGCGATCACGTTGCACGCGTATGAACTGGGCGTCAACTATTTCGACAATGCCCGCATCTATTGGGACGGCAGGTCGGAAGAGGTATACGGCGCGGTTCTGCCTCCGTTCCGGAAGCACATCTTTCTTACCACCAAGTCGCCTGAACGGAGTCGAAAGGGCGCCGAACACGACCTCGAGAATTCGCTCCGTGCCCTCAAGACAGATCACGTGGACCTCTGGCAGATTCACATGGTGAACACCGTGGCGGAAGTGGATCAGATCTTCGGACCGTCCGGTGCGATCGAGGCGTTTGAAGCCGCTAAGAAGGCGGGCAAGTGCCGCTTCATCGGATTCACCGGACACCACGACCCGGAGGTCCACCTGGCGATGCTCAAACGATACGACAAATACGACACGATCCTGATGCCTTTGAATCCGGCCGACCCGTCATACTTGAGCTTCGAGAAGATGGTGCTGCCGGTTGCGGTCGAGCGCGGCATGGGAATCCAGGCGATGAAGAGCACAGCCAACGCGGGACTGCTAGGCGAATTCCACCTGAGAGATTGCCTTTCTTATGTGCTCAGCCTGCCGATTCACTGCCTGGCGGTCGGCTGCACGACCATCGGCCAGATTGAAGACGACGTCCGGATCGCACAGCAGTTCCAGCCGCTTCCTTCAGAGGAGATGGCGCGGATTCGCGATGCGGCGAAAGGCATAGCCGGTCCGCGCCTCGAGGGCTGGAAGCGCGACACTCAGAAGCGTGCGTCGGCGTATCGCTATCAGGACGGCGCGCAAGGCTGAACCCTTCCCGGAACAGCAGCTTGAACTCTCAGTCAGCCACGATCGATCCGCAAGATCATGTGATCCAAGACATCTCGGTCCAGTTCGTATCCCAATCCCGGTTTCGTTGGCGCAGGCACGTAGCCATCTTTGTCAATCCGAATCTTGTCCTTAAAAAACGGCTGGTCAGTAATCCCTTGTGGCTGCGTCATCTCAAACCAGACGCAGTTGGGCATGGCCATCTCGCAGTGGAAATGGACGGCGTGATCGAGTGCGGTCCCCCAGTTGTGTGGTTGGCACTCCATTCCGAAACACTCGGCCAGGCGAGCGACTTTCATTCCTCCGCTGATTCCGCCGATGTTATCGACGATGAAACGCACGACGTCGCACGCCCCGCGGCGGATGTACGCGGGGAAGTCGTACGGCGAGAAAATGAACTCGCCAATCGTGATCGGCAGATCCAAAGCGTCAGCCAGTTGCGCAAGACCATCCATATCCGTCGTAGGTATGGGATCCTCGTATGAGATATAGCCCAACTCGTCCAGCACGCGACCTACCTTGAACGCCTCGTCGCGCGTATATCCGCCCACGCGGTCGAACAACAGCGCGTAGTCCGCGCCGGCATGTTCGCGGACGGCCTTTGCCACTTCGATGTCAAGCCTGTAGTTGACGGTGTTATCTTTCAACCACGGTGGATGAATCTTATATGCTGTGAAGCCCTCTCCTTTGGCATGCGCCAAATCCGCGACGAAGTCGTCCACTGTGTTGAGGTGCTGGGAACTCGCATAAGCGCGAACCCGATCCCGGTAGGCGCCCAGGAGCCGGTATACCGGCAGATTGACCGCCTTCCCCAGAATGTCCCACAGGCAATTGTCGATTGCGGACGCATAGGATGACTGGCCGAAGCGGCGTTTGCTCGGTTCCCATTGCGATGTGAGGGCAGGCAGACCCAGGACACTCTTTCCTATCAGTAACGGCTTGGCATATTCCAACCAGCCCAGGTTGCTCCAGTTCGGATGGAAGTATCGGGTGGCGAGAGTGTAATTACCTTCTATGCCGCTATTGGTCACCACCGAGGCCAGTTGTTGGGTGTCTACGCCGGCTGCCCTGCCCGGCTTGGCTTTGAGAACATAGACCTTCACTTCTTTGATGGTGAGGTCGTCCCGCCCTGCTGCAGCGGACTGAGCAGCGCTAGCTGCTGCGGACCACACTGCCGCACTCCCCGCGGAGACTCTCAAGAAACTGCGGCGCGAGTTCGTCATGACTTCGGCTCTCCTTACGCTCTCAAATATGGCTTCATCAGGGCCAGGATTTCCCGTAACACCTGCTTAGCGGTATCGTCAAGTGGAGTTCGATTTCCCATAACCCCTGAAGCCAACGCAACCGCAGACGGAGTGGCGGCCGGCGCTGCTCGCGTCCCGCGTCCGCGTAACTGGTAGGTCTTGAACACCCCGCGCAGGTACAAAATGTACTTCATGCCTTCGTCATAAGTGATGACCTCGTGGATCAGCAGAGCCGCGTTCCCAAAGGTCTCTATAGCTTCCCGCTTCTTGCCGTCATGCCATAGATCCCAGGCCGAGGCGTACAAGTCGGCGAAAGAGGCAGCCGGCATGCTGCCAGAAAAACCGCGGATCATTTCATCGATCAAGGTCCGTCCGTGCGACCCCGAAAAGACCTTGAGTTGCTCATTGCTCTTCTCGCGCAATATCCGAATGCGCGCCAGCGGCTGCCCCGTTTCGTCTTTTACATACCGCAAAGTGGGAACGTTCCGGTACATCTCCAGAATCGAATCGACGCTCATGTCTCCCACCGCCTGCACGAAAAGCGGGAGTCCGGTCGCGCTGCCCACTTTTTGGTAATAGTCGAGCAGCGCCTTCGGATCTTCCTGGTTGGGGGGCGGGAGCGAGATGATCGCATCCGCTCCCACTTTCGCGGCGTGTTTCGCATACTTGACGGCGGTTGCGGCGTTCGGACCTTGCACACCGATGACGATCGCCGGCCGCAGGTTCTTCCCAGTGCGAGCGATCGCCTCAGCCCCTTCCAGGCGCTCGGCCTCGCTCAGGGTCTCCCACTCGCTCGCCAACTGCGGCCACACGAAGCCATGCACTCCGCCCCGGTCGATGAACCGCACCTCTTCGATCAGTGAATCCAAGTCCAGCTTGTCGGACTCGGTGAATGGAGTCTGCGCGATGGGGAATATGCCTCGCAGCGGCTTCTCTCGCGGACTCTGGGCAGCTCGTGTTCTGTCTAAGGGGAGAACCAGACCAATGGCGCCGGCACCCGCTACCCTCAGAAATTGCCGCCTTCCCTGCTGTCGAGACTCGCATCTCATCGGAAACACCTCCTCGGCAACGCAGCTTCAACCCTGTCTCAAGCTGCCGTGAATCCATCCTCGTTGACCTGATCACACGATAGCTCCTGCCCCACGGCATGGTCGAGGAGGATCGAAGAGCGCCAGAACCTCTCTTTCTCAGACGGCTTCGTCCGCTGCTGCCAGCGTGACCGAAATGAACGGAGCGCGCAAGAGTGCACGCATCGGATCCTTCGGTGCCCGGCCTCACTCAGCAACTCGCGGCCGTTATACACCGGGCTGGACACAGAGCGAGACCTACGTGCTGAATGGTGATGGCAGGGAAAGTTACGAGCCGCGCTTCACATAGTACCGTTTCCGGGAAGTCGAGGTAATAGCATCCGGCATCGAGGCGAACAGGCACAGGCGGACCTGATGACGATCAGGGCCCGAGCGGGACTGGCGGAGGCGCAGACGATGCTAGTGAACTCGGGGCGCGGGCAGGCGAAGTCGTACGAGGACCGCCTGCGGGGCTACCCTCCCAACCAACTCGACGAAGACTTGCTCGGAGCACTAAGAGAGCCGTTGCGGCTGGTTTGGCGCCTCTGCTGGCACAAGCGCGGACGTTGCCGAAGAAGATCGACCACTGGTCGCTGACGAGCTTGCAGTAGCGACTGGTGAAGACCGGCGGTCGGCTGATCAAGCACGCGCGGTATTATTGGCTGCTACTGGCGGAGAGGCATTTGACGCGGCGACTGTTCGGAAGCATAGTGCGGCGGATCGAACGATTGCCGGTGCCGGCGGGCTAGAGCGCGCTGGCGGAAGAGGACAATCAGGCGAGGAAAGGAGACGGCCACGGAAAGCTGTCAGGAGAATCAGCCGGGAATGCCGGAGCCATGGTTTCCGAGGACCCTCAGAAGGCGTGGAACTGGCTCTCTCGGGGCTGATGGATGCATTGGGGGAGATCCAGGTGTGCTTCTCTGGCTCCAGGACAAGCCGCCGGTGGTATACTCCTCCTGATCGCGAGGCCAAAAAAAGAAATAGTGGGTAAACACATGCACAAATACTCGATCCTCGTTCTACTATGCATGTTCGCCAGCACCTGCTGTGCCGCCGAGGGCAAAGAACCCGATAATCCCTTGGACCAACTCAAGCTTATCGTGACCGATGCCGGTGACGGCAACAGGCGCGATCACGCCGATTGGGCGGAGCCAGTGTTGACCGGCAAGCGGACAGAACCCGCACTGACGGCGCCGTATTCCGTGAAGGCTCCCGGCCTGACGATCAATCTCGATAAGCGGGGGCGCATTGCCGGTATTTCCATGGCGGCGATGACGGGGCGGACACGGCTTGAGGGTTGCTGGCAGGTTGGCGCGGTCGTGGTAAAGAAACTTGCCGGGGGCGGGTATGCATTCACGCGACAGTTGGCGGATGCAAAGAATCACAGGGCGTTCGTGACCGACCGGTTCACGCCGACGAAGGACAGCATTCGATGGGAAATCGAAATCACCAGCTCCGACAAGCCATGGAGCACTGCGATCCGGACGGAGTTCCGCTATCCCGCCACCCCGGAGAGCCGGTTCTGGACCACCTGGGGCCATCCGGATAACGACCCTAAAGAGTGGGCCGATCCGCTAGCCTGGCAGCCTTTTGCCAACCATGCTTGGGGTTACCAGTATTCCGACTACACCCAAATGGGTTCCGCGGCCAAACGTAACCTAAGCATCCCGATGTTCACCGTGGCCGAGCCAAAAAAGGACGAGGCCCTGACCTTCATGCAGTCGCTCGAAGACACTCTGCTCGATCTCAGCCTGGACGAGACATCGACAGGCGACATCCGCTTCTGTCGCGAGAAATACCGGCTGGGCGAAGGTCGCACCGTCCGTTTTCACATGGACTTAGCTGCCCATCCCGCCGACACCCGCGCTGGGCTGGGCTGGGTGGTGGCGCGTTATCCCCAGTTCTTCAACCCCGGCATCGCCCGTGCCGACGAACTCTCCGGCAGTGGCGCCTATTCCGGCAACGAGAACCCGATTGATGTCGCCGCCTTCAAAAGAATGGGGTTCGCCTTTAACTGGAAACTGTCCGACGACTTCCCCTATATGGGACAGTTCATCCCGCCGGTGAAAAGCATGGATGAAAAATGGACGCGCTCCGGCGCCGAGCCGGCTCCTCCGGGAAAAGGCCGCGAAACATCTTGCCGCCAGATGAACGACTACGCAAGATACATGAAGCAAAACGGCTTTGCCGTCCTTAGCTATTTCAATGTCGCCGAGTACGGCAAAGACATGCCGTGGCCCATTCCACCGAAAAAGGCCAAGTCCGACGCCGACCTGTGGAAGGACCCGGTGGACTACCTCTACTACGGCGGCTTGGAGTCCTCCGTGCTAATGGACGGTTCCCGTCCCGTTAGTTCCGACTGCTACGGGGCAGTCGTCGTCGATCCGGGCGAACCGTCGTATACGAACCACATCGTCGAGCAGGTCCGCCGCAACAATGTCATGCTGCCGGATGTAGACGGCATCTGCATCGATCGCCTTGACTGGCTCAACCTATACAACGACAGAGGTGACGACGGTGTCTCATGGGTGAATGGCAAACCCGCCCGTTCGCTGTTTGTGTCGTTCCAGCGACTGATGGACAAAATCGCCCCAGAACTGCACAAGTCCGGCAAAGTGCTGTTCTTCAACAACCTCAGCCCGCGCATCGAGGTGATTGGCCGCGGCGACGGCATCTTCGCCGAATGGGCCTCAAACATGACGGGTCTTGAGGGATATGTCAACTACACCGCCCTCGCGGCGGTGCGCAAACCCGCCTGCCTTTGGACGGCCTCCGGCGAGGCCAGCGACTTTTACTTCCAGCGCTGTCTGTACCTTGGCGTTTACCCGATTGCGCCATACCCAAACAACAACCACTGCCTTAGTCCATCGGCCGAGGGCCAGAACATGGTGAAAAACATGTACGCCGCCGCAAAGGACGACCAGTTCATTCCGACGCCTGCCGCCGCCGCCAGTCCCGAAGGCCTCTCCATGGCCTACGGCCCGCTGCTCAGCGCAATGCGCGGCAAGAAATGGGTACTGGCTCCACACTGCGTGGAAACCACCACCCCAAATGCAAAGGTCAACCTGTTCGAAGTGCCCGGCGGGTACGTATTGCCCGTTTCGTTCGGCGGCAATGCCGAAAGCGCTACCGTTCAGGTCCGCAATATCCCTGGCTTGGAAGAACTGAAATCCGTCGCCCTCCATCCCGGCATGGACACTACGGTGCCCGTCGCCTCCAGTCTGAAAGGCGGTGTCCTGACCCTCACCGTACCGCTCGTGCGCGGCTGCGCGATGGTGAAGTTGAACAAGTGATTCCCCACCCACACTGATTTAGCATCAGGGATTAGAAAGTGAGATGGCATCGCGAGGCGGCGCTGACCTCGCGCTTGCGGACCTTTGAGACCGAGATGCTGGCCGAGGACGAGAACTTCGGCCGCTTGGCCCGCATCAACCGCGAACTGATCGCCAAGGCGGAAGCCCTCCATTCCCCACAGCGCGTCGTACTGGACATGGACTCCGCCGAGATCCCGGTGTATGGCCAGCAGGAGCAGAGCGCTTACAACGGCCACTTCGAGTCCGCCTGCTATCACCCGCTGCTGGGGCAGCGAGGACTGCCTGCTGGACGACGCGGTAGAACAGCTCGCCTCGGCTCTTCGACTTGCGCCGGTTGAAGCGGAATGTGAATTCATCCGGAATTTCCATTTTCGACTTCCAGATCTCATTCAGTTTAGACTAACCGCCATCCTTCTTTGGCCCAGCGAGTTGCATTTCTCCGCCGGGAGCCGTCTTCGCTCCCCAAGGCGGGATTGCGGCCCTGCCCGCAAAACCCCAAACCGGGAAACTCCGTCTTTTCAGGGCATTCCACAAACACTTCTCCGAGCCTCATCCCCTGGTCGCGCAATTTCGCTCTGCCCGTCGCCTCCCTCTAACCGCTCGCCACTGCCAGCGCACCGATCCGCCGTACCATGCTCCCGAACAACCGCGTCGTCAGACGACTCTCCGCCAGCATCAGCCAATATTGCCGCAGTCACAAACGGCTTGTGCGCGGCGTTGAAAGTCAAGGACATGCTCTCCGCCCCCTGCAACACGGCCGCCGCGGGCAACTTGTCCGGATCCGCCATGAGCCTGCGATGCAGACTCTCCAGATCCACGCCCGTGCGCAGCAGACTGTCTGGGACAACGCCCATCTCCTGTTCCAGAAGCGCGGCCAGCAGGTGCTCGTTGTCGATCTGCTGATGACTCAATCACGCTGGCAGCGCCTGCGTGGCGCGAAGTGCTTCCTAAGAGCGTTCAGTGGACCGGTCGGGGTCCATAACTCTGTCAGGGTACCTCCAGTTTCCGGTCGAACACATACTGTCGATGATGGGCAGATTTCTTGGCCGGATTGGTGTTAAGTTGACGCCGCTGATCGACGTGTTTACAATGCGTTGAGGCGCGATATGCAACATCTCTCCTTCCGCTTGTTGGCAACCCTCTCTTTCTTAGCGACTTGCTCCCTTTCCGCCGACCTCCCATTGTCGCCCGACGCCGAGCGCCAGCCAGGTGTCCCGGAAGGTAAGATCGAAAAACTTACCTGGACCAGCCGCATCTTCCCCGGCACCGTACGCGACTACTGGGTCTACGTGCCCGCCCAATATAAGCCTGAAACTTCCGCGGCGGTGATGGTATTTCAAGATGGCGGCGGCTACGTGAATGAGATGGGCCGCTTCCGCGTGCCGATCGTCTTCGACAACCTTATCCATAAGGGTGAGATGCCGGTGACGATTGCAATCCTCATCAACCCCGGCACGCTCCCCGCGCTGAACGGCGCATCGAAACTTCGCGACAACCGCAGTTACGAGTACGACTCGCTGGGCGATCGCTTCGCGCGCTTCCTTCTCGAGGAGCTCCTCCCCGAGGTCGGCAAGCGCTGGAATCTGACCCCGGATCCCAATCTGCGCGCCATTGCCGGCAGCTCCAGCGGTGGCATCTGCTCTTTCACGGTCGCCTGGGAGCGGCCCGACCAGTTCCGGCGTGTCCTCAGCACCATCGGTAGTTTCACCGACTTGCGCGGTGGCGACATCTACCCCTCGCTGGTCCGCAAGATGGAACCCAAACCGATCCGCGTCTATCTGCAGGATAACGACCACGATCTGAACCACTTCGCCGGCGACTGGACGATCGCCAACCATCAGATGGTTTCCGCGCTCGCCTTTGCCGGCTACGACTTCAAGTTCGTTCCCGGCCAGGGTGGCCACGATTCGAACACTGCGGGAGCGGCCTTCCCCGACGCGCTGCGTTGGTTGTGGCGCGACTGGCAGAAGCCGCTCGTCGTCGGCATTCCGGGCTCTGGCAACGCGAACCGCAGATCCGGTCTCGCCGACCCCGCCGGCGGCTGGACCGCCGCGGCCAATCCGGACTCGGCTCCGCAGCCGAATCTGGAGTATTCTCCCGACCGCTCGTTGCTCTTCGTCACTGACTCCCGCAGCCGCTGGGTGTGGTCCCAACAGGTGCAGCCCGACGGCACCTTCACTAATGGTGAGCCCTTCTACCGCCTTGAAGCGGCGGATGAATCGTCGGAGACCGGCGCTGGCGTCATGACCGTCGACGCCGACGGTTTCCTCTATGTGGATACGCGGCTCGGGATCCAAGCCTGCGATCATTCGGGGAGCGTCGTGGTCATCCTTTCCAAACCGGCTCACGGCCCGGCAACCCATCTGTTCTTCACCGGCGCCGATAAGAAACAACTGGCGATCACTATTGGCGCCAAAACCTGGGTCCGCCCCATGCTGCGCCAGGGGCCGCCGACTGGTCAGCCCGTGAAACCGCCGGCGGCGCGCCCGTAGGCAGGTCGCCCTCTGGCTCCGGGATTCGCTTGATACCCGGGCCTAGCTAGGTTCTTCCTGCTCTTCCCGGCGTCCACAATGACCTCGACGAGTTCCGCCTCCTTGAGTGTGGCCATGGTCCGAATGCCATGGCCCGAATGCGGCTTTGTTGGGCGACCAAGCTGATACACTTCTCCTCATGTCTGGCAGTGGGCATGGTCTGGTTAACTTCGAGATGAGAGATTTCGGGTTAGGCGCACCGCCTCACCTGGCTTGAAGTTCAAGCGCACGAGCTTCGTCCTATAACGAACTGAACAAACCCTACCGCGGATGCTGCTCACAGTCGAGGATCTAAGTACCCCTTGCTTCCATTCCAGGGACACTTCGAATCCACCGCGAGCTCGCAACCCCCTGACTGCGCCGTCGGTCCATTCCTTCGGCAGAGCTGGAAGCAAGTGGATTTCGTCCGAATGCGATTGCAGCAGCATCTCGATGAGTCCGGAGGCGCCGCCTGAATTGCCATCAATGCAAAAAATATTCTGGGGCGCACCGGCAATGCCGCCGCGTGAAAACGTCAAGAGATCATCGTCGGTATCCTCACGGATCAGGCCGACGAAATGGCGGTGCGCCTCCTCACCGTCACCCAGTCGGGCAAAGTAGTTGATTAGATTGGCGCGGCTCCATTCCACATCTTCCCAATTGCCCTGTCCCGTCCGACGTTGAATGGTCACTCGAGCCGCGTGAGCGAGGGCGGGCGTCGTCCGGGGTGTGATCTGATTGCTCGGATAGAGCGCAATCAGGTGCGATGTATGGCGGTGATTTGGCATGGCATCTTCGAAATCCTCGAGCCACTCCTGCAACTGCCCGTGGCGTCCGATTTTGAGCGGCGGCAATTTCGCTCGCGCGGCCTCGAGCTCTGCACGGAAATCCGAATCCGAGTCGAGCGCCCGGGAAGCCTCGATGCAAGAAGAAAACAGGTCATAGACCAACACTCGGTCGCAGGTCGGGCCCATCGATTCGCTGCACGTATTTCCATCTGGCGTCTGGAAGGCGTTTTCCGGAGACACCGCTGGGCCCGTGACAAGCCAACCGTACTTCGGGTGCTCCGCCATGTAGTCGAGGAAGAACTCCGCCGCCTCCTTCAGCACCGGATAGGCGCGCTTCGCGAGAAACTCCTTGTCCCCGCTGAACAGGTAGTGATCCCAGAGATGGGATGCGATCCAGGTGCCACCGGTTGAAAATAGCCCCCAGCCAAGCCCCCAACCAGGCGCCGTGTAGCCCCAGGCGTTGGTGCAGACATGACACACCCAGCCGCGTGCGCCATACATTTTCCGGGCGGTCCGACGGCCCGCTTCTCGCAGCGATTCGATCAACCGGAACAGCGGCTCGTGACACTCGGCCAGGTTGCCGGCTTCGGCGTGCCAATAATTCTGCTCGGTGTTGATGTCGAGGTGGAAATCGCAGGTCCATTCCATTTTGCTGGCGAGGTTGTCGTTCCAGATGCCTTGCAGGCTGGTGGGCAGTGGCGAGTTCTCGCGCGAACCGGCGATCAGAAGATAGCGGGCATATTGAAAAAACAGAGCGCTCAACTGCGGATCGCTCTTTCCTGCGCGAACAGCCGCCACTCTTTGATCGGTGGGCCGCCTGGCTGCTTCAGCTCCACCTAGGTCGAGCGCGACGCGGCGGAATAGCGACTGATAGTCGGACACGTGCACCCGCCGCAGCTCTGCCCAGGACTTGGCCGAGGTCGATTCTAATTGCCTATGGCAAAGCGCTTCCTGATCCCGGCCGCCGTAGTTGGTGTTCGCCACGATCAGAAGCGTGACTGTATCGGCGCTCTCAACTGCGATGCGGCTGTCATGCGCAGACACAGTGCCGCCATCGTTAATTACTCGCATCCGCGTTTGGAACTCCACCCCCGTCTTGCCGTCGCTGTGCCGTTTCTCCCACGCCCGGCCGTCCATCACCAACGTTTGCCCGTTCTCAGTGCGCACCTCGTTCGAGAGCTCACCCCCACTGAGGCCCGCGGTGAAAGTGATTTGCCCGGGCTTGTCACAGGACAGACGCGCGACGATCACACTATCTGGGTTGGAGGCCAAGAACTCTCGCGAGAAATGAGCGCCGCCGATAGTATACTCGACACGAGCCACACCCTCCTCGAGATCAAGCAGCCGCCGGTAATCGCGAATTTCACCCGTACCCTGTTTCCAGTCGAGGAACAAATCTGCCATCGGAAGATGTGTGCCGTAGGATTCTTTGCGGCCCAAAAAATGCTTCGCACATAGGTCGCGAGCCTCGATGTACTTCCCCTCGAAGAAGAGGCGCCGGGTTTCCGCCAGATGCTCCAACGCCGATGGGTTCTCATTTTGGACGCTGGGCGCGCCAGACCAGACCGTCGACTCGTTGAGGGCCAGTCGCTCGCGTTCGACACCACCAAAAATCATGGCGCCGAGCCGTCCATTGCCGATCGGCAAGGCCTCCAGCCAGCGAACTGCCGACTGCTGATACCAGAGCATCATCTGATTGCCGGTTGCATTAGACCCAAGCGAAGCCCCCGCCAGTCCGACCGTCGACAGGTTCCTAAGCAGCCTGCGGCGCGTAAGTGTTCGTAACTGCATATTCTCCCTCTTTCAACCAGCGCAGCCGGTTATATCAATAATATTCACTTTCCGGCGAACCGCAGCCGAGAGTGACCTGACCGATGTTTTGTACGAGTTTCAAAGAGAGTATAACTCTGACCTCACATGCGTTCGCCTCGAGAGTTGGGCCGCGCTCACCCTGACCAAAGGAGGCGCCTGATGCGATTGAGACTCCAACGGGGATGAATTCTCTTCTCACTTCATTCGTTTCATTTTTTGTTCTATTGCCGCCAATGCAAGCGCCTCTCCGGCCTTGAGCGCCAGCGTAGTCGTTGGAAAGCCGGAAATGGAGTAAATTCCGCTGTCACCATGGGCGGCGCCACTCCCGGTCAGGAAGTCCTGTTCCGCACCGTAGCTTGCGCCAGTCAGCGACGGCATCTCCAGATTCACGCGGCCAATCAGGCGCGGACCGCCGCCGTGGCGGATCCCACAGAGATTGTTCGTCGTCAACTGGAACCGCGGAAACTCCGCCGCGTCAGTGAAGGCAGCCAGCAGGTCACTGTTGCCCAGGAAAGCCGCATCGGTCCGGACATTGATCGGAAAAAACGACGGGGGCTGCGTGAAGACCGCTTTGTGCATGGCGACGATCTTCAAGTCCTCGGCCGCCACATGACCGGCGCCGCCGCCATGGCCGGCCGGAGCTGCTTGCAAGGCCGGGGCGACTAACGGGAGTGCTTCGAAAACTCTCTTCGCGTAGGCACTGTTTGTCGACCTCACTTTATGGCCGTCCGAAATGGAGGGGCAGGCAGACCCGCCTTGTTGTAGAGATTGCAGCCTTCGGGATTCGTGGCCCACGCGTAGCGCACAGCCATCGGACTTGGAACATGGGGGCTTGATACTACGACCGTATCTTTCTCAATTCGGGCGTCGGCCCAAACGAACTGCTTATCGGGACCGGCTATGGCAAACTGTTGCAATGGGCCGCCTTTGGCAATGAGGCCGCCGCCCACGTGCGAGAACTTCAGCCGGATCGCAGAGCCCTCAATGCTCATCGACTGGTACAGGGGGCCTGAGTACTCGACCTTCTTCCCATACACTCTGCTCAGAGCCACGAGAGCGAGCCGGCGTCCGACCTCCTTCTTATTCTTCGGATGGATGTTCTTGGCGTCGCCGCTGTCGATGGCCACTGCGAGCCCGGAGTTAGGTAGGGTTTCAGCGACGAGCGCCTGGGCCTCGCGGAGCTCAGCCCAATCCGACTCGCCGGGCTCGCGAACAGGTTCTGTGTAGTTGGCGAGTTGGACGATCAGGAACGGCAGGCCGGGCTGCGCGAAGCGAGCGCGCCAGTCTTGGATCATCGCCGCCAGCAAGTCGCGATACTGGGCGGCGCGGCTGGCGTTGGACTCGCCCTGATACCAGATGCAGCCGCGAAGCGCAAACGGAGTGAGTGGCGCAACCATGCCGTTGTAAAGCCATGCAACTTCGTCCGGCTCCTGCGGCAGGCCGGGCGGTAGCGGTTGAATTGCGGAGAGCCGGGCGCCGTCTTTACACCGCCATTCCCCTGCCAACGATATAGGTTCTATCGAAGCGTCGCCAGCCGGCGCCAAGTTAAGCTGTTGCGGCAAACCGTAGATTCCACCTAAGCCGCCGAGATATCCATTGTCGAGCACACGGACCGCCAGGGTGTTTTGCCCCGGCTTCAGCGCGGCCGCCGGGACGCGGTAATAGCGGTCCAGGAAGCGCTGGAAGCTCTCTCCGACCTTGATGCCATTGACGAATGTGGTATCGCCGCCGTTGATCGGGCCGAGGCTGAGGATGAGATCCTTACCCGCCCAGGCGCTTGGCAACTCAAAGTCGCGGCGAAACCAGACGATCCCACCGAAATTGCAGAGCCTGACGCTTGCGGACTCGCTGGGAACGGGCATGGTCTTCCAGGCCGAGTCATCCAGTCCGGGATTGGCCCAGTTGGCGCTACAGGTACTGCCAGGATCTTTGGCGCTCCACCAGGCTTCCCGCTTCGTGGCGTCGTCCGCGGCGTTGTCAATAGCCGACTTGATCCGTGCCAGGGACTTGGCGACGGCCGGCGCCAGAGCTGGCAAGGTCTGCAGTGCCTCCAGGCTGGTCCAGGACTCGGCGGCGGTGCCGCCCCAGCTCATGTTGACGATCCCGATGGGCACCTTCAACGTCTGATGCAGCGTGCGGGCAAAGAAGAAGCCGGCGGCGCTGAAGCCGCCCCAGCCGCCCTCCGTCAGAGTCTGCGGCGAACAGCGCTTCCACGGAGCGGGGCCGGCGAAGCGGTCGCGGAGCTGATTGGCAAAATCGCGGGGCACGGTGAACAGGCGCACGTCCGGGAAATCGGCCTGGGCGATGTCATTGGCCACATCGCAAACTCCAATCCCCATCTCCATATTGGATTGGCCCGCGGCGAGCCATATATCGCCTACGAGAACGTCTGTAAATACCCGCTTGCCGATCCTGAGGTCGGACGGCTTCGAGCGAGTCTTCATAGGTGCCAGCCGGACCATCCATCGACCCTGCGGGTCGGCCGTGGCCCGTTGTGTCTTGCCGGCAAAATGGACCGTGACGCCCTCACCAGGCTGGGCGGTGCCCCAAACAGGATCCGGCTTGCCACGCTGAAGCACCATATGGTCTTGGAAGATGCCGGCGGGAACGACCTCGGCCCGCAACGCGCAAGTGCAAAGAACAAAGAGAACTGGTTTGGTGAACTGCACGAGAAGTCCCTCGCCTCTTAAACTACCGCCACCGCAAATGTTTTTCGTCCCGCACATTGCCGCAGTGGCGTGCAGCCGGGATCATTCCGCCGGCCACATCCGGACCAATACCGTTCCATGCCGCGGCACGTCCGCAGAGAACTCGTCAGTGAACACTCCAACGTCCTTGTGCCGCCACAGGTCGCGAACTCGCTGCCTTCCACTCAGCCTGGTGTCGCTCCACTTCGCCGTAATCGTCGCGGGCCCCTCGCCTCGATTCAGCAACGCGAGGGCCTTCGAGCCGTCCGCCAGTTCTTTGCACCAGACTTCCAGTTCGCCCTGCCGGGAGCTAGCCGCTATCTCTCACACAGCTGGTATTGATGGCTGATGGCTATCGTTCGGCGGGTTCCCGGGGGCGGTTCTGGGTGGCGATTGGCTGGCTTGCGCTGTCCGTGCGGGGTTGCGGGCGCGGAGGGGTCGCCGGTTAGCGGCGGAAGGCTGCGCGGAGGCATTTTTGACCAAAGCTGCGCCCGCGATGGCTCAGAATCGCGATCCCTGCTCGGGCTTGTTTTGGGGCCTGAGATCGGCTCAGCAGCGCAGTTGCCGCCAGGCTTGTTCGAACACGACTTGCAGCGGGAAACTGGCGGCCAGCGAGAGCCAGACTTTGCGCGCGGTGATGCGAATCCGGGCGCCGAGTTTGAGCAGCTTCAGACGGATCGTGGTGGCCTGGGCGCGCTCCAGTTCGGTTCCTTTCAGTCCCAGCCGGCGCAGCGCGTGCATCAGCACGTAGGCGCAGCCGGCGAAGCTCAGTCGCAGTTGAATGGCGCGCAGCGACGCGGCGCTGACACGCGTGGCAAACAGGCTCAACTGCTCTTTGATGTGGTTCTCCATCTCGCCGTGCGCGCAGTACAGTTCCTCGTACAAGGCCTGCGCCGCCCACTCGTCCGCGCTCAAGTTGGTCACCACGAAGCGCGGGTTTTGCTTGCCCTCGAGCTGCTCGGCCTTGGCCACCACACGCCGCGCACAGCTCCAACTGTCGCGCGTCTGGTAGTCGAACTCGGTGAAGACGCGCGCCGCCTTACCGGTCTGCTGGTGCCGCCGCGCCGCTTCGGCCAGTGGCGCTTCGATCAGCCCCAGCAGCCGCGCATTGCGTGCGCAGCCGAACTGAAAGGTCTTACGACCCCTCCACAAGGGAGGTGTCGAGACCGAACAAAGCAGACAGACACACCCTGAACCAGAACGGTTACGTCACCGACCTTCTTTACCGCCGCACGTAATACCGACATCGGAGTGGTTGCTCACGTCACCAACGCCATTAACCACCCTGACGAACAGTTCGACAAGAGCACAGACGAAGACGGCTTCAACTTCTCGGACCATACGGGATGCGCTTGGATTCACTCGATTCGGTTGGAAACCGCTGTGTGCTGCAGCTTCCTTAGCGCACCGCTTCTCAGATTCAACCAGCCCAACGATGATATGCTGACGAGAATTACGCGCAACGGGAATGAAGTCTCTTTCCGCACTCCTTGGTGTTTTACTGCTTGTTCCTCCCGCGATGTTACTGCTCGCAGCGGCCGCTTCGAGTACCATCCAGTTTGAGGACACGGCTGCCCACGCCGGCTTGAATTTCATCGCCAATAACTCCGCGACACCGCAGAAGCACCAGATCGAGACCATGCTGGCGGGGGTAGCCGTCCTCGACTACGACGGAGACGGCAGACTGGACGTGTACTTCGTTAACGGCGCCGCGATTCCCTCGCTACAGAAGTCCGGAGAGAAGTATTTCAACCGGCTCTTCCACAACAACGGCGATGGCACCTTCACTGACGTGACCGCGCGCGCCGGCGTGGCCGGAATTGGCTACGGCATGGGGGTCGCCGTGGGCGACTACGACAACGATGGTAAACCCGACATCTTCCTGGCTAACGTCGGCTCCAACCAGTTGCTGCACAACAACGGCGACGGCACATTCACCGACGTCACCGCCCGCGCCGGTCTTTCCGGAGCGCTACTCGACGGGAAGAAGATGTGGTCGGTGGCGGCAGGGTGGTTCGACTACAACAACGACGGCTACCTCGATCTCTTCGTAGTGAATTACTGCAAGTGGGAACTCAACCAGGACCCTTACTGCGGCGTTGAGGGCACCCGGACCTATTGCGACCCGCGCTTGTACGGACCGCTCCACAACACGCTGTACCGGAACAACGGCGATGGCACGTTCACAGACGTCTCCGAGGAGACCGGCATTGCGAAGCACTTCGGCAAAGGCATGGGCGTCTCGTTCGCGGATTACAACGGAGACGGATACATGGACGTGTTCGTCGCCAACGACACAATGCCGAACTTCCTGTTCCACAATCTGCATGGCAAGGCCTTCGAGGATGTGGGCGTCCAGGCGGGCGTTGCCTACGCCGATGACGGAAGCGAGCTCTCGGGCATGGGATCGGACTTCCGTGACGTGAACAACGACGGCCTCCCCGACATCTGGCACACTGCGGTGGGGCACGAAACGTTCCCGCTGTTTCTTAATCATGGACATGGGCAGTTCTTCAATGGCACCGCCACCAGCCGCCTCGGGCGCTTCACCCGGGACATGTCGGGCTGGGGCAACGGGATCATGGACTTCGACAACGACGGCTGGAAGGATCTATTCGTAGCCCGCTCCGACGTCAACGACAACGGGGCTGAACCCGGAATGGGCAGGCAGTACCACGAGCCCTGCACGGTCTTCCGTAATCTGGGTAACGGCAGGTTCGAGGACGTCAGCGCCGCTGCTGGCCCCAGCTTCCAGATTCCCGCGGCGCACCGCGGCGTGGCTTTCGGCGATCTGGATAACGACGGGCGCATCGACGCGGTGGTGACGGTGTTGAACGGGCCTGCCAGGCTGTTTCGGAACGTCTCCCAGAACTCCAATCACTGGGTGCTGCTGCGGCTGGTTGGGACGAAGAGCAATCGAATGGGGATCGGAGCGCAGATCAAAATCACAACCGACGACGGCGCGATCCAGTACAACCAGGTCACAACCAGCGTGGGCTACGCCGGATCGAGCGACAGCCGCGTGCACTTCGGACTTGGGGCGGCGCGGCGGATCGCCGCAATCGAGATTCGCTGGCCCAGCGGCATCCGCCAGGTCCTCAAAGACGTAACTGCAGACCGGATAGTGACCATTGAGGAGCGGCAGCCGTGATCCTGATCCCGTGGCTCGCGCTGCTGGTCGCGCAAGCCAATCCCGATCTCGAAAGCCTAAAGACCGCGCAGCAGTTGATGGATGGCGGACGCTGGGCGGAAGCCATTCCGGTGCTGAAAGAGCTCGTTGGCAAGCACCCCGAGGCGCCGACTCTCACCTATGGCCTAGGTCGCTGCTACTTTGAGGTCGAGGACTACGGTGCCGCCGTCACCAGCCTGCGAGAAGCCGCCCAGCGCATCCCGAACTCGGCGGAGGTTCGTTTCTTTCTGGGGTCGGCGCTCGGCCTCGGCGGCAACTTCGGGGAAGCGATTCGGGAGCTTCGGGCAGCGATTGATTTGGATCCGCAGTTCGAGCCGGCCTATCGGGCCTTCGGCATGTTCCGCGTGGAAAGGGCGCAGTACCTGCCGGATGCTCTGGCAGCGCTCGAGACGGCGGTGCGGCTGGACCCCCAAGACGCGCGCGCGCTGTACTGGCTGGGCGAGTTTCACCGCGGGCTCGGCGAGTTGACCAAAGCTCGCACGTATTTCGAGCGAGCCCACAGGCTGGATCCGGACGGCCCGCTGACACAGCTCGGGCTCGGCCAAGTGTCGCTCGAGGACGGCGAGGCCGATGAGGCGCTGGTGCATTTTGATGCTGTTCTGAAGCAGGCGCCGGGACTGGTCGCTGCACTGCTGGGGCGCGCCAGGGCGCTGTACGACAAGGGGCAGTTCGGGCAGGCCCTGGCTCCCGCCAAGGCCGCCTGGGAGGATTCCCACGAATTCGAAGAGCGACGGAGTTCGGGTTGGATCCTCGTCCGGATCTATCGAGCCCTCGGCCGGGACGCGGAGGCGCAGGCTTCCGAGGGGCAATTGAAGGACCTGGAAACGACTTCCGCTGGAGAGTTGCTCCGCCTCCGGGAACTCGGCGACGAGGCCGCCCGCTACGAAGCCGAGGGAAGATTCGACCGCGTAGCGGAGCTGCTGGAAGCCTCTCTGAAAATCCGCGAGCGGCACGACGCCCTCACCCGGCTCGGAGACGCCTACCTGAAGCTGGGGCGGTTGGGTGACGCAGAGCGTTGTTACGTCCGGGCAAGCGAAATCGGGCCGCTGACCGACGCCCTGAAGCAGCGCCTTAAACAGGTGCGAGATCTCTCCGCTCAGCACAAGCCTTAGACGTTATTGACGTAGAGCGGTGTCGCAATATGGACAGCCGGAACGAGTGGCCGCTGATGCGAGGTGATAAAGCCCGGATTATGCCGCTCGGGGCGATGGCTGCCGTTCGCTGGGCGCGGGGTGTCCGCAGCCTATGCATCGTGACGTGTTACCGCTATGGATTGGTAGACCGTCGGCGCGGCGGCATCCGCGGCCATGTTCGGAAATACCGATCGCTGACAAAACGATTACGAGCCTGTTTATCTCATTCGAGCCACGAGAATGAAGGGTAAGCGTCCGAGTATGGCCGTTTTGACATCTGGCCGGGGATGAGCGTGAGTTGTCGATTGGGCGACTTGGCCGTCAAGGGAGCCTAATGCGGATCCGGTAAGTGTCCAC
>Ga0182027_10005160_pt1 | contig 19952 bp, 17 predicted proteins | sample 712E1DmetaG_FD_121300 | JGI IMG/M metagenome (GOLD analysis project Ga0182027, IMG submission 121300) | Permafrost microbial communities from Stordalen Mire, Sweden - 712E1D metaG (Illumina Assembly) | ecosystem: Environmental > Terrestrial > Soil > Wetlands > Permafrost | place: Sweden...
GTGGAGCAGATATATCACCAACTGAAGAAGAACTACGACTTCCGCCTGGATTACTGGACTGCCAACGAGTTTCATTATGGCGAGATGGAGATGAAGCGGCTGGCTGTGCCGTCGGATGGACGGCTTCTAGGGCTGCGGCGGTGGCTCCATCGTAAGCTAAGCCTGGTGGCCCTGTACCAGTACGCGAGCGACTACGGAAACAGTTATGGGAAGCCAATGCTGTGGCTGCTTGGAACCCTGGTATTGTTTGCAGCTTTGTTGCCGCTTCCCGGAGTTGGATTGATGCAGCAAGGGGCCAGACAAGCAGAGACCTACGCCTCGGTATGGGATCTTCAAAAAAACTATAGAGAAAATCTGTGGCCAGAGGTGCGCCTGGTAGGCAAGGGCGCGATCACCTCCGTAGATGCGGCCACCTTTCAGAGAAGCGCCGAGTACGCCCCGGCCTACCCATGGGGGCGAGTTCTGGCGATTCTCGAAACTTTGCTGACTTCCTCCTTGTTTGCGCTGTTTCTGCTTGCGCTCCGGCGGCAGTTCAGGCGGTAGGCGGCGGGTAGAGTATCTCCCCCAGCGCCTGGTAACGGCCGCCGTAAAAGACCAGCGCATACTCCCGTATCCCCGTGCTCACAGGCCCTCCCAGGCAGATGCTGGCCAACAACAGAAGGCCGAAGGCAACCAGGCCGAAGAAGGCCTGGATAATAACGCCGACAACCATGGCTGCTCCCGTCGCGCCCGCGAAGGCCGAGTGAATACCGTACTCAAACACCCCAAACGTGCCGGCCACGATGAGCCCCGGAATCAGCAGCACGATGAACAAGCCGATCCCCACAACAATCGGCAGCACTACGCGCAGCAGCGCGTAAACGGCAAACTGCCTCTTCTCGGCCATAATGCGATCCCACACGCTGGCCCACGCCTCGCCGGCCGTTGCGTCCTCCAGCGCGTAATGCGGCAGCATCCAATCGCGCAGAATTATGTCAGTCAGAATTCCAGCCAGCGCCAGCAGAAGGATGATCGGAATCAAGGGCAACAGGAGAGAGAACAACAACCCGAGATCGGGATGGCCGCCCGGCGGAGTCTCACGAATCAGCCGCCAAAACCCGGCCACGAAGGGAAGCGCGACCAGTACCACCAGTAGCAGAAAGCAGAGTCCTCCTACTATGTTCATCCAGAAAAAGCGCATCGCCTGCGCTCCATAGAGCCACCAGCCCGGCCGAATCTCCTTCGAGTTGTGGATCAGGCAATGAAAGAAGGCAAAACGCAGCCGCGTGATCAGGTAGAAGATCACCATCGACAAGAGAATCGCGAGCAGCACGGCCGCTACAATCGCCACGACCCATTCCGGCGTTAGGTGAAACGGCGGATGGATGATTGGACCGTGTCCCGACGGATGACCGCCATGCGAGGAGGAACGGAAGTTGTTTCCAACCCCTTCCGTGATGATGGCGACCAGGCCAAGCTTCAGATAGGTTCCCCAACTGAATGGCCTGAAGAGGAAATCCTTTGTGCGTTGAATGGCAGGCGAAACGGCATCAGCGGCGTTGATTGAGCGCATAAGCGACCTTTCCGGGGCAGGCACAGCTTACCACGGAACTACGCAAGTTTTATATGTGAAGTTCCGTTGTTTGGTGCGGAATCGCAGCCCACCAGCCATCGAAAGCTGCCAGCGCCCGCTCGCAAACCAATCGGTGGCGTTCTTTCTTATCGCGGACCTTCTTGCGCAGCTCCTCGTCAAGCGGCTCCAGCAGGTCGAAGGTAATGTTGGCGGGCTGAAAGTTCTTCGCGTCGGCGTGGGTGATGTAGTGGACCAGCGAGCCGAGGGCGGAGGCGCGAGGCGCGGGCGCGGGTTCTTCTCCGCGCGCGAGTGCAGCAGCGTAAATCCCCGCCAGCAGCCCGGTGGCGATGGATTCCGTGTAGCCCTCCACGCCGGAAAGCTGCCCGGCGAAGAGAAGCCACGGCGCCTTCTTGAGCCGCAGATTTTCGTCCAGCAGCAGCGGCGCCTGGATGTACGTATTGCGATGGATCTGCCCGTAGCGCAGGAAGCGCGCGTTTTCCAGGCCCGGAATCAGACGCAGCACACGGGCCTGTTCGCCAAACTTCAGGTGGTTCTGGAAGCCGACCAGATTGTAGCTGTCGGCGCGCAGGTTTTCCTTGCGCAGTTGCACCACGGCCCAGGGCGTCTGGCCGGTGCGCGGGTCGCGCAGGCCTACCGGCTTCATGGGGCCAAAGCGCAGCGTGTCGCGGCCTCGCCGGGCAAGCACCTCGATGGGCAGGCAGCCCTCGAAGTAATCGAGCTTCTCCCACTCTTTGGATTCGGCAGGCTCGGCAGCCAGCAGCGCATCCAGAAAGCGGTCGTACTCCGCGCGGTCCATGGGGCAGTTGATGTAATCGGCTGTGCCTTTGTCCCAGCGTGCGGCCATGTAGACCCGCTCTATGTCGATCGATTCGGCATCGACGATGGGCGAAATGGAATCGTAAAACGCGAGATGCCCGGAGCCGGTGATGCGCTCGATCTCCGCACTCAGCGCGTCAGAGGTTAGCGGGCCGGTGGCCAGGATCGTGCACTTCGTGCCGTCCTCGTTTTGGATGAATGGAGCGCCAAGGCTGGTGACTTCTTCGCGAATCACGCGAATCCGCGGCTGGGCGGCAATGGCCTCGCCGATCCGCCGCGAAAACTCGACGCGATCCACGGCCAGCGCGTGTCCGGCGGGGACCGCGGTCTCGTCGGCAATGCGCAGCAGCGCCGAGCCGGCGCGCCGCATCTCCTGCTTCAGGAGCCAGGGGGCCGTGTTGGGCGATTCGCTCTTGAGAGAATTGGAGCAGACCAGTTCGCCAAACTCTGTCGTCTGATGAGCCGGCGTGAGCCGCGGCTTTCCGTCCACCACGGCCCGCATCTCGTAGAGGTCCACCTTGCAGCCCAGCTGCGCCGCGGTCAGCGCGGCCTCCGGGCCGGCCAGTCCGCCGCCTATCACGCGAACCACCCGCGGTGGGACAGCCGCCTTCGGCTCTGAGAACGCAGAGAGTGGCTCGCCCTCGCAGTGATCGCGGCGCAAGTTCATGGCTGCTGTCCTTCGACCCCGGTCAACCACCCCACAGACGAAGACCTGTCCGTGGGGACCCCGGTCAACCACCCCACGGACGAAGACCTGTCCGTGGGGACCCCGGCCAGCCGCTCGAGCGCCTCGGCGATAATCCGCACATTGCGCCATTCGTCCAGAAACTCGGCCCCCATGGCGCGATAAAACTCGATGGCTGGGGTGTTCCAGTCCAACACCTCCCATTGCAGGCGCGGGCAGCCCTTTTCCACGGCGATGGCCGCCACTTGTTTCAGCAGCGCTTTGCCGATCCCCAGGCCGCGAAACTCCGGCTGAACGAAGATGTCCTCGAGATAAATCCCTGGCCGTCCCATCCACGTCGAGTAGTTGAAAAAGTAAAGGGCAAACCCAGCCGGCTGGCCGTCGTGCTCGGCTATCAGGCAGGAATAGAAGGGGTTGGGGCCAAAACCGTCCCGCATCAGGCCCTCTTCGGTCGCCGTCACGGCATCCGGCGCGCGTTCGTAGGCGGCCAAAGCGCGAATGAAGACGAGAATCTGCGGGACGTCCGCCGGAGTTGCGGCTCGAATCGTGGTAGCCATACCCCATTCTAGTGTGTGATACAGGCCACACCACGCCTCTATCCAGGCACACTACTATAGGAGGGTGAACACGGTGGCGAAATCCATCGAGAGATCCCCGACGGTGGGACAGTGCAACCCGCCGGCGGGCCCTGTCGTCCATTCAACTTGGAGTGCGCGCAACAGCAACACGGGAGAATGAGTTCGTCGTGCTGCGCGCCCTTGTGTTGGATGCTCGATTGGATTTAACGTAGTTCTGCTAACGGAAGCAATCTGCGCGCCGGTATTGTGCCGTAAAGGCCGATCGCTCAGATGCGGCCGGAGACAGGAACTACAGCGGCATTGAAACAGTCGAATGCCGCTGGCACTGGCTGTATGGGCATACTCACTCGGGAAACGCCGTTGGCGTACTCCGGTGCGTGGGCCGGCAAATACTATTTTTGAGCCCGCGGGCAGACCTGTTCGCGCCGCTCCCAAGGAGAAGAATATGAAACGCACCATTTCACTTTGGCTGGGCCTGCTGGCATTTGCCCTCTTGCCCGTGTTGGCGCAGGCGCCCGCGGTACCTATGGGGAAGATTCATGGCCACGTGACCAATCCGACCGGGGCTAGCCAGACCGGCGGCACCGTATCCCTTAGCAGACAGGATCGAGCTGCCTCCGGCCCTGGACTCGCCGCGCAGACATCCGAGAAGGGCGTCCTCACGGTGGACGCAAACGGCGACTATTCCACCGAAATTGAACCGGGCTTATACAAGCTCGTCTTCCGTACGCCGGGAATGACGCCGGATAAGGAAGCGGACCACGTTGATAATGTGAGGATTCAGGTTGGACAGAACACGCTCCAGGACATTGACATGTCTCGCAAGGAGTACATCGACGCATTGCCTGCTGAACAGAAAAAGCAGTTGGAGGAACTGAAAAAGCACAATGCCGAGGCGATGAAATCCAACGAGGTCATCAAGCACCTGAACGACGATCTGAGGGTCGTGGCCCAGGACTTCAAGGATGCCGATGCCGCGCATGCGGCGGCTATCCAGACTCTCGGAGCAACCGCTACCAAAGCGGATATCGACGCCAAAGAGGCAGAGATCAGGGCCGCAAAATATGGCGACGCCGAAGTCCTGATGCTCAAGGACACCGCCGCCAAGCCGGACGCTTCCGTTCTGTGGGCTGAGTTGGGGCAGGCGCAGCTTGGCCTGAAGAAGTATGACGAAGCCGAGGCGACCTATAAAAAGGTTCTTGCGCTGGAGGTTGACGCCAAGAAGCCGAATCCGGGCGTCCAGGGCGCGGCCAATGCCGGATTGGGCGAGATCTATGCGCGCACCGGCAAGCTTCCCGAAGCCGCTGCGGCCTATGACGCGGCCGCCAAGGCTGTCCCTGCACAGGCTGGCATATACCTGAAGAACGAAGCCATCATCTTCTTCCAGACCAACAACTCGGATGCCCAGGTGGCTGCCGCGAACAAGGCCATCGCGGTCGATCCCACGCAGCCCATTCTGTACTACCTCAAAGGACAGGGACTGATCGGGCAGTCCACCATCGACCCCAAGACGCAGAGAATCGTTCTGCCCCAGGATTGCATGGATGCTTACCAGATGTACCTGCAACTGGCCCCGACCGGCCCCTATGCCGGTGAGGTGAAGAGCATTCTAAGTCAGGCCGGGCAAAAAATCGACACCAACTACAAGGCCCCCAAGCCCGTCAAAAAGTAAGCCGTCTTTCTGCTTGATCTCAGTAGGGCGTTCGCCACAGCGGACGCCCTTTGAGTTTCTGAGCTGCCGAACCGCTCCTGTGCTCCGGCCCTCGCAACCCTCTACAATCCATTCCATGAGTACCGCTCTGCCCAGCTACGACCAAGCCGTGGCGCTAGTCGCCGCTTGCGCCGCTCAACTACGCAGGTTGCAGCCTTCGGCGGAGCGCGTAACGCTTGGACAAGCGGCAGGCCGGGTGCTTGCCCAGCCCCTCTTTGCCGACCGCGATCAGCCTCCCTTTGCCCGCTCCACCCGCGACGGCTTTGCCTGCCGCGCCTCTGAAGCCTCCGCACACCTGCCTCTCACCGTTGTTGGGAGCACTCATGCCGGAGAGGCTCCTGCCGGGCCGCTGCAGCCGGGCGCTGCCTGGGAGATCATGACCGGCGCTCCGGTTCCCCCCGGCGCCGATACCGTTGCGATGATCGAACACGTCGAGGTTGTCGAAGGCCAGCTCCGGCTGCTCCCGCCCCGCACACTCAAGCCTGGCGAGAATATCGTGGCCCAGGGCGCTCAGGCCCGTCAGGGAGACTCGCTGTTGCGCGCCGGGACCGTGCTCAAGCCGGCGCAGATTGCTCTTGCCGCCGCTTGCGGCTGCGCTGCTCTCGAAGTTTTTGTACGGCCTCGCGTGGCGATCCTTGCCACAGGCGATGAACTTGTTCCCGTGGAGTCCTCGCCCACTCCCGGTCAGATTCGCAACTCCAACGGCCCCATGCTGGCCGCGCTGGTTGCCGTGGCGGGCGGTGAGCCCTGGCTTCTGCCCGCTGCCGCCGACAATGCGCAGGCCCTCGACGCCGCGCTCGCTCAAGCTGCCGAGGCAGACCTGCTGCTCATCTCCGGCGGCGTTTCGGCGGGAAAGTTCGATCTGGTCGAGCCGGCCCTGGCCCGCGCCGGCGCACGCTTCCACTTCACCGGCGTTCGCATCCAGCCCGGCAAGCCGCTGGTCTTCGGCGAGCTGCCTGTCAAGAACGCGCGTAATCTCCAAAACGAAAACCGCACGAAGTGCTTCTTTGGGCTGCCCGGCAATCCGGTCTCTTCCGCCGTCACCTTTCTGCTCTTCGCCGCTCCAGTGCTGACCGCGCTTGCAGGCAGCCTTGAACTTCTTCCGCGATTTGCCCTGGCGCTGTTGGCGTCGGCGACTGACAAACACGTCAAGCCAGGCCTCACGCGTTTTCTGCCCGCGTTCTGCGACTTCGGCGCAACGGCCAATCAATTGCCAGAGGTCGCGCTTGTTCCTTGGCACGGTTCAGGCGACCTGGCCGCCTTGGCCCGTGCAAACTGCTTTTTAGTCGTTCCGGAAGAGGCCCATCGTCTGGAAACGGGCGCAATTGTCCGCATTCTGCTTTTCTGAGGAGTCCAATGCCTGAACCCTCGCCGCAGCTCTCGCATTTCGATTCGTCCGGTCAGGCCGCCATGGTGGACGTGAGCGCCAAGCAGCCCTCTCGGCGCACCGCCACCGCCTCGGCCTTCGTCGAACTCTCCGCAGCCGTACTCGCGGCCCTGCCCGACAATCCCAAAGGCAACCCGCTGGAGGTGGCCCGCTTCGCCGGCATTCAGGCGGCCAAGCGCACCGCCGAGCTGATTCCCATGTGCCATCCGCTGACGCTCACCCTTGTAGATGTGCAGACGGAGATCGTCCCCGGAGGCGTGCGCATCACGGCGACCGCCGCCACCGTTGGCCCTACCGGCGTTGAGATGGAGGCGCTCACCGCCGCAGCCGTCGCCGCACTTACCGTCTACGACATGACCAAGGCGCTCGATAAGGGTATTGTCATTCGCAATGTTCAGCTTGAAGAAAAGTCCGGCGGCAAAAGCGGAGATTTTTCCAGAGAGGTAGGCCGTACATAATCTGAAACCTATCGGTCTTCCTAAAGCTCCATAAATGCACTACGATTCTCCTTTCGTTTGCAGGAGGCTTTATCCCGCGCTCTACGATTCTTGCCGCTTGCTTTGCCCTTGCCGCCTTTGCTGCCGCCGGGGCCGGCGCACAATCCGTCTCCGTCTACCAGACCACCCCGGACCTGCTCGAAGCGCTCTCGCAGCGCCAGACGCTGCATTTCTCCGCCAAAGCCGATTCCACCGTGATCCTCCCGGTCATTACTGTGGACGACGCCCAGCACTTTCAGGAGATTGACGGCTTCGGCGCCTCGCTCACCGACGCCGCCGCATGGCTCTTCGCAAAGAAGCTCACCTCGGCGCAGACCGATGCTGCATTCAAGTCGCTCTTCAGCCGCAAGGACGGCATCGCTGTGAGTTTTCTGCGCCAGCCCATCGGCTCCTCCGACCTGGCGGTCACCTTCTACTCCTATGACGACCTGTGCCAGCAGACGGACAAGGCCTGCACGATGCCCGCCGGCAAAACCGACCTGAATCTCGATCGCTACTCGCTTGCACACGACGAAGAGTACATCCTGCCGCAGCTTAAAAAAATCGTGGCCATCAATCCCGAGATCCACATCATGCTGACGCCGTGGAGCCCGCCCGGCTGGATGAAAAGCTCAGGATCGATGCTGGGATCAAACGCGGACGGCAAAGTACCCTCGAGCCTGCGTCCCGAGGCCTACGCGGCCTTTGCCAACTACCTGGTGAAGACCGTTCAGGGCTACCAGGCAGCCGGCGTGCCTGTATACGCGCTGAGCGTTGTGAATGAGCCGCTCTATGCCCCGCCCACCTACAGCGGGATGCAGATGCTGGCCAGCGAACAGGCCGTGTTCCTCGGCAACAACCTGGGGCCGGCGCTGGCCGCCGCGCATTTGAATACCAAGGTCATGGTCTACGACCACAACTGGGACCGCCCCGACTACCCCGAGTCCGTTCTGAAAGACTCCAAGGCCAACGCCGTAGCCGCAGGAACCGCCTGGCATCACTACGCAGGCAACCCGGCCGTCATGACCAAAAATCACGAGGAGTTTCCGCGGAAAGACCAGTGGGTGACCGAATCCAGCGGCGGAACCTGGCAGAAGGGCAACGTGTTAGCGGTAGAAGCCGCTGAACTGATCGCCGTCACCCGTAACTGGTCGAAGAGTTACGTTCTGTGGGCGCTGGCCACCGACCAGAATCGCGGCCCCCACGTGGGCGGCTGCGATACCTGCCGCGGTCTGGTTACCATCGACGACGCCGACCCTTCGAAAGCCACTGTGAAGACCGAGGTGGATTACTACGTCCTCGGCCAAGCCAGCAAATTCCTGCTTCCCGGCGCGGTCCGCATCGCATCGGATGAGCCTGCCGGGACGCAGTTGAAAGATGTGGCCTTCGTCAACCCCAACGGCATGGTTGTGCTCTACACGTTGAACGCCGGGGCCGCGAGCCAGAACCTCCGCATCGCCTTCCATGGAAAAACGACGGCCACAACACTCCCAGCCGGAGCGGTGGCCACGTTTGTCTGGAAGCCGTAAGCGGCGCGATCTTCTATTTCGGCTGCGGCGATTTTGTTTCGGCGGGCGGCGGGCCTTGGAGCGGGCGCGGACCATCCTCACGCGGGATCACAAACGGCTCAGGGCCCAGATGGCCGCGATGGCAGGTGCCGCAGGTTACCGGCGCGCCTGAACTGTCAATCTTCACAACGTAGTTCCTGTTGATCTCCTCGGTCATGGTGAACATCAACCGGGCGGTCACCTTCTCCTTTTTCGAGTCGTCGGCAAAGTTGAGCCGCGGGCGTCCATTGGGTGCGATGTTCGTGGGGTCCGGCGTGTGGCAGGTGTTGCAATGCGCGCCCAGCGAACCCTCCCACTGATCCATGATCTCGTGAACCTGCTGCCCGGTCAGATCCTTAGGCAACACCTTCAGGTTGGTGGGCGCGGAATAGACGCGTGGCGGTGGCGGCGGTGGGCTGCCGGCCGAGGGTGGAGCGGCTTGCGGAGCCTGGGCAACCGTGGCGATGGCAAAGACAGCCGCCGTCAGCAAAGCCATTGCGGCAACGGATAGAGACAGAGAATTTGATTTCAAGCGGGGAGTTTCCTTGTCGGTTGAGATGGTTGAACCGTTCAATGAAATTCTACCGAAACAGGACGCGTTTGCCGGTCAGTTTCCTGGGGCCGGAGACGCAGTTGTGTCCCGCCAGGGTGAAGCGCAGCGGCCAGTCCACCGCCTCATGGATGCCGATGCGCGCCGTCACCAACACCTCGCCCGCCGGATAGCCGTCGTCGCGCAATTGAAGCGGCGAGGTTGCATCGAGCAGATCGAGGCCATTGTGGCCCGAGCGGGTGAGCCCGAGGGCCTGGCAGAGCCGGCTGGGGCCGGAGGTGAGTTGCCTGGCTGGCGCACCTGCCGCGAGGCCCCGATTCAGTGACATCTGGTCTGCTCCAATCATCGGCTCCAGCGCCCGCAGCAGCACGCATCCGGCCTGGCCCTCGGCCTCGCAGCTCACATTCATGCAGAAGTACCGGCCATAAATCGTGTAGACGTAGGCATGCCCGGCAGGGCCATAGAGAACGCGGTTGCGCGGCGTGAGGCCACGATAGGAGTGGGCGGCCGGATCGGGCGGGTCGCGGTGCGGGCCCAGGTAGGCCTCGGCCTCCACAATGCGCCCAGCCAGCAACCCGCCGCCTGTCCGATGAACCAACAGCTTGCCCAGCAGGCGCGGAGCCACCCGCTCCGGCGGCGCCTCAAAGAAGCCGCGCGGAAGCAGATGGCCCGCCACCCCAGCGACGAGGACCTGTCGCTGGGGACCCCGGCCGGGCATCCGCGCGACAGTCCGGCGGACTATTTGTGCGCTTTCTTCCATTCTTCAATCAGGGCCAACACCTCTTCCGCGTGGCCCTGGGGCGTAACCTTGGGAAAGACGTGGAGCAGTGTTCGGTCCTGGCCGATCACGAAAGTGGTCCGCTCGATGCCCCACACTTTCTTCCCGTACATGTTCTTTTCCTTCAGCACGCCAAACTGATTGCAAACTTTCTCGTCTACATCGGCAAGGAGTGTGTAGGGCAGGTCGTACTTGGCGCGGAATTTGGCTTGCTCCTGGGGCGTGTCGCGCGAGATGCCCAGCACCACAGCGCCAGCCGCCTGGAGCTTTTTGAAGGTGTCGCGGAAGCCGCAGGCCTCGATGGTGCAGCCAGGAGTGTCCGCTTTGGGATAAAAGAAGAGTACGACGGGCTTGCCGGAGTACTCTGACAGGCTCACTGTCTTGTCTTCGTCGGTTTTGAGGGTAAAGTCGGCGACTTTCTCGTTGAGTTTCATGGGGAAGTTCCTCGTATGGTGATTGGAGGGCCTTGAGTGGCCATCGGGTTCGATTATTTCCGAGATAGGCGGCAGATGTCATCGCGCAGGACAGATGTTATCGCGTTTTTCGCCCGGACAACGGTTCTGGCCGGTGCGGGGCTGCTCTCCGCCTTGCCGGCATGGTCTCAATACCCAGGACAGGTTGCGAAATCCGGCAAGGAGACGCCCGAGCTGCGTTCCATCGCGGTGCTGGAGTGGACCGGCGACGCGGGCAAGCCTAAGGCCAGCCGCCTGGTCCCGGTGGCCGTGCTGGACGGCGGCCAACTGCAGGATGGAGGCATCTACATGGCCCGGCCCGAGCCGCTGGCCCTGACCGGCGAGGTGGAGTACGAGCTGGAAGAGAACGGCAAGCCGATTGGCCTCTTCGATATTAAAAACACCGGGCAGGAGCAGGGCTCCTGGGTGGGTTATGGGGCGTGGAAGCCGATGCCCGTCGCTCGGCCCAGGCCATCGCAACATGAACTGGCGCGAGTCAGGATTGACGAAGATGCACAGAGCGACGTCCCGGTCTTGCACCGTAAGCATCACGCCGACGACGCACCGGCTGGAGGGGCAGGCAGCGGTGGCAGCTCCGGCGGCAGCGGCAGCTCTCAAACCGGCTCAACCGGGCCAGCGCCAGCCAGCGATCCCGACCGGCCGACGCTGCACAAGAAACCCTCCAGCGACAGCGCGGGCGATGCAGGCTCCAGCTCAGCCCCCGCCCCAGAGACCGATCCCGATCGGCCTACCCTGCACAAAAAACCTTCCAGCGAAAGCGGCAGCGCCGCGCCGGACGATCCCGACCGTCCCAAACTGAAAAAGAAGAAACAGCCGGAGGACGTTGGCCACGTCGATTCGCTGCCCAATGTCACCGATTCAGACCGGCCCCGGCTCATGCGCGGCAAGTCCAGCGGAAACGGCCTGGACGTGCTGCCCAGCCTGATGGGCCTGCCTCCGGAGATGCAGCAGGCTGTAGCCGTCTCTGACGCAAGGTCCCGCCCCGAGCATCCGTGGAGCTACACATGGGCCAATCCGGACGACGAAGCCAAGATGAAGTCGGACCTGGAAGACACGGCCCGCGACGCGTTGGGCTTCAAGCTGCCCCCGCCTGTGCCACCCCCTGCGCCTAAGCGGACTACCACGCGCAAGAACGTCAAGCCAGCGTCTGCCCCGCCTCCGCCCGCGCCGTTGGTGGATGAGCAGTTCCGCGTCTTCGAACTGGCCTACGGCTCCGGGGCCACTCTGGTGCTAACGGCGCACACCGACGCTCCCGGGGCGCAGATGAAGTTCGTGACCCTGGTGGCCCAGCCGGACTTATATGGCAATGTGCTGACGCTGCTAAAGAGCGTCACCGACGGCGCTCATCTGGACGAAACGCCGCGAATGCGCCTGGTGGACGCGGTAGACGCCATGGCTGACAATCGCGGCGAGTTGCTCTTCGAACTGCGCGGAGCAACCCAGCGCCAGTTCGCCCTTTACCGCGTGCTGCGCGGCCAGGCGGAGAAATTGTTTGTCAGCGGAGGCGGGGAGTTCGGGATGGAGGGCAAGGAGTAGCTACCGCTCGGCTAGTTGTTCTTTTCGCCCCTTGAGAACAACGGAATGTGGAAGGGAAGCTCGGCATTGGACTGCTTCTTGGGCTTGGCGTTCGAGTCCTCGCGGAGCACGGTGCGCTGGGAGTTGATGCACACCCAGCCGCCATGGAGGCGCTCGAAGACGTGCGTAAAGACGCCCTTTTCGTCCACCGCGGTGGAATTGACCTTGTGGCGCATCACATAGGTGCCGTTGGCGACGGCGATGTCGCCCAGCTTACGTACGGTGATGACCCGCTGGTCGTAATGGAGGGTCTTGTCCTCGCCGGTGATCACCTGGGCCAGTTGCTGGTTGCGGGTAGTGATGTCGCCGCTGGCGGAAACATCCACAAATAGCGGCGATAACACCAGTTCCAGGCCGTACTGGTCGCGCTGGTTGACGGCTGTTGACCAGGCGTCTTCTATCTTCTGGAACTCGCGGACCTCCGGGCTCTCTGTAGAGGTAACGTTGGGCTGGGCTGGAGTTGAGGCGGGAGCCGGAGCCGGGTTCTGGGCAACAGTAACTAAGCAGGAGAGCAGAACGGCAAAAAAACAAGCCATAGAACGGGTCATACGCAGCATGAACTCCCATTTACAGCAGTTCTCAGAGATCGGTGGTCAGTTGAAATAATGCACACACTCTGTACTGACAACTGATAGCTGAGAGCTGACACCTTAGATGATAGCTCTTCGACTCGGAGAGGCGGCCAGACGCGAGCCATAAATATGAAATTCAGGTTACAGCAGCGACTCGAGCCGCTCCGGCTGGTGAATCGTGACCAGCGAGTCTTCGATGGAAATCCAGCTGTCCTTGCGGAATTGGCCGAGGGTGCGGGTAACGGTTTCGCGGGTGGTGCAGGCCATGGAGGCCATCTCCTCGTGAGTCAACAGCAGCGGAAAGCGGAAGCCGCCCTCATCCAGGTGCTCGCCGATCTGATGGGCCAGTTCGAGGAGGAGGCGCGCCAGGCGGGCAGCCACGGTCTCGGCCAGCGCGATGCGGCAAGCGTCCTGCAGGGCGAAGCGGTACTCCTGGCAGATGCACTGGACGGCGCGCATCTGGGCCTCCTTGTGGCTGCGCAGGAAGCCGAGGAATCGTTCCCGCTCGACGGGGCGGAGCTGGGCGGTGGTCAACGACTCGGCGGAGACTTCATAAACGCCGTGGGAGAGAACCGCATACAGGCCGAGCATGGAACCGGGGCCGGCTACGCGGACGATCATCTGACGGTCCTCATTGCGGCCGGCGGTCAGCTTCAAGTAGCCGCTGCAGATTAGATAAAGACACTTGGCATCCTCGCCCTGGGTAAAGAGGGAAGCCTGCGCGGGTAGAGTGATGGTGCTGGTGACTAGCTCAAGATCGGCCAGAACGGCGCTGCCCAGGGAGCAGAACCAGCCGGGGCGGCGGTTGGCGCAGGCCGCACAACCCACTGGAACCTGCCGGGGCATATGCTTTTGCCGCGCATGCGTCCCTGCCGAGCTCTCTGTGTCCGTCATGGTCTTGCCCCGTCCGGCGCCTATAAAAGTGCTTTCGCCTCAGCCGTTTACCAAGTCCCGCATCGTTTTGCAAGGGCTGCAACCGAAGGAAATGCTATAGACCTCACGGAAAAGCGGCTCTTTCTCTCTTAAAGTTTGCCGGAGTAGCAATCGCCGTGGATGTGATGGGCCTCACGTCTATGCGGCGGCTCCGTGGCTGCAAGTTTCATTCTTACCGGTCAAAAACCGGATTGCGCCGTTGTTCCTTTCCCGTGGCCGGAAGTTGAAGAAAGCGCAAGGTTTTCCGGTCCTATCCGCTCTTTAGGGGAAGACTGTTCTGTTTTGAACAGCTATGCGGCGAGGATGCTGATGTCCTGCGGTGAGGAGTTTGCTTGATTACCATCCCTGCTCCCGGGAGAGCAACTGCGTGCACGTCAGGGCGGAGGGTTGCGTCTGGACGCGCTTGATGTTTGCATACAACGGCAAGCTACATCACCTTCGATGAGGAAATCCTATTCTGAGTGGTTCTCTTCATCAAATGTGACGTACATCACCGTTTGGGTGCAAAATAAAAGGATAGGATGCAGCGGATAAGGTGATGCTCCGCACAAAGAGCTCCTTCCGCTGCGGTGTGTTCCACGAACCTGCCGCCGATCCGGCCTTCCCTGATTGGGAACCGCCGCTTCGGCCGCCGGAGGCTGGTAGAACTGTTTTGGAAGAGGCAATGAGATCACAAAAGGCGGTATTTTTCATGCATAGAGGCGGGACTCAAGCGCAATTGCCGAAAGGTGCGATTCCGGGGAAGAGGCCGGGACTGCGAGCTTGTTTGATTCTGATGCTGGGCGCGGGAATGATGTGCGCCACTGCTGTGGGCGCTCAAGCGCCCGGAACTAAAGCGGCTGCTCCGCAGGTTAAAGAGGCCGCTGCCAGCGACTACGTCGGTGGGGAAACCTGCGCTACCTGCCACGAAGAAGTTTCCAAGAAATTCGAGGGCAATCCGCACACCAAGCTCGCGGCCCAGCACGGCACCGCCAGCGTCAACTGCGAAGGTTGCCACGGTCCGGGCCGCGCGCACGTGGAGGGCGGCGGCGACATAACCAAAATCTTCAACCCCTCCAAAGCTACCGCCAAGGACGTGGATGCCAGATGCCTGAGCTGCCACGCGGGAGCGCATCCCAACTTCGAGCGCTCTCCTCATGCCAAGGGCGGCGTCAGTTGCATCGGCTGCCACGACATCCACGGCAGCAAGGAGGAAGCCCTGCTCAAGGCTTCGCAGCCTGCGCTCTGCTTCCAGTGCCACACCGACGTGAAGCCGGCGTTCAATATGCCGTTCCACCACAAGGTAAACGAAGGCCTGGTCAAGTGCAGCGACTGTCACGACGTTCACGGCACCTTCGGGAACAACAACGTAAAGTCCACGGCCGATCAGAACGCGATCTGCACCAAGTGCCACATAGAGAACCGCGGGCCATTTGTATATGAGCACCCTGCCGTCAAGGCGGAGGGGTGCATGGCTTGTCACACTCCGCATGGGTCGCAGAACGCCCGGCTGTTGAATATGCCCACGATCAACACGTTGTGCAACCAGTGCCATAGCCCAGTCGCCGCCGGCACGGTTCACGGGATCAATGCAGGATCAGCCGAGTTGCAGCCCTGCATTAACTGCCACACTATGATCCATGGCTCCAATCTCGACCCGTATTTCAAGAAGTAACGGAGGATCGCCGCGCCCTCCGGATCCATCGGGCGGCGCGGCCCATATTCCGTGCAAGCTCGGTTCACGAGTTCAAGATATTTGATTTCAGTAACAATGTTTTTCCAAGTGAGGCTTCATATGAAGAAGGTAGGCTGGTTTTCACGGCTGTCCAATCAACAGACCTCTACCGCCAGGATGCAGCGCATCGCCGGGAGCATTGGAGTCGCCTTTTCACTGCTGATGACAGGCATCGCTGCCGCCCAGGCTCCCACGCCGTCTGAGCCGATGGCAGTCCCGGAGGGATATACATCCCATCAATCCGTGGACATCGGCGGGCATATTGCCGACATCAAGGGCAGCGGAGCCATGTATGACACGCTGATCAATCAGCAGTCCGGGCCGCGCCTGATGGGCGGGACTTTTGAGTTGCGTGCGCTCCCGGCCAACAAGCATACCCAGATCGATTTACTCCATGCCATCGCCAGCGGTTTCGGCGGCGATCCGTACAACTTCGCCAAGCTGGACTTTTCCAAGGGCAAGATCTACGAGTTCTCTGGAACCTTCCGCCGCGACCGTCAGTACTCCGATTACGACCTGCTGGGCAACCCGAACATCACCACCGGGCAGACGATTCCCATCGGGCCCTCCAACGCGCCAACTGGCTCGCTGGCGTGGCCGCAGGTGAATCACTCGCCGGTGATGTTCAACACGGTACGCCGCATGACGGACACCAATCTCACCATCTATCCGCTCTCGAAGGTGACGTTTAGGACGGGGTACTCGCAGAATATTTTTCAGGGCCCGGGTATGAGTCCGAGCTATACCATCGCCAAATACAATGCCCTGCTCGAACAATATCAGCGCAACAGCACCGACGAATTCACGGGAGGGGTCGATTGGAAGCCCGTGCAGGGCACCAAGCTGACTTTTGAGGAGGAGATCACCCATTTCAAGACAGACTCCTACTTTACGCTGGCCCCGAACAGTTCCCTGGTGCAGGAGGCAGACGGAACAAAGGCCTACCTGGGCAACTGGGACAGTCAGACCGCCTACGGCATCGGCGGCTGCAATACCGGCAGCATGGGCAGCGCATACACCAGCTCAACCGTCTACACCATCCTCTCTCCGGCGCAAACCGCCGGCGGCCTGCCGATTATCAATGCGGCATGCGATGTGGTGACCAGCTACATGCGCTCTCAGCCAACGCGCATACTCACGCCCACGGAGACCTTCCGCTTCCAAAGCTCCAGCATCAAGAACGTCACGATGAACGGCGATATGAGCTACACCAATGCCAAGATGAATCTCCCCAGCTATTACGAGAACTTCCAGGGCCTGGATGGGGCGGCTCGTTCGATGACGTACACCGCCATCGCCAGCGCAAATCGTGCAGTTGTCTCCGGAGACTATGGCGTCGTCTGGCTGGCGACCAAGACGGTCAGCCTCTCCTATCAGATTAACTACTCCGATGTGCACCAGCCCGGATCGGCCACCTTCACCAGTCTGACCACCCTGTCGACGCCCACGACGGTCGTGGCCGGGAATAATGGTTATGAAACCATCAACTACTCCGGCCCGCTGACCACGACCAACGCCGCCAATAACACTTCGACATTATCGGGAGCTTCCTACGTCAATCAACCCCTGCCGTCCTATTTTGGCCAGAAGCTCCTGACCAACAACCTGACCGGAACCTGGGAAGCCGCGTCGCGGGCCACGCTCTCGCTCACCTATCGCTATCGCACGCACACCATCGCCCAGGGCATGCCCGATAACGTTCCGCTTCCCGCGAGTAATACTGGCCCAGATTGCTCTGGAAGCGCAACAGGCGTAACTTGTACGGGCGGCACCGTATCCATCAACGAAAACGGAGGAATCTTCAACGCCGCCGTGCGCCCCGCAAAAAATTGGGAGCTCAATGGCACGGTTGAAGTGCTCTACGACGACAACGCATTTACTCCGGTCGGTCCGCGGCAAACCAAGCACTACAGAGTGCATACCACCTACAGGCCAAGGCCCTGGGCGACGTTCTCGGGCGCCTTCAGCGACCTGGAGCGGCATAACAACACCAACAATAATCAGGCCACAGTGGCGTTGTTCGTTCCTCCTTCGACAACACCAGCTCCTAACGGAACCGCCTCAACCGGTACCCCGTATGATGGCCCGATACAACATGTCGATCGCAGCCGGGTGGCGAGCCTGGGCGCGGTGCTGGCGCCGAATGAGCGCTATGGCTTCGATTTCAATTACGCCTATAGCGATGTATATGCGTCCACCAATATCTGCTACCTGAATGGCGCCACGGCCACATTGCCTGGAGCTGTGCAAAGTGCCACCAGCACAGCATGCCCGAACATATGGGGAAGAGGCGCTACGGGCGTTTCGGAGTCCAATGGCTCGGCGCTCTCGGATTGGATCGCCAGGGACTACATGGATGCTCCTACGCAATTTGTGTCGGCGGCTCTCCATCTCTCTCCGGTCAACAAAATTCACTCCAGCTTTGGCTATCGCATCAGCGATGTGAACGGCACCCGGTTCTTCAACGATGCCCGCGACGTCAACGGCTCGCTGGTCTCCAAGTATCAGACGCCCTTTGTGAATCTTGCATGGACGATCCATCCCGGATTGATTTGGAAGGCTGAGTACAACTACTACGGATACGGCGAGGGCGGTCCCTCCGGCACACAGTACTGCAGCACTTCAACGTCTGCGACAGCAACGGTTATTCCTTGCAACTCTTCAACGATCGCCGCATATCCGACCGGTCTAACCGAACCGTCTTCCGGTTTGACCGCACCCCGGAACTTTCATGCAAACAACCTGACCGTGTCCATGCATTACGAGTTCTGATAAGACAGGACTCTAACCAGCGGCGCAGTTCCTAAAAGCAGGGGACTGCGCCGTTTCATGTAAGAGGTTCGATCTTTCCATCCCGGCTGCAACCAGAGCGACTCTTCTCTGCCGCATAGGTTGTACTATAAGGAAGAAAACTCCCGGCAGTTGCTTCTATCGCGCAATCTAGTCGGCAAAAACTCAAGGAGATTTTCAATGACAATGAAGATTCAATCCCTCGTGGTACTGATCGCAGTGGTTTCCATGGCCGGTTCTGCCCAATTGGCTCAAGCAGCCAGCGCAACGGCTGGCCAGCCGGTCTACAAAGCCAAGTGCCAGATGTGCCACGGCGCCGACGGCTCTGGCAACCTTCCAAAGGCAAAGGCGAACCCTCTGGGCGGCGCTACAGTGCAGGCAAAGAGCGATGCCGACCTGAAGAAGGCCATTACGGCCGGTACGGGCACGATGAAGCCGGTCGCCGGAGTCGCGGGCGCGGATCTGGACAACGTAATCGCGTTTGTGCGCTCCTTGAAGAAGTAGCTGAAATCCGGCCCGTCTTTCGGGGCGGGCCTTCCATTGAGTGCGGGGGACAACGTGCCGCTGTTGCAAAGATTCCGTGAAGACTGGGTGCGGCCGGCGCTGTTCTTCGGCAACAACCCCATCAGCCTTGCCGGCGGAGCCATTACCAGCGCCTCCGGCGTGACCATGATCGGCTACTGGCTGGTGGAGCTCTTCGGCCGGCCTAACGACAATCCCTACCTCGGAATCATCTTCTTTCTGCTTCTGCCGGCTATATTCGTGGCCGGTCTCCTGCTGATCCCGATCGGCTTGTTTGCGCGCCGCAGAACGCTGCAAAAAGCCGGCAAGATTCCAGCCAAATTCCCCAAAGTCGATATCAACGACCGCATCTTTCGCCACGGCCTGGACATCGTGCTGGTGGCCACCATCGTCAATCTGCTGGTGGTGTCGGTGGCCAGCTATCGCGGCGCGGCCTATATGGATTCGCCGCAGTTCTGCGGGCAAAGTTGCCACGTGATGCACCCGGAGTACACGGCCTACAAAATCTCCGCGCACTCTCATGTGGCCTGCGTCGATTGCCACATTGGCAGCGGCGCGGAGGCATATTTTTCCGCAAAGGTGAATGGCACCAAGCAACTGATTGAGGTGAGCTTTCATCCTTTGGCGGGCATCGCGCCCAAGATGATTCCCGACTATCCCACGCCGATTCCGTCGCCGGTCCAGAACCTGCGCCCGGCGCGGGTGATCTGCGAGGGCTGCCATACCCCGGCCCGGTTCATCGGCGAAAAGCTGCTGGTCAAATCCACCTTCGCCGACGACGAGAAAAACACGGAAACCCAGTCCGTGGTGGTGCTGCACCTGGGCGGGCGGGATTCGCTCTCGCATCTGACCGGAATTCACGGCGTGCACCTGGGCCACATCGAGTACATTGCCACCGATCCGACCCGCACCGCCATTCCCTGGGTGCAGAAGCGGAACGAGAACGGCACGGAGACCGTCTTTGCAACGGCCGCCGCGGGCAGCGGAGTTCCCCAGGGCGAGCGCCGGGTGATGGACTGCATCGACTGCCACAACCGCGCGTCGCATACGTTCGTGACCGCGGAATAGGCGATCAACCGGGCCATGGCGGAGGGCGTGATCAGTCCCGAACTGCCCAGGGTTCACAAGGAAGGCCTGGAACTGCTGAATGCCAACTACGCCAGCCAGGACGTGGAGCGGGCGAAAATCCCGGCTCAACTGGTTGCCTTCTATCGCGCGTCGAATCCTGGAGTGCTGAGCACAAAGGCGGCGCTGGTGACGTCCGCGGGCGAA
>Ga0182027_10005161_pt1 | contig 19952 bp, 12 predicted proteins | sample 712E1DmetaG_FD_121300 | JGI IMG/M metagenome (GOLD analysis project Ga0182027, IMG submission 121300) | Permafrost microbial communities from Stordalen Mire, Sweden - 712E1D metaG (Illumina Assembly) | ecosystem: Environmental > Terrestrial > Soil > Wetlands > Permafrost | place: Sweden...
ATTTTATTTCATTGTAACACCAATACAGAACAAAGATAATTGATATTTATATTCTGACGCAATTTGAATTCGGTCAGATATCAACAGTTATTAACAAATATTATATGGGGGGGGCAATCCAGATTATTACCAGAGCCTTATCATTAATACATGACTGAGAAGAATTGATCATAGGAGAAAGAGTGAAAATCTTTTTCAGATCAATTTTACCAAGTATCTATTTTTCAGAGACGTACTTTCTGATTTTTACTTCAATAGTTTTATGTTCGTTCCCTGCAAGATCAAAAAATGTTATATTCGACAATATCTTGCTGTTATTTAATCTGTTACCTGTGACTAGCATATAATGTCCGGGTGGCAGGGGAAGTTCTTCCTTAAAATCACTTATTTTTTTATTGTAATCATACTCAAGGGTATTGTAACGGCCCCCATCAAATCTTGCAATAGTGAAGTGAATATAATATTTAGGAACAGGTTTTGTATCAACTGATTGCAGTTTAAGATAACCTTTTTTCTGATCAGTTGGTTTCTGATCAGAAAAATAAACATCGTTCCAGTTTTTATTAAAGAAATACTGTGGCACATTCCTTCCCGGCTCAAGCCGTGAAGGTATTCCGAGGCTCCGGCATATTGCAACAAAACAAATTGCCCGTGAGCCAGTATCTGAAACTTTAAGTTCATTAACTCCAACAGGTGCTATCGGGGTTTGATAATAGTTTTCATCATCTGCAATTCTGATATTATCATTCAGATATTGAACAATTAATAAAGGATTGTGTGTTCCATTTATTACTAATGCAGAAGCCAATTTTGTCAAAAAATAATGTCTCCATGGGACTAATAGTTCATTTGCAACCCTGGGGTTAAGAATATAATCTAAGAAAATCTTATTATCAGATTCACCAGGAACATTGACAGGAAGGGTACTATTTCTAAGATGATCTGAAAGGATATATCCCCTGATATCCCGGAGATCCTTATCAGGAAGAATCTCAAGCAAAGACATAGCAAACGTACGCAATGAATCGGGTGTTCCTGACAGGAATGAGCTGATCTCTTTATAATTACCCATGCTTTTGGCAATTATACTCATGACTCTGGATGTATCAATATTCAGTCTTAATGCAAGCACCTTAGCCTCGGCAGGCTTCATCCATGAATCAATATATTTTTGACGGATAATGTTTTCTTTGTTAATTCTCTCTGAATTCTGTTCTGTAAGTTTTTGTGATGGTACTGGAAGCGATGAACGGATTATCGGTGCATCAAGGTCCAGATCATTACTGCTATTGCCAAACTCTTTCCTGCCAGGTTTCAATATTAAGGTATCTGTTTCATCTACTGAGATTTTCTTAAAGTCAAAATTATCACCTTTATGTGCCCAGATCAATAAATCACCTAATCCTGTTTCAAATTGACTTATTCCATATTTGTTCGTAGGAACAACAGCTAATGGATAAAATTCTGCATAATTATAAAGTTGGTATTCCACCTGAGCATTACTTAATGGCATATTGTCATTGTCAAGCACCTTCACGGTTATTTTCTTAGAAATAGCGTACTTAGCCAGGTTATTAACATCTGTATAATTATTATACATGTTAATTACATTCTCGTTGCCCCTGTATGCCCCAAATGACTTTGTATGTACCAGCATGGCTCTTCTGGCAGGTTCCGTAAACCAGCCACGATCAAGAACCGGTTCCGGTTCACAAGCACCCATATAATACCATTCTCCTTTAAACCATATTTCAACCCAGGCATGGTTATCATCAGTATGGGCCCATCGGGGAGTATATACCTGCCTGGCGGGTATTCCGATTGTTCGGAGTGCTGCCACAGCGAAAGTTGATTCTTCGCCACATCTGCCTCTTGCTGAAAGAATTGTACTCATTGGGGAAGAAGTCCTGTCATCAGCGGGTTGATAACTAACTTTTTCATGGCACCAATGGTTTATCTCAAGAGCAGCTTCCGTGATATCTTTCCCCTTTATCCTGGTCATAAGTTCATTATAATAGGTAATCCGGAATGAGTCAAGGTTTTCATTATTTATCCTGCATGGAAGAACGTAATGGAGGAAAACATCTTCAGGTATATCTTTTCCCCATTTCGACTCAGATTGTGCCCGCAATGACATATTAATGTTAGCCAGAAAAAAGTCACCATTATAGCCTGCCAGATCACTTAATGGCATGAATGCATAAAGAAATTTAAGGGCTTCTGACTGTTTTGTTGAAAGATTCTGATTGAAAACAGAGAAAAGAGCAGAATCTCTGTTTATAGCCAGTTGTTTCCTTTGGTTAAAAGCTTTTTCAGTGATTGCCAGGTATTTACTGTCATTGATAAGATGGTTGGCGGAACAAGACGTTATGAGCATTATTATTAATGCCAATATAGTAGAGACAGGTCTGAGACCTGTCTCTACATGACCTGTCTCTACATTTTTTAGAGATATTTTCATGTCAGCAACAGTTCTAAATGGTGCCGCAAGAATTTCTTACAATAAGTTCGGGTGATATATTAACCTGCCTTTTAAACTTGCCTTTTCCTGAATTTTTTACTTCAGACCAGATCATATTTGCAACTTTTGTGGAAATTCCTGAAAGAGGCTTGCGAAGGCAGGTCACTGGAGAAAACATCAGGTCGAATCCTGTTCCCTCTTCCATTGAAACAACTGCAATATCCTGCGGAACCCTTAGTTTCTTTTTCCTGAGTAATGTCATTATCAGATAAACCAGGCTTGCATTCATTATAATCATTACATCTGCACGGTAAGGAGGGCGTAGATACTTTTCGAACTGCGCTGAATCAATTTCATCGCCAGCTGACCGTTTGTCTAATTCAACAACAACAGGTCTGTTGGTACCAGGCTTTTGACCAATTGCATCGATAATATCCTGAATCGCAGTTGTATCGGAACGGGAAGATCTGTGGTCAGCAACAATAATTATATTCTTATAACCAAGTTTATACAAATGATTCACAACTAGTTGAGCCCCGGCAACAGTATCAGTGCTTACTGTGTTGAGACGTAATGTTTTTGAAGGTTTTTCAAGCAGCACAAATGGATAATCTGTTGTTCTGAGTGCCCTTATTGTTGCTTCATCGGCGGCATCTCCAAGAAGGATGAGTCCGCTATAAAACTTTTTAAATGCGCCCACCAGTCTGTCATATCTCTGATCATCCGGATCTTTCGTTACAATGGAGAATCCAACACCAATGCTTGAAAAAGCTTTTTGAAGATAAGGCGTTATCTGAATTACGAAAGGATCATTAATTGAAGGCACTATCATTCCAAGCACACCGGGTTTCTCATCAACCGGTGAAGATTCATTCTTCTCATGCAGTGATTCATAATACCCCATTTGCCTGGCAAGCATAAAAACTTTTTCCTGAGTATCCTTTCGAATACCTTGCTGATCGGCTTTATTGTTAAGGACAAGTGATACTAAAGTACCAGATACACCGAGCCTTGCGGCTAAATCTTTGTTTTTAAATTTTTTCCCCATTTCCCCTTTAATTCGAAGAAATAAATTTAGTACTTTTTTTGAATCACAGAATTAATTTAATAATTTTTAACTTTTAAAAGGAGAAAGGTTATATTATTGGTCCTTTGTGGTAAAATCAAATTCACTCAACCACAAAGGAACCCAAAGTTTTGCACAAAGTAACACAAAGGGAAAAAGGGATGGTTAATGCCTATTTAGATATGCCTGATGTCTATTTTTTAGGAGGATTAATTCCTCTCTGCTTAGCAGCAGTTTCAAGTCGCTGCTGCCATTTTGATTTTTTGAGTGGTTTCTTTTTATTTTGCTCCAGTGTCGCTAAGACCGCATCAGCATTAATGAATCTTTTAGATATCATATTTTGGGCATATGTAAGCATATTAGCGAGGAAATAATAATAGGTAAGACCTGCTGAGAAGTTATTAAGAATAAGCATAAACATTACAGGCATCATATACATCATTAGCTTCATCCCTGGCTGATCTGAACCAGGAGAAGAACCTGTCATCTTCATTGTCAGCAATGTTGAGGCTGTCATAAGAAGTGTAAAAAGACTCACATGATCTCCATACATTGGAATAACGAATGGAAGATGTAATATTGAATCATAAGTTGACAAGTCAGCTGCCCAGAGGAAGTGTGCCTGCCGCAACTCAATTGAAACAGGGAAGAACCTGAACATAGCAAAGAGAATAGGCATCTGAAGCAGCATTGGCAGACAACCTCCCATCGGGTTCACTCCTGCCCTCTTATACAGATCCATCGTTGCCTGCTGCTTCTTCATCGCATCTTCCTTCTTGGGAAATTTCTTTCCAAGTTCCTCTACCATAGGTTTAAGGACCTGCATTTTTGCCTGAGATTGATACGATTTAAAAGTAAGAGGGAAAAGAACAACCTTTATTATAATCGTCAGAATAAGAATGATTAAACCAAAATTACTTATAAAATGGTTAAGCCAGTTAAAGATTGGAATAATTGCAAACCTGCTGATCCAACCGATAATATTCTTACCCAGGAAAACTATCTTTTCGAGCTGAAGACCTTCTTTTTTAAGAATAGTAATAGAATTTGGCCCATAATACAATTTCATCTTAACAGAATTTGTGGAGCCTGAACCGAATGGGACACCCACTTCTGAAGTATAATATCTCATGTATTTTTTAGATGTCAGTGTCCGTGTTGAAGAGACTGAGGCATTCAGAAAGAAATCATTTGTAATAATAATTGAGGAAAAGAACTGATCCTGAAATGCTATCCAGCTGAGTTTAGTGGCGATGTCAGTTTTTTCATTTTCCTTTGACTGACGAAGTCTCAGCCCATCTACATCATCCTGAAAATATTTATATTTTATAGTTGAATAATTCTCTTCATTCTGTCGCCCCTTTTCCTGCTGAGGTATATACATTTTCCAGTCTAACGTCAGACTGTTCTGGTTAGAAGCAATAACACCTTCCATTGATTTGAAGTTAACATTAAAGTCAACCATGTATTTATCCGGAGCAAGTGTATATTTATACTCAATATATTTATCATCACCGGCAAATAATCTCAGAACGACACTCTCGGGATGAGAACTGACCTTATACGATCTTTGTTCGGATACCGGTTTGAAAAAGAGGTTATTGGTTTGAACAGCTTTATTGTCCGAAGTAAAGAAATTAAACCCAAAAACAGTTGAGTCACCGGAAAACAGGATAAGAGGAAGAGAATCATAGGTCCGGTAATCTTTCAATCTGGCAGAATATACTCTTCCGCCCTTAAGTGATATTTTAAGCTCAACCTTATTGTTTTCAAGCGTAATGAATTCATTCTCACCTATTGCCGATTGTGCGAAAACTCCATATTGATTGATGTCAGTTTTTATGCCTGTTGAAGTGGGTGCTGAAATGCCGGAGTTTGCCTGCTGTAAACTCAAAGAATCTGATTTCTGTCTCTCAGGTGTATTTCCAAGTTTAAGATTAATCTCATTTATTTTTGCAAGAGCATCAGGCTGATTTGGTTTAAATCTCAGGGCATTTATATATTCTGATCTTGCCGTTTCAAGGTCTCCTTTAGCATAATCAGATTCTGCTACCGCAACAGCCTTATCAAATGCTCTATTCTTCTGGTTGCTATTATATATACTGAACCCTATAAAGATTACGAAAATCAGAATAAGGCCTGTTATTGTATTTCTATCCATTCTTTAAGGCGAATTAAAATTATTAGTTTACAATTTAGAATAATTGATGTTAACAATATTTATATGGTTAAGAAGCAATACCTTACTTCTCACCTATCCGATACATGCTTTAATAAAACTAACAAATAAAGGATGAGGATTGATGACAGTACTGCTGTATTCAGGATGAAACTGAACACCGATAAACCACTTATGATCAGGTATTTCAATAATCTCTACCAGACCTGACTCAGGGTTAATTCCTACTGGTACCATTCCATGGTTTTTGAAATCCTCGTAGTACTTATTGTTGAACTCATACCGGTGTCTGTGTCTTTCAACAATTTCAGTTTTCTGATATGATTCGAATGTCTTGGAATTTTTATCAATAACGCACTTATATCCTCCGAGCCTCATAGTTCCCCCCTTATCAATAATACTTTTTTGTTCCTCCATCAGATCAATTACGGGATATTTTGTTTTATGATTTATTTCTGTAGAATGAGCACCTTCGAGGTTAAGAACATTCCTGGCAAACTCTATGACAGCACACTGCATACCAAGACAAATTCCAAAAAAGGGAATATTGTTTTCCCTCGCATACCTGGCAGTTAAGATTTTTCCTTCTATACCCCGTGATCCAAAACCAGGTGCGACCAGTATTCCATTAAAACCGCTTAGTCTGTCTATTACATTTTTTTCAGTAATTTCTTCTGAATGAATGTATTCAACATCAATTTCGCATTCATTCATTGCCCCACTGTGGATAAATGATTCTGCAATTGATTTGTAAGCATCCGGAAGTTCAACATACTTACCAACCAGTCCGACCTTTATTGAATGTTTTGGATTCTTCAGTTTAGTAAGAAATTCTCTCCATTCAGTAAGGGGTGGCTCTGTTTCAAAAGGAAGTGCCATTTTCCGCAAAACTGTCCGATCAAGACCTTGTTCCAGCATTTTTATAGGTACTTCATAAATAGTCGAAACATCAACTGATTCAATAACTGCATTCTCTTCAACGTTACAAAAGAGAGCTACTTTCCTTTTAATGTCTTCGTTAAGGTGTCTTTCTGTTCTGAGTACTAATACATCGGGTTGTATTCCTGTCTCAAGAAGCTCTTTAACAGAATGTTGCGTTGGTTTGGTCTTTGATTCTCCTGTTGAGGAGAGATAAGGAACCAGGGTCAGGTGAATGACTATGCAGTTTTGGGGTCCAAGTTCCCATTTTAACTGGCGGACAGATTCTATATATGGCAGTGATTCAATGTCACCTACAGTGCCTCCAATTTCAGTAATAACAATATCATATTTATCACCAGAACTGACGAGTTTGATCCTCCTTTTTATTTCATCAGTGATATGAGGAATAACCTGGACAGTTTTCCCAAGATAATCGCCTTTTCGTTCCTTATTAATAACGGACTGATAAATTCTACCTGTTGTAACATTATTAGCCTGACTTGTCGGGACATTTAAAAACCGTTCATAATGTCCGAGGTCAAGGTCTGTTTCAGCTCCGTCAAGTGTTACATAACATTCGCCGTGTTCATAAGGATTAAGAGTCCCGGGATCAACATTTATATATGGATCGAGTTTCTGAATTGTAACAGAATAACCTCTTGCCTGTAATAGCTTTGCAAGAGAAGCTGAAATAATACCTTTTCCCAGTGAGGAAGTCACTCCCCCTGTCACGAATACGTACTTAACGTCTGTCAAAGCAATGATAGTTTATTTGTTAGATATAAGATTTCATTTTCATTAATCATCAAGACCTGACTGGTCTATCATCTTGACTTTTTCTTCAAGCGTTTTAATCAGTTTTTTAGCATTCTCTATTTTCTCTTCTACTTCTCTTATCATAGTATCAGCATTTGTAGATTTTGCAAAAAACCCAATATTGTTCTCCCATAAGACGATGTCGCCCTCAAGCTGTTTAATCTTTGTAAAGAATTTATCTCTCTCATTCCTGACTTTTCTTGAGGCTTTAGGATTCGCTTTAAGGTTATCAAGTTTGGTTTTATATTTAAGGATGCTTTTATCCTCGTCGCCAATTTTCAGCTTATCAAACTCCTTATTAATGGCACTCCTGTATTTATTGGTAATTTCATCCTTCAGATTGAAAGGGACAAAACCAATATCAGTCCATTTTCTCTGTAACTCTTTCAACCGTTCAAATGCAGCCTGAACATCAGCTCCTGGTTCGAATTTTTCAAGTTCTTCAATTATTGCAAGCTTTGCCTTCAGGTTATCTTCGTATGAAGTATCAAGAGCTGCAAAGAATTCAGTTTTCCTGTTGAAAAAATGATCACAGGCTTTACGGAATCTTTTCCAGCATCTTTCAGATTGTTTTCGCGGGACAGGGCCTATTTCTTTCCACTCTTTCTGAAGTTTAATAAGGGCATCAGAAGTTGCTTTCCAATCCGTACTTTCCTGAAGTGCTTCAGCCTGTATACATAATTCTGTCTTCAGCTGAAGGTTATTCAGTTGAATCTCTTTGTTATCAGCATAGAATCCTCTTTTCTTCTCAAAGAAGGTGTCGCATGCTTCTCTGAATCTCTGATAAACTTTGTTATTTTGTTTTTTAGGAGCAAATCCTATCGTACGCCATATCTTCTGCAATTCAACAACCTTATCAGCTCTTTCATCAAATTCTTTAAAGTTTTTTATTTCAAGCAGGTCGATAGCATCTACTTCTTCACAGAGAGCTATTTTAGCTTCAAGATTTTTCTTTTGATCGTCTTTCTGCTTTTCGAAGTACTCATGATGTCTTTTGTTAATTTGAGAAGTTGCCTCTTTAAACCTTTCCCAAATCTCATTTTTTGATTCCTGTGGAACAGGCCCTATTTCACGCCACTGATTATGAAAGTCCTGCAAAAACCTGAAAGCATTAACCGGATTTGGCTCAAGAAGAAGTTCTTCAGCTTTTTCACATAGCAAAACTTTTGCCTCTAAGTTCTTTTTTAGATCAAGGTCTCTAAGTTCCTTATTGATTTTAATATAATCGTAGAAAATTTCGACATAATGATGGTAATTCTCCCAAAGGTCTTTAAGTGAGGTCTGTGGGACAACGCCAATTGAATGCCATTCATTCTGCAGGGATCTGAAGTCGTGAAAAGTCTTATTTATTGACTCTTCCCTGTTCACCAGATCCTTTATTTTGTCAATTATATCGTACTTTTTCTTAAGGTTCTCATATTTTTCAACTTCCTGAATCTTATTATAATCAGTTTTTTTCTCTTTATATTTTTCGAGCAGATGTTTTACACGTGCATCATCAGGATCAACCCACTGCCTATAGTCTTCAATCTTACCGCCACCCTCAAGAAATTTACTTTTTCTTTCCTCTGATTCACTCTTTAATTTTTTATAGAAGAGAATTTTTAATCGTTCTACATCGTCTCTTATCTCAAGAGTAGGCCGGTTTTCTATAATAAGGCCTAATGTTTCAACCAGTTCATGTTTTGAGTACCCTGAATAATCAACCTGAGGAAGTTCTATATCATCAAAAGTATGAGAATCCTCATATAAGGGCTCTTCTTTCTCAGCAGTTGGCTCAGATTCTTTATCCAGTTTAAACTCCTCTTTTTCAATGACATTCTCTGAATTCTCATCAGCTTTTTCAGTATCGTCCAAAGGGACAAGTTCTTGCGCGTTTTCCGCTTGTGTGGCATCCTCAGTTCCGAGGGCGTTTTCATTCGCCCCGGATTGTTCTTTACGAACAGAGTCATCCGGATTTTTCTTGGTCATAATCAATCCTTTTATAGTTCAGCTCTTTATCAGTAATTTACACCATGGCAATCCATGGGATTTTCAGAGTACGAAAATATTGAAATATTTAATAAAACTCAAGGTTTTGACATAAATAAATGTGAGAATCAGATATAAAGACAACTTGAACATGTCAGAAGGAAATTATTGAAATTATTAAATCCTTCTTTTCAATTAGCCATTATTAAATTTTAGTAAGATAAATTATATATTTGAATGATAATTTCAAGCAATATGAAAGTTCTAAAAAACTGCAATTAAATCATAGATCCAAATGCATATATCTCAAATTCTAATCTTTTCAGCAGCTATAGCTGTTATAGCAATCAGGTTATATCAGAAATATATTAAAAAAGATAAGGGTAAATCAGGTACAGAAACAAAACCTGCTTCAAGCACTTCTTTTCCATCCTCGTCAAAAGATGAAGATTATGAGCCTTACTCAAAAAAATGAAAAGGGATCATTTTCTGTTTTTTGTTACCATATAGCGAAAAGGATTAACTATCTTTTGAAGAAGCCTGATATTTTCAGTAATTATTTCAGAGGTACCCTGCATATTATGAGTAAAATCAAGTTTTTTCCCATATAAAGTCGTAAGACCTTCCGGAAGTTCAATTTCAATTACATAGGCATCACCTGAAGGCACGAGTGATTTAGATTTTACTATGCCTCTTACCATTCCATATTCCAGATAAGGATAGCCGCTCAGCTTAATATTAACTGATTGTCCGGTTTTCACTTTGCCGGATCTTTCCATTTTCAGATCTATTCTGCCAAGGAAACTGCCTGTTTCAATAGGAACAATACTTACCACAGGTTCATCTTTTATTACTGACTGATTTGCGCTCCAGAACTTTGTAAATGAAACAATACCTTCAACCGGGGAGATAAGAAGGTAAGTGTTTTCCCATAAATTAATTTGTGACTTAAGGTTCAAAAAGGATTCACGCAAAACTGAAACAAGTTTTTGTTTTTCATCTATCCGTGTTATGCGGTAATCCTCAAGAAGTTGACGCTTTTCAGCCAACTCAATCGATTTTGCGGAATGGTCAAGGCGAGCCTGCTGCAGTTCTATATTTACTCTTAACAGCGATTGGTGAGATCTCTCGAGGTCACTTTCAGGTATCACGCTACCCGCAAAAAGAGAGGAATCCCTATTGTACATTTTTGCCTCAAGTCGCTGATTTTCAGAATACAGTTTTTCCTTTATACTTAATCGTGTAATAAATTCCTGAATTCCATTTATTTCATTGTTAAGTGAAGCTATTTTGCTACCATAAAAATCATTATTCACATAATTATTTAAGTCAGAAAGGTTTTTCAGAAAAGTTCCATAATAACTCTGAAGCTCACCAAGCTCCGAGAAAAGTGGCAGCAATCGATAAAAAAGTAACTCCGGGTTCTTAATTGTGTCAATTGTTTGTTTAAGTAATTCAACTTCGTGCAAGGAGGCTGTAGTTTCCATAACAGCAACCAACTGCCCGGCACTAACCTTTTCTCTTTCCTTTACAAAAAAAGAGTTTATATGTCCTGTTATTTTAGTAACAAGAGTTACAGGGGGATTAGTTGTAGTAATTTCAACCGGAGCAGGGATTGTATCGGGATACTTTATTAACCAGGCAAAGAGAATAAAAAGAACGAAAACCAAAAGCATAACTGTTGTTCCCCACCTGAGAATTCTACTCGGAGGTTTTCCCATAATCTCTCTAACGGGGTCAGAATATAATATTTCAGGCCTCTGATTTTTCATATATCCTTGCTAACTACCCAGTTCAAGTTGATTCTTTACAAGGTTATAATATGCTCCTTTTTTCGCGATAAGCGATTCGTGAGAACCTGTTTCAATTATTCTGCCACTGTCAAGAACAACAATCTTATCTGCGTTTCTTACAGTACTGAGCCGGTGTGCAACAACAATAACCGTCTTACCTTCAAAAAAATCAGCAAGGTTTTCAACAATTACTTTTTCATTATTGGCATCTAGTGAATTAGTTGCTTCATCAAAAATTATAATATCGGGATTCTTATAGATTACCCTTGCAATAAGCAACCGTTGTTTCTGACCTTCGCTTAATCCGTGACCATTTGCTCCTATTTTGGTATTATATCCCAATGGAAGAGACTCGATAAATCCTCTGATGTTTGCAATATCAACTGCATTAATTAGTCTTTTCTCCTCTATTTCTTCAGATCCGGGAGCTATGTTAGCTGCGATAGTGTCGGGAAATAAGAATCCGTCCTGCATAACAGCTCCAACCTTTTTCCTCCAGACTTTAAGGCTGAGATTAGACAAACGTAAGTCACCAATAAGTATTTCACCTGCAACAGGATGATAAAAACCCAGGAGCATCTTTAACAAGGTTGTTTTTCCGCTGCCGCTGGTTCCAACGATTGCAGTTATTTTATTTTCTTCAATGAACAGGTCAATATCTTTTAATGCAAATGGCGAACGCGGGCCCTCATACTGATAGGAAAGGCTATTAAAATAGATATCCTTTTTATCTGGAAGCTTTCGCACTTTCACTTCAGGATCAGGTTCCTCCTCCTCAAGGTTATGGACTTCAGCCAGACGGTCAAGGCTCATTTTTGCATCCTGAGACATGCGGAAGAATCCAATTATCTGACTGACAGGCACATTCAGCTGACCTATTATAAACTGAACAGCAAGCATCATACCAAGAGTCATATTACCTTTAAGAACTGCTGTTGCGGCAACAATTGTAATAAGAACGTTGGTCACTTCATTTATAAATGTTGCTCCGGCAGACTGATATTGAATTATACTCAATCCTTTTACCTTTAATCCAAATAAGATAGCCTGAAGCCTTTCCCAGTCCCATCGCATGCTTAATTCACTTTGCGTGAGCTTGATCTCCTGCATGCCATTAACAATGTTTATGAGTTTGTTCCCCGAAACAGACATCTGTTTAAAACGCTGATGATCAAGCCTGGCTCTTGATTTCATAAACATCGAAACCCATACTATATATAATAATGACCCAGTTAGAAATAAGGCAAGTATTTTAGTACTAAAAATGGCAAGCACTATACCAAAAACAACCAGGTTGAAAAAAGAGAACAAGATGTTCAGACTGGCAGAAGTAAGAAACTCTTCAATCCTGTTATTATCTTCAATACGCTGAAGAATATCACCGGTAAGTTTTGTATCAAAAAAAGCTACTGGCAATGACATTAGTTTTTGAAGGAATCCAGATATAACAGCTACATTAACCCTTGAACCGATATGAAGCAACAACCAGCCTCTTATAAACTCAACCGACATTCTTCCAAAAACCAGAGCCAGCTGGGCAAAAAGGATAAGGTAAATAAATCCTATATCGTTATTATTTAAACCAATATCTATAATGGACTGGGTAAGGAACGGTATTACCAGCTGAATACAGCTTCCAAGGACTAAACCCAGAATAAGCTGATAAAAATATTTTTTGTAGAGACGGAAATATTTAAACAGAAATTTAAAACCCGTTGTATTTTCCTTCTCGTTCTCATTTTTAAAAAGCGATGGTGTCGGTTCAATTATTAGTACAAGGCCAGCTGGTTTTTCATCTATTACAGTAGATGCCCAGCTCCGGATAAATTCCTCACGGCTGAATTTAATCAGACCTACTGCAGGGTCCGCAGCCCAGATTTTTTCATTCTTGATTTTGTATATGACAATGAAATGTTTTTGCCGCCAGTGCACAATGCACGGCAGTGGAACATTCTCATTCATTATTTCAAAAGGAATTTTTACGCCTAAAGTTCTAAAACCCAAAGAATCAGCAGCTTCAGAAAGTCCGAGAAAAGAAACTCCTTCTCTGGTTATATAACACTTTCTTCTGAGAGATTCAAGGGTAAAATTCATTTTGTAAAATCCTGCCACCATTTTCAGGCAGGCAGGTCCGCAATCCATTGCATCGGGTTGTTTTACAAAAGGGAAAGACATTGAAGTTTCGGAAATTTATTTTTATCCAAAGTAAAGATATTTATATTTTGATTAAGATAATCCCATGTTTCAGATAAAATCAGAACCTCAGACGTTATAAAAAGAGTTTTGGATTTTGGAAATACTATATTTGCCATTTGATTCTTTTAAGCAAAAGGGGTTGTTTAATAAAATATCTGATATCAACATAATAACCGGGATACGCAATCAGGATGATAAGGTTCTGAATTGGCTTTATGATAATTATTTCCAATCAGTTAAGAATCATGTTCTAAGTAATAGCGGATCCGATGAAGATGTTTCCGATGTTTTCCAGGATACCATAATAGCACTTTACAATCAGATCACAGAAGATGACCTGCATCTTACAACGGAACTTAAAGGTTATTTTTTTGGAATCGCCCGTAATGTCTGGAGTGCACAACTTAGAAAAAAGCAAAAAACAATAGAACTTGAGATTGACATTCCTGATGAGGAGGACGCTGAAGAACAGTCTGATCCGACTCTGGAAAGGATTATTAGCAGGGTATTTCAAAGACTAAAACCTGACCAACAAATGGTACTTAATTTATTCTCCGATGGTAATTCATATGAAGAGATTGCAGTGAAAATGAACCTGAAAAATGAGGTCTACGCCAGGAGAAAAAAATACCTGTGCAAGGAAGTTCTTCTCGAGCTTATGAAAGAAGATCCTGAATATCAGGAATATTTGCGTTTCCAGAAATAAAATCCAAGTGAAAATAATAAAACTGTAACAATTGTTACAATAGTGATTTTAAGTCTGGGTGAAAAGTATATTGGGGAATTATTTCCGTAAACTACCAGGGCAGACCAAAAGTATGGATGAGACCTCAGCTGATCGGCATTTTCCAGAAAAGAAATCCTCGCTTTTTTTAATGCAACACTTTTAGGGTAGCCTTTCTTAAGGTTTTTATAGAACATCTCAACAATCTCTGTTCCAGATTTATCCTCAATTTCCCACATCGACATTATTACCGACTGGCTTCCTGAAAAAATAAAACCTCGGGCAAGACTTAAAATACCTTCACCTGAATATAACAGTCCGTTACCTGTATTGCACGAGCTAAGAACCACCATTTTTGCTTTAAGAGGAATGCCGTAAATCTCATATGTTTTAAGATAGCCGTCTTCCAGTGAATCTTTTCCCTGGCTGAAGATTAATGTTGAATTCATTGGATCTTTATCATTCAGGAGAGTATGCATAGCCAAATGAATTATGTCGTATTTTCCGCTCTCTTTTTTATAAACTGATTCTTTTGCCGCACTATTTTCAAACAGTGTCCCTTGGGTAATATCTGATACGTACTCTGCTTCCTGCCTTGCAAACGGAAGATCGTTCAGCATACCGTTACCAGCCTGCCGTGACATCAAAACTGATTGTATATCAATTGGTTTGGGATAATCAGGGGCAAATGCAATTAGTTTATTGCTTCGGCTGTAATCTTTTTTTTCTGATTCTGCCATAAAAGTCGCAGAATAGGTATATGAAATATCATAACTTTTCATAAGATACCTTATGTCTCTGTACCTGATATTTTTCGGTGAATCAGGAGATGTCGGAATAGTTTCAAATGGAAGATATGATAGAATATTGTCGGGAGAAATTAATATCTTATTAGAAATAAGATAGGATCTTACAGGATCAATAAGAGTCTTAAACAATCTATATCCTACAACCTGAAATTCTTTAAATTTCTGAGATGCATTATCCGAAGGCAGCGGCATTGATAATAAGCTCCTGAATTTTCTGATATCACTAAAAAATGATGAATCAACAGGAATTGCTATAAGTTGATGATATCTCTTGTTGGCGACAAAAGTATACAGGATAGTGTCAGATAAAACATAATTTATATAATTACCATTGTGACCTAATATCCTGGGAATATCCTTAAGTTCAACCGCATTGGTGTTGTATTTTATTGTATAATAAAGAGGGTATTGTTTTTCAAAGATCAGGATCAGTGAATCCCTTGACCTTGTCGTCTCCAATAGATTTTCCTTCCATTTATTGATCAACTCAGAATTAGGTTTTTCCCTGGCTGTCTCTTCGGCCAACCTTGCATTAAACAGGTTTATATCCACCTGCAGTTTCTTTTCATATTCTCCAATACCTGAAGGAATATTAAGCTGGGTTGCTTTTAATTCCCTGGTGGATGTAAGCAAACCCGCGACTTTGCTTTTTTCCGAATATTCAAATGCCTTTTCCAGGAAACGGGTATCATTTGTTTTATTATAAAGAATATTGAAATCGTGTATTGTATTAAGGTAGGAATCTCTGTAACGGTCGCCAAGGATAAGTCTGCTTTCGTCGTCACTTATATTTATCCTTACTTTTTCTATAATTGAAACTATTAATTCTGAGGTATTTGAGGCGGCTTCAAGAGTCTTCTGGTCACCTGTTTTTTTATAGATATCCCATAAAATCCTGTACTTTGTATAGAGAATATTTAAAGATATTCTGTCCGGCTTGATCTTATCAATGTCAGGATTAATATATTTCCCTTTGCCCTGCAGGTTTTCCGGGTTTGAAACAAGCAAAGACTGTAATATTTCCAGCGCTTTTTCCTGTTCCCCAGCTTCATCCAATGAAAGAGAATATCCCACATAAACAGAGGTTTTCAAAGAAACGTCCTGGTCATTCATTTGAAGGTATTCTAGGCACTTCCCGAAACATTCAAGCGATTTTTTATTATCAATATTATTAACCCGTAAGTAGTTCGCATAGTTGATAAGTACTTCAATATAGTTTCGGGAAGATAATTTAAATTTGTTTTGTGCCCGTTCAAGAGCATTTTTAAGTAACTCTTCACCTTTCTTAGAGTCGCCATTATTAGCCAGAAATATTGAATAACTATTTATTAAATTATAAGACAGTGGTGAATTATTAGCTAAAGCGACAGGAATAACTTTTTTATAACATTCCCCTGCTTCAAAAGTAAGCTTCAGGGCTCCGTCGGTTATTGCCAGGCTATTCATCAGATTGATATAATTTTCACTGATCTTTAAGTTAAATTGGTTATAGAGCAATTCTGCTTTATCGAGGTATATTTTAGCTTTTGAGAAATCAGCAATCCTGCAATAACTTCCGCCTAAACTAGTATAAATATCAGCTTTTATCGAGGGAGGAACGCTGTCTGGTTTGCTATTTGCTATTGTCAGAGCATAATTAAAATAATTTAATGACTTGTCATGCTCCTGGAGTTCTGAATAAGCTAAACCCAGGCTAAGGTATATACTGGCCAGAAGCGGACTTGACTCGCCATTTATTTTTTTTTCAATTTCCATGGACTTCGATGAAAATTCTTCATGCCTTTTAATATCCCCAATACTCAGGTATGCAGCACCAAGATTATATAAAGCTTTGGCATAACACTCATCATATTCGCCTGTTTTCTCCTTAAAAGAAATACAAAGACCAAGGTAACGGATTGATTCATTATAAGCTTTGGTAAATAAATAATATATCCCAATAAGGTAATAAGATTCAGACAAAACTGAATCATTAATATCATTGGCATCTATTTTCTTGATTATTTTTTCTGTTATAAGCCGGCTTTGTGCGCTGTCACCTCCTGATAATAAGATATTAAGTGAACCTTTAAGCGATCCATTTAGCTTGGCGACTTCCTTTGATGAATTGTTAATTACATAAGGGAGAGTGAATACCACAGAATTATTCCTGTCGTAAAAATTAGCGGATATGCAAGTGCCCATGATCAAAGATGAATTAATGCATCCGGCAAAAATGAACACATATATAATAACAAATCTGGAAATTTGCTTTTTAAAATTCATGAATTTACCTCATAGTTTAAGAGAGACCCCAAAATATTTCCTTACCAAAGATAATAAAACCAAATCATATTCATTATTTATACAAAATATTGTTCTCTGTAATTATCTGATTATGTGAGGATAAAAAAATATTTTAAAAATAATTGATTTTTTCGTGTCACAAAACGGTATCCTCCGACATGTAGAAGTATAGAAACTGAATTAAGAATTACCCTGACTAATAAAAAAAGCTATGAAAACCCTGAATTCAAAATTGACAAAAGACATTTTTACTGAGTTTGCACTTTCAATTGAAGAGATGATTTCTGTTCGTGGCGGAGAAAATGACCCGATTATTAAATCAAACGTGCCCCCGATCATACTCTGACAACATTTATACGTATTGTTTTTGCGAAAGCAGGTAAATTGATTTTTTATAATATATCTGATTTATTATAAGTTTAGGAATATTATAAAATATAACGTACGGTTTGCTTCACTGAAGCATTTAATAAGAAATTATATTACTGATACTGAGTAACTTATTTGACTTAATAGAAGCATTAGGAAAATATAAGATTTATTTAAATAAAATAATATTTAATATTTATGAAAACGATTGATTTTTCATATTTCATCGAAAGGTATAATGCCGGGGAGATGAGCGAGGCAGAAAGACAATGGTTCCAAAAGGAGCTTGAAGGTAACGAAAAACTCAGAAATGAGGTCAGTCTCAGGAAGCGTACTGATGAGATTCTAAAGAACCAGAATGTAATTTCATTAAGGAATAAGCTCTCCAGAATTGAAAATCAGCGAAAAGAGGTGACTCAATCTTCAAAAGACTCAAAGAAAACGACTTACATCAGATATGCAGCAGTTTTTGCAGGACTTATTCTGATTGGAAGTATTACATTGTTTTCGGGAAAGAATCTTAATAGTGAGAAAATAATGAAACACTATTATAAGGTATATGAACCTCCGACAAATCAAAGGTCAGCTCAATCGGGAGCAGATGCTGATTTCACTTTGGCCCTTGAGTTTTATAATACTCATGATTATGAGAATGCCGCGATTCTTTTCAACAAAGTGCTTGATAACAAACCGAATGATATGCAGACAGTCTTATTAAAAGGTGTTGCAAATTTTGAGGAGAAGAAATATCCGGAAGCGAAACAATCATTTGGTAAGGTGATTGATGACAAAAACAACCTGTATATTGACCAGGCTCAGTGGTATCTGGCTTTATGTTACCTCAATACCAATGAAACGGAAAAAGCAAAGCAACTTTTCAAAATAATTATAAAAGAGGATGGTATTTACAAAAATGATGCAAAAAAAATAATCAGTGGATTAAAGTAAATATCTGGAGAACCTATATTAAATGTACGATTCACATGGTGAAAATAGATCACAAATGAAGATCAGGGTAATGGGGAAAGATATGAATTCATCGAATATTAATATGATAAATTGTCCAACAGTATTAACAGGGATTTCTCATGAAATGAGAACACACATGAATGCAATAGTTGCATTTTCATTTCTGATGAAGGATAGTAGCTGCAACAATTCAGACCGTCAAGAATTCAGTAGTCAGATATTGGGTGCATGTGAACAATTAATTGGTCTGTTCGATAGTTTTCTTGATTCGGCGATAATTGATACGGGTAATTCAAAAGCTGATTCAAAAATATGCAAACTCGATAGTTTTCTTGATGACCTTATTTCAGAATTCAGGGAAGAACTACAAAAAGAAGGTCACAAGGATCTTGAACTGGTAACTGAGATACAGTTCTCAAATTCTACTGAAGTTATTATTGATAAGAACAAGATTTCCAGGGTAATTCGTAGTCTGTTCCAGAATTCAATAAAAAACACCAATTCAGGGTATGTTAAGATTGGGTACTTTCTCAGGGACGATAAAGTAAACTTCTATGTTCTCGACTCAGGCCAGGGTTATTTCAAATGCAAAGAATTTCTTCAAACAGAGGATTTGAATGAATCTCTTATTCTACACAATGATACTTATACAGCTATTAATATTACCCTGGCCAAGAAGCTAATTCAGATGTTGGGCGGAACTATCTGTGTTGAATGCAACGGTCTTACCGGAACAGGAATTTACTTTTCTATTCCTGTCAAAGTGGTAGTTAGCTCCGACATTAATATAAATAAATATGTAAATTCCATGATCGCGATCTGATAAAAGCTTGTGTCATTATTTTCGATGTCTGAATTCAATTAGCATGAGAGCAAATGGCTGTTTAACCAATAGACAGCCATTTTTTTTATTTTTTCAATTCAATAATCTTTGCTTCCGTTCTTCTGTTTAATTTTCTACCTTCAGTAGTCACATTATCACCGAGTGGCGAAGTGTTCCCGTACCCTTTAGATTTAAGCCTGTCGGAAGAAATCCCTTTTTTGATAAGGTAGTTAACAACCGACAAAGCTCTTTTTTCAGATAATACCATATTATATTGCACTGATCCGGTAGAATCAGTATAACCTCCGATTTCCATAACCAGGTTCTTATTTTCCGATAAAAGGGTTGCCAGATTATCTAATTCTGTCATGGATTCCTTCTTTAATTGCCAGGAGTCTATTTCATAGAATACATTTGAAAGCTGCATCTTCTCACCTAAAATGGCAGGATTCAGAATTATTTTTTTAATAAAAGGTTTATAAGCTGTGTGGATCCCTTCAAACATAAAATTTTCGGAATAAAAGAGGTAACCGGGTTTGCTGACATTTATCCCGTAATTGTATCCTGAA
>Ga0182027_10005162_pt1 | contig 19945 bp, 43 predicted proteins | sample 712E1DmetaG_FD_121300 | JGI IMG/M metagenome (GOLD analysis project Ga0182027, IMG submission 121300) | Permafrost microbial communities from Stordalen Mire, Sweden - 712E1D metaG (Illumina Assembly) | ecosystem: Environmental > Terrestrial > Soil > Wetlands > Permafrost | place: Sweden...
AGTTTGCCCTATTTCTCTGATTTACCCTACTGTTGGGTGGTATCTGAAGCCTCTTTTTTCTTTCTTTCATGCTTTTTCTTTAACATTCATGCTTTTTCTTTGCAGGCTTTTTTTGTGTTTATTGACGAGGTTTTTTCACCGCAACCTTTATAAAGGTGTAGTGCCTACTGGTAGTATAGTCGGTGCAAATAAGCACCTGCTAGATTCGTGACATAGGAAAGAGGTAAAACAAAAATGATTCAATTTAACCATAACGGTTTCGCAGAACAGAAGAGTGTTTTCGCATTGGAAAGTGCGGACAAGATTAATAGTGTGTTAGCACAATTGCCAGTGGCAACACCACTGAAAGTTTGGACTACTGATTTTGATGCAGAGACACCAGAGACAGCTAAGGCTGTTGAGAATTTCAAGGCAATATATGTGACATCAGAAAAAGAATCAGGGGTCGTAAATGTGCCGACAAATCGTTATGAAATTGTCTCTCACAAAACTGCGATGCGTCCAATTATTGATGCGTTAGTGCAGTCTGGCGTTAGAGATTTTCAGTTCAATGCTCAGGCTACATTAAGTTGGGCTAACTTGAACATCTTTGTTGGTGGAGCAGGTCATGATGGGGTCAAATTAGGATTCCAAATCGGCAACAGTTTTGACTCAAGTTCGGCTGTAAGTTATGGAGCAGAATTATCGCACAGCAAATCCTATGTAGTCCTTCAGGGGTATCGCCAAGTGTGCAGTAATGGTCTTAAAATCAAAGTTCCTTTGATGGAAGCTGAGATTGTTAAGGAAGAGACAAGGACTCAATTAACGACTCTTTTCAAGGAAAGGACAAGGGTATTACATACCAAGTCAGCAGAGAGCAAGATTGAGGCAATTCAATATGTGGTTGAGGCAATTTCATTGCTTAAACAGCCTGTTGAGAATATGATTAAGAAGGCTCAGAAATGGACTATCAATGACTCAACACATTTTAAGGAGCTTATCAAATTGCATGTCGGCAGGAGATTCGCAACTAAGGTCATCAACCAATACAATAAAGACTCTGAGATTGAAGGAGATTCTTTATGGGCATTGGTTCAGGCTATGACTGCTGTCGCATCGCATGACCCTAGCTTATCTACAACTGCAAGAGAAACATTGATAGACAAAGCCTCAGAAATGCTTGTCGTAGAAATGTTCCCTAAGCCTGAGGTGAAGGCTTAAATTTTTTTATTTTCATTTTTTTGACGATTTACAATGATACAAAAATATAGTCGATTCGGAAAGGGAAACTCTTTCTTTGGTAGAAAGCACACTGAAGAAACAAGAGCCAAAATGAAAGCAAATCACCGACACCAAAAGACTTTTTTAGGCAGACATCATACTGAAGAAACTAAAGAAAAGTTGAGACAACAACATATAGGTCTTAGTCCATCTTTAGAGACTAGAGAGAAACTTCGTGTGATAGGTAAGAATAGGATTTTTTCAGAGGCTCATAGAAAACATTTGAGTGAGGCATATAATAAAGACGCTCACGCAGGATATGTTTTGAAACATACTGATGATTTTAAGAGAAAATTATCTGAGAGAAACTTGAAAAATTGGAAGTCTCAGAAATATATTGATGCTATGAAAAATATCTTTTGGAACACTGAGCCTGAAAGACAAATGAAGGGAATACTCTCCTCTTTAGGTATAAATTTTGTTCATTGTTTCAGAGTTTCAGAATTGAATCATCCTGTATTGGTTGATTTTTATTTGCCTGATTACCACGCTATCATAGAGACTGATGGTAAGCATTGGCATGATTATCCTTTTGGTCGAGAGATTGACCATATAAGGACAGGTGAATTGCGTGATGCTGGTTATGTTGTTTTTCGTTTTTGGGAGAATGATTTTGACCGAGATTCGGTGTATAATTGTATAAAAAATTTGCGACCAGTTATTAGCTGTGTCGTGGGGGATTAAAAATGAATTATTGGATGATTACTGATAAGGAAGAGTTGAAGGCTTGGATTGTTGAGCAGAAGGAGTGTGTTGTCAATGATAAGAAGGTTCTTGATGCTGTTAGGGCTTCTACTGATGAAGTTCTTATTAAGCAGAGGCAGGATGAGATGCAGGAATTGTCTCGTCAGATTTCTAAGCTTGAAGCTCCTGAGCGAAAGTTTATCGATGAGGCTAAGAGGATGTTTCTTGATTTTGGGCGACAAAATAGTGTTGGTGTAGAGTATAATCGTGTATCTAATGGATACACTTATTCTACGATTCAGGACGATGTTATTGATGCTATCAAAAGGCATGTTAAGATTAGCAAAGTTCCTCGTGCTGATGTTGAAGATTTTGTTAAGTCTCTTATCTTGCGTTATCAGGAAGAAAAGTTTGGCAAGATAATCAAGGAGAAGAAGTTGCAGGCTCATGTGTTGCATGTGAAGATTGCTGAGATAAACGACTCCATTAAGAAGGATGCTGATAGGCTCGATAGGGCTGAGAGGGATTATAATTCTAGCGTCTATGATTTGGAGAAGGCAGAAGAGCGATTGGCTGATGAGGTGGTTTGGGTCAAGGTTGCTGAGAGGGTTAAGAAGGAAGAGCAGTCTGATTCTGAGAAGGATAAGCTTTTTAGTGAAGAGATTATGAATGCAATCTATAAGGAATGCACTATCGATAATAGGACGCCTGAAGAGCAGGCTGAAGCTCTTGGAGATGTAGAATGAAGACCATCATCAAGGATAAGCGGACTGGGCATATTTTTTTGGAGACGGATAATGAGATTATTATTGAGGTGACAAAATGATTGAGCGTTTTAGGTCTTGGAAGGCTCGTGGTGATTTGAGGGTTAAGTATAAGGATGGTAATGGTCAGACGCAGGTTTGGCAGATTAATCAAGATTTTTTATTGACTAAGATTTTGCAGATTGTTAAGGCGTATCAGGCTCAAGGTATTAAATTGACTAATCGTCAGTTGTATTATCAGCTTGTTGCTAGTGATATTATTCCTAATGCTGTTGAGGTCTATAAGCGTATTTGCACTTTCTTGACTGATGCTCGCTATGCTGGTTTGATTGATTGGGAAAGTATTGAGGATAGGGGGAGAGTTCCTGAGAAACATTCTGAGTGGGATTCTGTTAAGGATTTGATTAGGTCTGCTGTTGCATCTTATCGTCTTCCTAGATGGAATGACCAAGAGTATTATGTCGAGCTTTATTGTGAGAAGCAGGCTATGGAGTCTGTCTTGAAACCTATCGCTGATAAATATCATATATTTTTCGGATATAATAAAGGGTATTCTTCAGCATCTACTATGTATGACCTTTCTAAGAGGGTCAAGGAGCAGATTCAGGATGGTAAGAAGGTTATTGTCTTATATCTGGGCGACCACGATAGTTCAGGTCTTGATATGATTCGTGACATTAGGGAGAGGCTTGTAGAGTTTTTGATTAAGGGTGATGACCCTGTTGATGAGGATGAGGATGGTAATGTTGCTTTGGATGTTGTTCCTTTGGCTTTGAATATGACTCAAATCAAAAAATATAATCCACCACCTAATCCTGCTAAGATTAGTGACCCTCGTGCTAAATGGTATATTGCTAAGTATGGTCAAATGTCTTGGGAGCTTGATGCTTTGAAGCCTGAGGTCTTGAGGGATATTGCTGAGGCTGGTATCTTAGAATATATTGATGTCGATAAATATAATGCTTGGATTAAGTTAGAGTCTGAGCAGAAGAAGGCTCTCGAATCTTTCGGCAAGAAATTAGATAAGGATGGCAAGAAGGGTGATGACTCTTGAGGAATCATTCTAGGCTTATTGTTTTGAAGCCTTCTGGCAATTCTAAATGGGTTGTTAGGGAGATTACTATTCGTGATAGTTGTCCCTTTTCTTTTTGTGATTTGAAGAGTTTTGTTCACAAATCAGATGCGGATGCTTATAAGAAAGAATTGGTTAAGGAGCGAAAGGATGGTGATGTCTGATGTCTAATGATTTGATTCCTGTTCCGACTTTTAATCCTGAGGCTGTGAATGTTTTGCTCAAGTTAGAGTTGGTCTTGAATGGCGAGGTTGTTGAGGAAACCTTTAATCCTTTTTTGGCAGTGGATGTTAATCATCGTTTCGTTTTCCCTGTCAAAAAGCTTAATAAGGCGGTCTTTAATAATATTTTGTCTTATAGGTCTTTCACTTCGTTGCAGGATTTTAGTTTACTAAATAGAATCATCTCTGGGTATAAGAATATGGATAGATTTATTAAATATGGTGGTGTTGAATACAATATCACTGCTGGGCAGTTGGTGGATTATGTTGTTGTCGATAAACTCAAGAAATCCTTGTTACAGAGAATGAAGAAGATTTTGAAGAGGGCTAGAGTTCCTAGTCCATTTTATTTGCCTGTGAGGCAGAGGTCTAAATATTTTTTGTTATCTAAGAGATTCAATGCAATTAGCCGTCTTTTGCGTAGATTTGGCAGGGATAAGAATACTCCTATGCTCCTTGATAAATTTGATATTAGGGTGATATATGTTGAGATTCAGCCTGCTATCATCTCTTTTATTTCTCAGGCTAACGAGGAATTTACTGTTGGTGTTGTTGATGATGATTGTCGGACAGAACGGGTGATTTTTCTGCAATCTTTGTTTGATATTGGGGGTAATTGTAAGACCTTTGATGAATGGCTTGATAAGAAGACTGAGCAGTTGTTATCGCTGGATTTAGATTATCTTTGCGATAAGAAGGGTGTCACAAAATGAATATGTCTGCTTATCAGGAGTTTATGAGGACTTTTGCTTTTATTACTTCTAGGAATCCTGAGAATCATTCTTTGCCTCTTTCTACTATGCGTGAGAAGCTTGCATTGTATGAGCAGATGGGTGCTGAGTCTGCTGAGGATAGGGAGCGTCTTTTTAATTTTAGGACTAGCACTATGATTGAGTATATTAATACTGGTTTGTCTGTTGCTAAATTTTTTGAGGTTGATAAGTTTGAGAAGCGTCTCATGCTTTTGACTGATTGTCCTAAGTCTGGGAAGATTTTGAAATTTGTTAAGATGCCTTTTCAATCTATTTTTTTGGATATTGATATTGATGCTTCTGAATTGCCTGATTCTGTTTTGCGTGAAGGTATTGAGTCTATTCACGGTATTTTGTTGATGCAGATTAATGTTACTAATGATAGGATGGATAGGGTGATTTCTCGTGGTGAATCTCATCCTTCTGATAGTAAAATATTTTATTGTGCTTATAGTGTTGATGCTGTTAATCATGATGGTCAAAGGATTAATGCTATTTATGATTGTATGATTCCTGTTGAAGATAATGAGAAGGAGCATATCATGTTTGATAAGCAGGGTAAGAAACAATTATCTTTTTTTAGGAATTTTGTTATTAATCTTTTATTGTTTATTGAGCATCCTGATGTTGAATTATTACATTTTGAGCGGACTAAGAAGTCTCAGGAGCGTAGGATTAGGGAGCATAAGATGGTCTTGCCTAGTTCTCATCGTATTAGGTTGAGTGGTCGTTTGAAGCGTTATGTTTATGATATGCGGTCTAGTCTTGGTGGCGGTTTCGATTTCCGTTTCTGGGTTAGAGGTTTTTGGCGTGTGCATCGCTCTGATAGATTTGTTAATATGAGGGGTAAGATTATTTGGATTGAGCCTTTCTTGAAGGGTAAGGGAGACCTTAGGGAATCTACTTATTCTGTCGAGGCTGATAAGGATAATCAGAAGGATTATTCCGATAAATTTTTATTCTTGGATGATATTCAGCCTTTGGATAAGCCTTTGAATGAGTTATTGGCTGATGAGCGTTTGAAGAGGGCTATTAAATATCGTAAGGGGGATTCAAATGGATAAAGAATATAAATTATTGGGCAGAGCTGTCTGGTTTACTTTGAATGGTGGAGAGAATATTGGTATTGTCTTGATGAACAATGGTTATGAAGATAAGGCATATATTGGTAAAGGGGCTGGCTTTGATGAAGATGCAGATATTGAAGATATTTTGAAGTATGGCACGCCTTTTCCTGTCGAATCAGCAAGACTAATGTGCGGTGGCTCAAGATGATTGACCCTTTTTTTGATAAGGATGCTCCTAATTGTAAAGAATGTGGTGTGCAGATGGAGCGTGGCTTTGATAATAGTGATGGTTCTAGAGTTTTTATTTGTGCTAATCAGAAATGTGAGTCTGTCAAGCGGTGGAATAAGGTGCTGAGCAATCGCACTTATCCTTTAGATAAGGCTGACCAAGATGCTATCTTGCGTGGAGAAAAGGTAGAGGATGATGACGATGAATAGGTCTGAGATGGCTGAGTCTATTAGGGTTTTGAAAGCCGATATAGAGAAAATCTATGATGATGCCCGTAATATTAGAAGTAAATATCTTGCCGACCATGCTGATGAGATTAATGAGAAGACTGAAAAGATGGAGCAATTGCGTAAAGAATTATATACTGTAAAGAAGGTTTTTGAGATTCCTAATGATGTTGCTAAATGGTTCAGGCAATATACGAGTGGCACTGATTGGGGTTATGGTGGTATAAAAATAATTTATATCAGTCCTAAGAAGCAGTATGTGATTGTGACTAAAAAAGGCACGACTGCTGGCACTGGGACTGCTATGGGGACTGGCAGTTATTATTATTCTTCATCAAGTCATTGGATTGTCAAGGTCGGAGATAAAGCTCGTGATGTTGGTGCTGATAGGCAAAGGGTTGAAGGCAGATTGTCTAAAGAGCAAAAGGCTGAATGGATTAAAAAGATTTTAGAATTGGAAGGTGCAATATGATTCGTTGTCCTTTTTGTGGTAATAAGATTTTTGGTCAGAAGCATGATGGTTCTAGGTTATTGTATAAGATTGACCCTGTGATTACTCCAATGAATTTTAAGATTTGTGGGCATTATTATCAGAAGCTTACTGAGCATGTCTTTGATTCAGGAGAGTTTATGGACTTTCCTAGCATGTTTGATTATGATAAGGTGAAATCGAATGGTTAATATTGTTTTGAATCTTGGTGCATCGACTCATTTTCCTTCTTTGGATGAGATGGAATCTATTGCTAGAAAATCTTTGGTAGAGCGTGGCAGGGTTAATGTTCATTTTCTTTTATCTTCTGGTGATGGTTTGGTTCTTTTTGCTGATGTTTCTGATGATAGGGATGTTATGCGGATTGCTTTGAAGGATGTTGTTGATAGGTTTCATGTTGATAAATATTTTGCTGTTATGGAAGGTTGGTTCAGTTCTGATGCTTCTATTCGTCCTTCTTTGAGTCCTGATAGGCAAGAGGCTTTGATTATTTCTGAGTTTCATCGTGATATGAATAATCGGACTGTGTTTCAAATATTTCATCGTGTGGATAAGGAGATTGTTTTTGATAATCGTATGTTGCTTGCTGGTAAGGGTTCTGAGGGTCATTCTGTTTTTAATATCTTTGTTGAGGATGCTATGGATGAAGTATTGGTAGATGCTCAACGATTGCAGAAGGAGTGGAAGAAAAATGGTTAATTTATTGTATTTTCCTGTTTGTAAGGATAAGGTTCATGAGATGTTGAATGAGGACACTACCGTATATTCTTCTGATACTAATCGTGATAATTATTATAAGTATCCGACGATAACTTGTCCTTGTCATTCCATGTTCTTTATTCAGGCTTATACTGATAAGGATGGAACTATCTTGCATCGTGATATGATTGTTAAGGAAGCTTTCAAAAAATTGTTCATACACATTGAGCACAAGATATGTGCTAGGGGCAGTATAGAGCATATAAATATTTTGATAGATATGATTGGCTTAGAGAATACTATATTGATGCTGAAGAAATGGTCTGAAAGAAATAATGTTATTGGGGAAGTATTAAAAAGTCAGGTAATTATGTTAAATAGTCGGAAGGATAAAAATGAGTAAGCATATTGAGTTGAAGCGTCGTCGTTTGAAGGCTTTGATGTCTTCTCGTGAAAAGTATATTGATGAAATCATGAATAATGTTGTTCAGCGTATTATTAAGTCTAATGCTTTTTGTAAGTCTGTCATCGATTCGCAGGATGAATCGCAGGTTGATGCTGGTCTTGAGGAGCAGAGAGGTCTTGATAACTTTTTGAAGGATACTTTCAAGAATTATAAGGGTGATATGAATGGTAAAGACTAGGGAAGAGATTGATAATGAGAACCAATTATTTGATATTTTTGCATGGAATGATAAGGATGGTGGAAAAAAGTTTGAGAAGTTTGCATCACAATCAGACCTTGACTTGTTGAAGCAGAGATTGTTTGATGAACTTTCTAAGGCTAATCTTTGTTGTAGCAATCATCTATATGATTTAGATAAGGATGATGTTTGTCATTTTGCTCAAGAGCAGGCTAAGCCCGTTATTGAGAAAGTATTTGCTGAGGTGTTAAAATGATTCAATTAAGGAAGGGTCAAAGATTTGTTTTTATAGATTATCTTCCATTAAGCACCAAGCCGACGATTCGTAAGGGAGATGTCGTGACTTATTTGCGAAGAGAAGATGATAAGGTCTTTGTCAGGCATAAGAAAAAGATTGTATCTTTTCATATCACTAACATAACTAAAGAATATTTTGAACGGGTGAAATTATGAATTATACTGTGAAGACTTTAAGGGCTGTTGAGGATTTTTTGCGTAAGAAGGGTTCTGCTACTCAGTCTGAATTGCGTATGTTGGGGACTGGTGTTGAGAAGATTCGTCATAATCGCTTGAAATCTATTTTGAAGGATTTGGAGAATGACCGAAAGATTACTTATGATAAGATTAAATTCGGCAAGCTCGTCCTTAAAAGGATTGTGTGGGTGAAGAAATGAGTATTGTTGAGGTTATTAATGTTGGATGTATTGGTAGGCATGATTATCAGTATTTGACTCGTATTGAGTTTATTCCTGATTTTAAGGTCGAGGTTAAGCAGGTTCATGTTTATGATTTTCAATCAACTTATGATTTTATAAAAGCAAAAGATAAATTGCGGGGAGAGGAATTAAAATGAGGGTTGATTTATCTAGTGGTGGTTCTGTTGAGGGTGATAAGATTCGTGTTATTTCTCTTGCTGATTGGATTGTTGAGGGTGAAAAGCGTTTCGGTTCTGATAAGAAATTGTGGAAGTTTAGGTGTTCTCATTGTGGGCATATTCAAAGTTTTGGTGACTTTATTGAATTGAATAGGCTTGGTATTTCTCCTGTGAATCCTGAGACTGCTTATATGTCTTGTATTGGTAGGTTTGATTCTCGTTTAAAGATTGTTGGGACTTTGAATGATAAGGTTTCTCCTTGTAATTATACTCTTGGCGGATTATTTTGTTTTGCTGATACTTTTGTTGAAGGCACTGATGGTAAGAAACATCCTGTATTCGAGTGGGCTGATAATAATGTCTGATGAAGATGATGAGCGAGAGCTTATGGAAGAGTATATGAAAGAAGAGGCTGATAGAGCACAGCAGGAAGCTAAGGTGTTGGCTGAAGTTAAAGGCATGGTTTCTGAAGGGTATTGGATGGATATTGAGGAAGAGATTAGAGAATCTGACCGCACTGCTGGTTTTATTATTACTGATAAGCCTTGCACTGACGATGTGGAGCAGAGGGACTTGTTTAAGATTTATATTTCTCAACACGCTGTTGGGGAATCTGGTGATTCTTGGGAAGGAGATATTTCGATAGAATTGCCTAATGGAAAATATTTAACATTCGGATACGAGATGTGAAAAAAATGAAGAATCGTTGTCAATTTATTACTCGGCATGGGACGCAATGTTTGAATAAGGCTGTTAGTAAGGCTATCTTTTATCCTGATAAGAATGGTTATGGGCGAGAATATGTTGATGTGTGTGGTATTCATACTACGGCTCATAATATTTGGCGTGAATCTTTTTTGAAAGGCAAGAAGCTTGGTCGTCCTTTTGCTTCTGTGCAGATTGCTGAATTGCATGCTGAAGTGCGTTCTTTGAAGAATCAGGTGCGTTTCTTGAAGAATAAGGTTAGATATTTGAAGGTGCGTCTTGAGAAAAAGAATGGGGGTGTTAGGATTAAATTTACTGGCATGAAGAAGGTTTCTAACAATAATTATTTTGCTCAGAAGGGCAATCCTAAGTTGAAGAGAAGGAGTATTGATGAACTATGACTTTAAGGAAATCTGTTGGCAATATGTATGATTTTGTCGGATTTACTTATAATCCTATCAAGGGCAAATGCAGTCATGATTGTGTTTATTGTTATATGAAGCGTTTTCCTCAGAATCCTATTCGATTGGATAAGAAGGATTTGATGGAGAATCTTGGTATGGATAATACTGTTTTTGTCGGCTCTTCTACTGATATGTGGGCTGATGATGTTCCTAATGATTGGATTATGGAAGTGCTTGCAAAATGTCGTGAGTCTAATTCTAATACTTATTTGTTTCAGTCTAAGAATCCTAAAAGGTTTTTGGCTTTTCGTGATGTCTTCCCGTCTAATGTTTTGCTTGGGACTACTATTGAAACTAATCGTGAGAATGATTTTACTGGCGGTCAGCTTATTAGAGACCGTGCTAAGTCTATGTCTATGCTTGAGGGTTTTAGGACTTTTGTGACTATTGAGCCGATTATGGATTTTGATTTGGATGAATTGCTTTTCTTGTTGAAAGGTATTCAGCCTGAGTTCGTCAATATTGGTGCAGACTCGAAGAATCATGGATTGTCTGAGCCTTCTAAGGAAAAAGTTTTAGAATTGATTTCTGAATTGAACAAATTTACTGTTGTTAGGAAGAAGTCTAATCTTGATAGGTTGTTGTAATATCTATTTTGTATTATAATCTTTTCTGAATAATAATCTTTATAAATGCGTTGTATTTCTCGTTATATATGTCGTATTATATATTTGGGGGGCGTTAATATGTTGGGTGAAGAATTGATGAAGCGTATTGATGAGGCTGAAGAAAAGGCTCGTAAATGGGATTTGTTTTCTAAAAAATATATAGATGCTGGCGAATTGTTGAAGCAAGCTATTGCTGATTTGGATTCTGCTCGTGAAAAGTTTGTCAGGGTCACTAATATGATTGACCCTATTGCTCAAGTATCTTCTACTAGGAAGCCTCGTGTATCTAATATATCGAAATATTTTGGTGAACAAAAGCTCTTATTGGAATCTGGTCAGGATATTACTGTCGAGTCTATGACTCTGGCTTATCCTGATTTGTCTGCTGATACTATCAAATATATATTCTCCACTAAGCTCGGAAAGCTTGATGGTGTTGTGAAGCGTAGTGAGAATCATAAAAAGATTTTATCAATGAAGAGGGGCGGGTGATTATTATGGATGAATCAGAATTTAAGTTTATTAAGGGTGCTGGACTTGTCGATGTTGATGTGCGTGCTCTTGCAGAGATTGCTTATCAGTTGAAGCGTATTGCTGATAGGCTTGATGCTGTGCGTATTAGTCCTGATGGCGGTTTTTCGGTTGAGAAGATTAATTAGTGTGGGGTCTTGTTTATGAAAAAGTATCTTTGGATATTTGTTTTCATTGTATTATCTTTTGGAGTATTTGCTTATCCTAATCTTAATGGTCAAAGGGTTTCTGACTTGGCGAATCTTTTGTCTCCTCAGGATATTCAGCAATTGACTGAACAAATTAATTCTATGGAGCAAGTTACTGGTGCTCAATTTGCTATTGTTACCGTTCAAAATACTGAGGGTGATGATAGGACTGATTATGCTTCTAGGATTGGTGAACAGAATGGTGTTGGCAAGTCTGGTCTTGATAATGGTGTCGTGATTCTTTGGTCTCTTGATAATGAGCAGGGTGGTGCTATCGCTACTGGTAGGGGTGTCGGTGATGTTTTGAATGATGCTAAGGTTTCTAGGATTGGTAGAGCACATCGTCCCGAATTTGATTCTGGGAAATATTATGAAGCATTTAGTGGTATCTTGACTGATATTTTGAATGAGTTTCCTAGCAATGATACTAATGCTACTGGTGTAAATTCTTCATCTGGTGGTGGGTCTTTGCCTGTTTGGGCTTGGGTCGTTATAATCTTTTGTGGGGGTTTGTTTATTCTCTTTATTATTGCTATTTCTTCTGATGATGGGACTGGTAGTGGCGGTTTTTCTGGCGGTTATGTTTCTAGCTCTGGTGGATGGAGTGGTTCTTCTGGTGGCGGTTTTTCTGGCGGTTTCGGTGGCTCTTTTGGGGGTGGAAGTTTTGGTGGCGGTGGCGGAAATTTTTGATACAGGGGGATTAAAATGAATAAAATTTTTGTAGATTTGAGTCATAGGGAAAAGGTTATTAAGTGTCCTAAGTGTAAGGTGAATATGGGTAAGATGTCTAATGGACGATTTATTATTGATAAATGTCCTAGATGTCGTGGCATCTTCTTGGATGGTAATGAGATTGGGATGATTAAGCATATAACCTTTTTTCATTATGTCTTTGATTATTTTAAGAGGGGTAAGCATGAATCCTAAAGTTTTTGCTGTATGGAGAGTTGTTGATAGGTATGGCTTTATTATTGATTTTGGTATTGATGATTGTCCTGAAGAGTTTGATTTAGAGCATTTGCCTAATGGATGGAATGGTGATACGCCTATTGATAATGTTCAGAAGAGGATGAGTGGAAATGATGATTGGAAGGTTGAAGGATACCAATTTAAGTATCAAATATATTCGCTGGATGAGAATTTGAAGATGATTAAGGGTGATAAAAATGGATAATAAAGGACAAGTGGATGCTGGGACTAGCTCTAGTCATACTGGGTGGATTATTTTTGGCGTTGTTGCCTTGATAATTGTGATTATTATTATGTCTGTTGCTGGTATGTATAATGGTTTGGTTTCTAAGGATGTTGCTGTGACTAAGAATTGGGGTAATGTCGAGACTGCTTATCAGCGTAGGGCTGATTTGATTCCTAATTATATGGCTATCGTTCAGGGTGCAATGTCTTTTGAGAAGAGCACTCAGACTGAGATTGCTCAATTGCGTTCTGATGCTGGGCAGATTCAGCAACAGGTTGCTAGTGCGAAGACTCCTGATGAGTTACAATCTGCTGAGAATCAGATGCCTAGTCTTGTTGGTCGTGTGAATGTTGTTGTTGAGGCGTATCCTGATTTGAAGTCTTTAACGAATTTTCAAGCATTTCAGGACGAGCTTGCTGGGACTGAGAATCGTATCAAGTTTGAGCGAGATAATTATAATACTGCTGTCCAATCTTATCAGGTTGCTGTCAGGTCTTTTCCTACTAATATTTTGGCTGGTATGTATGGTTTTAGTGTTGATAAGTATAAGATGTTTCAATCACAGGCTGGTGCAGAGAATGCTCCGAAGATTGTATTCAATACGACGGGGTGACTAAATGACTGTTTTGAAGTTTGATGCTTGGACTAAGGTGTTGTTGGCTGTTCGTGATGATATTAGTATTTCGGAGATTTCTAAGAAGACTGATATTACTTATTCTCATGTTCATGAATTGATTTTGATTTTGCGTGATGAACGGAGATTGCTTGTTTTGGAGCGTCATGGTAGGACGCATTTTATTTCTTTGACTCCTAAGGGTGTTGAGGTTGTTGGTCATCTCAAGGAGATTAATAGGCTTATGGGGTGGTCTTTATGAATCCTTTTATTTATTGGTTATTGGGTTGTGCTTTCGGATTGATTGCTGGATGGCTTTTGACTTGGACTTATTATGTTCATAAGATTAGACAGTTGAAGTATGGTGAAAAACAATGAAAAAATCTATTGATATTTTTGTGATTCCCTTAGCTATGACTTGCCTAGTTATGATTCTATTATCAGGATGTTCTAATAATGATTCTCATATTATTCCTTCGCAGGGTTATGCTATGGCTTCGGAGCATCTTCCTCGTTGTAACATATTGTTTATGAGTAATTTCTCTCATATCTTGTCTGTGAATGGTGGAAACTTTACCAATTATGATAATGGCTTGTGTGTTGGTGATGAATTAAGGATTTTGTATCAAAATAATTCTGGTTATCGCTCATATTTTACTGTCGTTAATGTTCCTTATGATTATCGTTCTAATGTCTTTTCTATTGATGAATCAGGTATGTCTAAGTCAGGGAATCTTTCGATGATTATGTGGTCTGAAGGCGGATATTATTCTATCAATGATTCTTATCCTGTTATTGGTGATTCTGTTAATTTGGTTGTTGAAATTCATTCAATGGATAATCTTCCTGTTCCTTTTTTTGATTGTGCTGTCGATTATTCTGATGATGCACGGATTAATAGTGTTGATGTATTTAATGATGATGGTAGGCTTGATATTCAAGAAACTGGTATGCGTCCTAGAATTTATGATTATCAGACTCTTTATAGTTGGGCTAAATTTTATGATGTAAATAATCATGATGGTCAAAGGTCTATTAGATTTGTTGTCTTGATTCAAGGCAATGGTTATCGTCCGTTGTCTGGAAATTCTGTTAGGATTGCTTGTTATAGTAAGGAATGGTTTTATGATTCGAGGACTAATACTATTAGATATTTTGTTGAAGACTCTTATGGTAATTTATTGTCTCAAAATGTTTTGGATAGGAGAATAAATATAACTAGGTGATAATTATGGATAAGGATAAGAAGAAAAGGATTTTGAATGTTTTTTTATGGGCTACTCCTGTATTGATTTTGGTTTGTGGCGTGTATATGCGTGTGAAGTCTCCTGATGAGTTTTTTGCTGATATTGCTATTGGTATTGCTATGTTTTGGCTTGGTTATATGACTAGCGAATATGTTGGGGGTTCAAAATGAGGATTTTAAAGCAGAATGGAGATATTATAGAATTGAGTGTTGCAGAATATAAGGAATTATATCCTGATAGTCCTAGATTGATTATGAATCAGAAGGTTATTGTTACCTCTGAGGAGAAGATTCCTTCCCTGAAGACTTTGGTTAAGCGTCTCAAGGAAGTCGAGCAAGGAAAAGTTCATTCAAGTGCAGAGGTCAAGAAGAAACTTTTTGGTAAGAATCTTCGTATGAAGAGGCATCATTCTTGGACTGATAATGAATTGGTTGTTTTGAAGCGTAATAAGCATGCTAAGATGAAGGTCTTGAGGGATTTGTTGCCTCGTCATCCTGTGGGTGCTATTTGGACTAAGTTGAAGGCGTTGCGGGGTGCTAAATGATTTCTATTAAGAAGCCTAATGGTGATGTTGTTGAGATGGATAATGAGGATTATCGGAGATTATATCTTGATGCTCCTATGACTCCTTCAGTGATTAAAGAGCCTGTATTTATTAATACTGTTAAGGTCAAGAATAATTTTCAGTCTCCTAATTGGTCTGATGCAGAGCTTGATATTGTTCGCCAGAATATTGATTCGCCTATTCCTGAATTGCATAAGTTGTTGCCTGATAGGACTTTTAAGGCTATTGGTAAAAAGGTTTGGGAGATTCAGCGTGGTGGTGTCAAGAGTTTTTCTGGTGTTAAGAAGCCTTTTTGGTCTGATGCAGAGCTTAAATTGTTGCGTGATAATAGGCATTTAGATATTGTTGGTTTGACTAATCTTTTTCCTCGTAGGACTTGGAAGGCTATTTATAAGAAATTGTGTCAATTGCCTAAGGAGTCTGGACAGTATGTTCATCGTAAGAATAGTAAGTGGTCTCGTCAAGAATTGCATTTATTGAAGGATAATCTTGATAAGCATATCACTATTTTGTGTAAGATGTTTCCTGATAAGTCTGTGGGTAAGATTTATTCTTGTATTCGTAAGCATCATTGGAATCGTGGAGTTATTGGAAGTAAGCGTCGCCGTAATTTTGCTGGGCGTGATTGGTCTCCTGCTGATGATGCTATATTGCGTGATAATCCTGATAAGTCTATTGGTGAATTGCGTAAGTTGATTCCTGATTTTGCTAAGGTGACTATTTGGAAGCATCGTCAAAAGATTTCTCAGGATACTTCTCATATTACCGATTTTTCTGACCGTGAAAGTTTTATTGATGCTCGTGCTAAGGAATTGGTTGCTAGTGGGGGATATTCTTTGACTAATGCTCAAATTATTGCTCGTGTTGAATGGAAGGGTCATGAAAAGATTTCTGAGAATGGTTGGTCTGATGAGGATATTTCTAAGTTGCGTGCTAATGCTGATAAGCCTATTAATGAGTTGCTTAAATTATTTCCTGACTTTAATTATAATAGGATTTATAATTTTATGCGAAAGCATAAGATGCCTATCATAATGGAGAACAGGCTTGTTCGTAGGAAATCTTTTATTAATTCTCGTGCTGATTCTTTGCAGAATCAAATGAATGTTTCTCGTGAGCGTGCATTATCTCAGGCTGTTTTAGAGTTTGATGCTGGTCTCGGTAAGGTTTCTTCTAAGCCTGCATTCCCTAACTTTTCTGAGTTTAGCAAATTATTTGATGATGTTATTGGACAGCATATTGCTTTTATTGATGCTATGATTAAGAATCCTTATAGGATTACTAAGGATACTTTATCTTCATTGCTTGGCGTGGTTGTTGATGCTAACTTTTTTTATGAGTATCTAGCTTTTTTTTCAAAGAATGCTAAGATTATCAGTGAATATTTTGGTGTTCCTAATAAGTTTAAGATACTTGATGAGGGTGAAAAGATTTTAGTTTATCAATAAAAAAAATGATGCTGACTCATATTTGTCCAAATTGTAAGACTCCACATGAGATGAATTGCACTCCTGAGCCTGACCAATTATGTCCTGAATGTGCTCATAATGATGCTCAGATGCGTGCTACTGTTGTCTTAAAACTTGATGGCGGTAATACTCGTGTTCAAAAGTCTGAGATTGAAAAGATTGTCGAGTCAGCAAAGAAGGAAGCTGAAAAATATCATATAAAATTAGATGATTATACATACGATAGGTGATTGATTATGAGAGAGACTAAAGAATTGTTGAAGAAGCAGTTGAGGGCTAGGACTATTGGTTATTGGATTTTATTTGGCTGTGTTATTATCTTATTTTCTTGTCTTCTTTTCATAAATTATTTTGCTTCTGGACTTATCACTTCTTGTATGAATCTAAGGAATGCTTCTTTGCAGTGTGTGCAGGAGATTCAATCGTGTAGTTATGATAATAATGTTTTGAATGCTAATCTTGTTTCTTGCCAATCTGATTTAGATTCTTGTAAGATGTTTAATCAGTGTCCATATTTCAATAGTTCTGACTTAAATAATTCGTATTGGTCTAATAATTCTATTATTCCTGTTGATTGTGTAAATATTAATAGCACCATCAATGGCTCTGCTGGTTGTATTAATCTTTCTGATTTGACTATTAATCCTACTTCGATTAATCTAACGCCTGTGCATGGTATTGTATCTATTCCTATCGAGGGTGGTGGCTCAGTCAATGTATCTATTTATTGTGCTGTTGCTGGCATTGATTTTGTCAGTGGATGTAATTGTTCTGCGAGCATTGGAACTTGCAGTATTGATGAGCAGAGTGGTGAAGTGACTGTCAATCTTCCTGAGATTCCTGATGTCGCTCCGATTCCTGATGTCGCTCCTATTTTTACTCATGTTGGTGGTGAGGTTGCATGATGGAGCATCGTTTTCCTAATAAGCAGGTTATCAGTATTACTGTTCAGACTAATTTTAAGCCTCAGATTGATGATGATGAGGATTGTCGTGAGGAGCTTGTTAAGAGGTTTCATCTTGCTGTCTTTAAGGTTATTGAGGATAAGTTCAGTGGTGATGAATGGTTTGAAGAGGCTGTCTTGGAAGAATTACGAGATGATTGGCTTCCTAAGAATATTGAAGGCTTTTCTGATTTGGGCGAGGTTTTATTATCTATTAGTGAGGATAGTATTGAGGCTCATCAAAGGAATCTTATTGGCAGGCAACTTGATGAATTTGTTGATAATAAGAAAAGGTCTGAGATTCCTGCATCTCAAAAGACTTTATTAGATGAGGGTGCAAAATGAGAAGGGATGTTGATGGAAAATTTCGTGCATTGAAGAGGAAGTTGGTTGATACTAAGAAGTTTAATAAAAAATTAGAAGACCAGATGGATTCTTTGCGTGATAAGTTGGTCAATACTTGGAAGATTGAGGAAGAGATTTCTCAGCTTTCTCATAGGTATCATAAGGGTGACATTGTTGTTATGCCTGATGGTGAAATGGCTGAAGTCCGAAAGCTTGTTAGGCGTAAGCATTATGAATTGTTTGTGCAATGCAGGGGTTTGAGGTCTAAATTAGGGACTCATCAGAAGGTTCATGAGTCAGGTATTCTTTGTCATGCTATGGATTTAGAATTGGAGCAGGGAAAGATTAGGTATGATGCTCGTGGTTGGAGATGTGATGATAATGACTGAGTATAATTGTGTTGTTTGTGGTAATAAGATTGATGTTGCTGTGATGAAGGGCGTATTTTTTGATTGGGAGTCTTTGTTGCAGTTGCATGTTTGTTCTCCTAGATGTTATTCTGAATGGTCTATGGCTGGTCATGGTATTGTTATGCCTGAAGCTCCTGAGCTTGACTTGCCTGAATTTGTTGAGCCTGATGATTCTATGCGTCAATTTGATAATTTGAAGAAGGCTGTTCAAGGTCTTTTGCCTATTATTAAGTCTATGAATCAGCGTATGGAATTGATTGAGCATGGCATAAGTATTTTGAATGATGTCGTTACTCAACATACTGAATATACTAGGAGATATTTGGATATTATGGATAAGCAATTAAGGATGCTTGAGGGAGATTCTCATGCTGAAATTCCTGAGGTAAAAAAATGAGTAAGCCTGACCGTGAGCAGAATGTTGCTTTTATTGTTGAGCAGGTTCTTGATGGAAAACTTTTTCCAATACAATTGTATGGTTATAAGGTTACTTGTAATTGTGAGAATGCTTATATGATGATTTATGGCAGTCCTCATGAGCAGGTTGTTAAAGATTTTGATGTTTGTCCTATTTGTAAGAGCAAGATGATTGTGAGTGATGATTTAGTGCCTTCTGAGAATGCTACTATGATTATATTGTCTGATGGTGGAATGTTTCCTGCAATGGTTTTATCATCTCTAACTCCTGAAGATGTTAAGAAGCTTGATGATGCCTCTAAAAAATTGTGGCATCGTAGCTTGCGTATGAGAATCATTATTAAAAAGAAGGTTGAGGAATATAATAAATTAGGAAAGAAAGGTGATGCTAATGGGTAAATTTTTAGTTTTTGAGAAGGTTGGTGAGGAGATTCAAGTCCATAATCAGAAGGGAGACTTTCTTGGCTATCTTTATTTTGATACTGATTGGAAGAAGCCATGCTTTAATATAGAAGGATTCAGATTCGACGCAGAATGCCTTGATGACTTATCAGCACATTTAAAGGAGATGAAAAAATGAGTTTTGAATTAACTGAAGAATATGCTGATGATGGTTCAGGAACTTTTATAAAGCTTAGATGCAATAAGTGTAAGGAACGATTCACAACAATAAGCAAGTATAATTTGCGGAGTAAGCCATTGCCCAATGGAAATGATGGATTGGCAGTGGATAGGAACAATGCGATGCTAGAACACAAGAAACATTGTCCAAAGGAGAAAAAATGATTGAAAATAATCTTAAACGGAGATGATGGGCATGGCTACTATTGCTGAAGAGATGGCTGATGAGTATGCTGATGCTTTTGCATTCAGGAGTAAGGACGATAGGTATATTACTATCAGTCGTCATGCCAAACCTGATTTTTGTGCGGGTATGACTATTGAAGAGATACTCGAGCATTATGATGTTGTCGCAATATATTTTGATAAGAGAGGATAGGTGAAAATAATGGATAATGAAGAAAAAGAATTATTGTTGAGGAGACTTATGATGCTGAATGGCATGAATCCTTATGGGGTGAAATGAATGCCTATCAAAGAGAAGCGTCATCCTGACCATTGTATTGACTTAAATATTGTCCCTTTTTCGATGATTGTTGATTTAGAATTGCTTGATGCTGTTAATGAGAAAATCTTGAAAGAGTATGGTAGCGAATATCTTATTAATGCAAAACATCATGTATTATTGGTAGATATGGGTG
>Ga0182027_10005163_pt1 | contig 19943 bp, 18 predicted proteins | sample 712E1DmetaG_FD_121300 | JGI IMG/M metagenome (GOLD analysis project Ga0182027, IMG submission 121300) | Permafrost microbial communities from Stordalen Mire, Sweden - 712E1D metaG (Illumina Assembly) | ecosystem: Environmental > Terrestrial > Soil > Wetlands > Permafrost | place: Sweden...
CCCCGACTTCAGTCCATTTCCGCTCACGCGGGTTCGGGCTGCGCGCGGCCTCAGGGGCAGGCCGTGCTCGCCCTCAAAGACACAGGTCGCTCAGGCGACCGACGGGTTCACCCACGGACGGGTAAATTATCTGAAAAAGATATTGTTGTATGAATCCGACATGAGGCGGATTCGTGTTGAATCAGTGCGCTTCGATTTGGCTCACCAAATTGGGCTTCGAAGCGTCTCCCGCGCTGTTGTTGCTGTACTCGCGCCCCAAAAGGAATTCTATTTGCACGGTACAAGCCCCGGCGTTTGGGGTTCTTCCTTCGGGCGAATAGAATTTGAGCGTACCAGTGGCGGAGGTGTTCGGCGCAAGCTCCGTTGCGGGTGAGAACCGCAGGGGTGCCTGCCCAAAAAACACAAGCGGGCTTCCAAGTGGAATGCCCGCCGCATTCCCTTCGACAAGGAACTGCGACCCTTGCGCATCAGTGATCTGCGCGCGGGTATCGTGATTTACGGCAACCCAAATAGTTCTTTTGGGAGACTGATTTACGACCGTCATGGTGAGAAGGTATTCCTTACCGTTGACGATCTTTAACGATTGCAACTCGACACGCAAATCGCCAAAAGACTTCACCACTTGGGGTTTTTCGTCCTGCAATAGTCCTGATGCGCCGCCCGCGTTGCTTTCGGCGACGGGCTTAGACTCAAGCTGTTGAACGGTGTCGTCTGCATTGAATTCAGCCCTGGCCGCCCCGATGACTTCTGCGGTGTCTGTAGTGATGATTTTGGCGGTGAGGCTCACAGTATGTGTGCCCTTGGGAATGATGGTGCCCAAAATAAGCGCGTCCACGCCTGCAAACTGACCGAGCTTCTTGGCATTGTCTGGATCGACAAGACCTTTGGAGGTCAATTTGTGCTCAGCCAAGATGTTTCTCAGGTTCGCTCGGTCCAAAACTGAGAAGTCGTGTTTGGTCATGACAAAGTCCACGGTCAACTGCTCGGCGATGTATTTGCCGAGTTCGCCCGCAGAACTGCCGTCCAGATTCGCGAAGTCAATCACTGCCACCTTGGTCTTGCCGTGGTCTTTGATCGGCACTGCGAGTCTTTCTGCGAGATCGGAAAGCTCTTTGTCGATGTCTTGGACTTCTGCAAACGCATGGCTGCACGAGGCGATGCACAGAACGGCGGTGAGAAGGCGTAGTGATTTCATGTGATGTTGGGAATTTAGAAGCCTAATGACATTTTGGTGTCATTGGCTATTTGTTTGATGAGTCGTTCCTCGGCCATTTGCCGCGCTTCAGGGTGTTTGAAGCCAGCGCCGTTTGCGACGAACGTCCAAGACTGGCTTTGGCCGTCTGCGATAGAGAAAGCGGTTATTTCAAGCTGTATGTTCGCGGTCATGACGTTTTCCAAAGACGGATCGGATGAATACTGCACTTGCTCTCGGCCCAGTAAAAGCACGTCCAGCGACTTTGACAAATCCAGTTTGTCGAAGATTCCATTCGAACCGGCAAACGCGCTCGCAAAAAGGCCGCCGGTCACGAATGCGGGTCGGAAAAAAGAAGTCAGCATTGAAGAGGAGGCCGTCTTCAGGTGGCTGGCAATAGCGGCATTCAATGCAAAATTGAAGGCTCCGTTTTCTGAGACAACTGCGACAGCAACCATTTTCATCCCAGGTTGACGGGAAGAAGTGGAGTTCACATATCGCGCCAGGTACGTCGCATGTGCCGCTGCGGTATCTACTTCTCCTTGGCGGATAGGTGCTGGCGCTTGAGGTCCGGCGAACTGCGGTTGCTGTTGCCGTCTTACAGACAATTCCCACCAGCCTCCTATGAGAAGGGCAAGTGCCGTACATACGCCAATGAAAGTAGCTACCCGTTTCGGGTCAAGTTTGTTCATTATCCCCTAGCTGTAGAGCAGAGTTTGCAGAAAACATTTGCTGGTGCAAGCAAAAGTCATCGGCAGCAAGCGGGAGAATTGTCGATAACGCAATCAGAGTGGCCGTCACGGGGTGCACAATGGGCTTCAGAGTAATCCACAGGTACTGTGGATTACTGGGGACTGGTATAATGACTTCGCACAAGTGAGTTGCGAGTCTCGTTTTCAGACGAGCCTCTATTACCTTGGCGGCTCGTAAAAAGCGCATGTCGCCAACGATACACCCGCCGCCTACAAGCGCCGGCGGTGTGTTCGGGGAGTTGTCTCCACGGAGTAGGGGTCCGTTTGGAATATGGAGCACATCGTCTTGGGAATTCATGAAGAGTGGGGGCAGGAAGTGCCCTTTGTTCTTTTTCCCGAAGACAGGCGGCATCACCTCTACGCCATTGGAAAGACTGGCACCGGCAAGACGACACTGCTCCGCAACCTGATTCTCCAAGACATCGAAGCGGGCAACGGTGTCGGCGTCATTGACCCGCATGGCGACCTGGCTACTGACATCCTCGACTTCATCCCGCGCCGCCGTGTCGAAGACGTAGCGTACTTCAACCCTGCCGATCTGGAGCACCCTGTCGGCTTCAATCTGTTTGGACAGGCTCTCAACGATGAGCGGCATCTGGTCGCATCCGGCATCGTGAGCGCCTTTCAGGGCATCTGGCCTGACTTTTGGGGGCCGCGCTTGGAATACATCCTCCACGCCGCCATTGCCGCTCTGCTGCACTGTGACAATGTGAGCTTACTCGGCGTGCAACGGATGCTCTCCGATGCCCGCTATCGGGCGTGGGTGGTGAAGCAAGTCGAAGATCCGATGGTGCGTTCGTTTTGGGTGAATGAATTCGAAGAGTATGACGCACGCTTCCTCCGTGAAGCTATCGCACCGATTCAAAACAAAGTTGGGCAACTGCTCATGTCACCGCACTTGCGCAACATCTTGGGCCAAGTGCGAAGCAGAATCGACGCCCGCTTCATGATGGACAATGGACGCATCTTCATTGCGGACCTGTCCAAAGGAAAGCTCGGAGCGGACAAATCGAACCTGTTGGGAGCGCTCCTCATGACACAGTTCCAACTCGCCGCCTTATCAAGGGCGGACGTGCCGGAAGCGGAGCGCAGAGATTTCTTCCTCTACGTCGATGAGTTCCAATCGTTCAACTCGGACGCCTTGGTGTCGATCCTGTCGGAAGCACGCAAGTATCGGCTGTGCCTTACGCTGTCGCACCAATACATCGACCAGCTACGGCCTGAGATTCGAGATGCGGTCTTCGGCAACGTCGGCTCGATTGTGAGCTTTCGCGTCGGACACAAAGACGCCAAAATACTTGAAGAAGCGTTTGGGGAAACATACACTGCCAGCCAATTTGCGACGCTGAGCAACCGTGAAGTGTACGCGAAGCTCTTGCAGTTGGGACAGGATTGCCAGCCGTTTTTGGGCAGGACGCTGCCGCCGCTAGGAGAGCGGCATGGGAGACGCGAGACAATCGTTCGTCGCTCGCGTGAAAAATACGGAGCGCAGCGGACAATCGTGGAGGACAAGATCAAACGATGGTTTCGGGACTGATAACGCAAACGTGTGGCCCGTTGCAAGCGAAGCAATGGTTCAAGTTGCGGGAAGTTGTGAATTGGGTAGTTAGTCTCGCGGTTTTTCTGGTCATTTTTGTGGTGCTACTGCCGATTCTCCATCCCTTCCTTGCCCTCGTCATCGGTGTTGTCCCGGCGGCTTGTCTGCTTTTCCTCCTCTTGGACAAGAGGCCGATTGGCATACGCTGCAATCATTGCCTGAAATACATTGCGACCAATACGCCGTGGATTTGCGGGTTCTGTCAGGCCACAAACCAACGCGTGAATGACTTCCCGTTTGTTCACTGTTGCGAGCACTGCGGGGCCGAACCTAAAGCGTACAAATGTCATCACTGCGGAGAATTGGTGTTTCTCTCTGCGGATCGGCTCGACCAGAATTATGCACGCTGTGTCAGTCCCCCTGTCGAAGATGTAAGCAAGGTCGAAACGAGTCTCCAGGACCGGGAGAAACGGAACATGGAGCATCAATTGCTGATGACCCGACTAACTGCCGAATTGAATGACGCGAAGCGCAAGGTAGAGCCTCCGAAGAAAGTAGCGCCGTTGGAAAAACTCGAAGAAGACTTTTCCATACATCACGCCAGAGTTATGGGTGCTCGTGAGATCGCTCGGCGTGAGAAGGCAGCCAACGCGGAGAAATACAAGGACGATCCGGCTGGGCTCAAGGACGCGAATGACGCAGTGGATGATTGGCTCAGTCGGCACGTATGACGAAATGAAAAGCCCCGTCCTTGCGAACGGGGCTTGTGAATGCTTAGCGGCATTCAAGATGCATACGCTGGAATGCGGCATTGGGATGGGACGCGCGTCTGGACAAGCTTCAGATACATTTGCATGCGTGCATTGAGGTCGCGGTACACGATGTAACGGAACGCTTCCCCGTAGGCCTTGCCCATGAGATCAGCTTGTAGCTTGATGGTTTCGAGGTGCAATTGGGCGTCCAGATCGCCTTGAATGATGTTCTTCCGTAGCTCCGCCTCGGACCCGAAGGGATATTCGTATGTTTCCTCTAGGTGAATGTGGGGGGCTATCCGGTGATAGATTTCCCACTCCAGACGCCACTTGAACAGCGTCTCCCGGATTCGTACAACGGTTGCCTTCACGGCAGCCAGAACGCCACCTGTTTGATGTGTGGACATGGAACTCTCCTTGGTTAGCAGTTAGGGAAACCGATCACTTCATGTGACGGGCTTCATCCAACTGCCAACGGTGGTAAGGGGCTATCGGAAGGATAATCTGCCTGTATTATAGCACCCTCGGTTCCGGTCTGTCAAGTGTAACACCCTATTCCACAGTTGGTTACGTTGACGCCCTCCTTGGGGTTTGGTTTAATTGTTGGCGGAACACCTGTTCCTTTCACCACCAACAAGGAGACAACAAATGCCTAGCGCATTCGCCATGATGCCCAAGTTTCCCTTGGGCCAGACTGTCATCACCGCAAACGCGAAGGATGTATTACCCGAACTGGACGTGGCCCTAGCACTCCAGCGTCATCACAGTGGTGACTGGGGAGACGTTGACAACCACGATGGCCAGTTGAACCAAGACGGCCTTTTCAGTGGAGGACGGCTTGTCTCAGTCTACACGTCGGTTCGCGGACAGAAGTTCTACGTCATCACCGAAGGGGATCGTTCGGCGACCACGGTGCTCCTACCGGAGGACTACTGACATGAGCACCTGGGTCAACTTCAAGGAGCTTCGCAAGAAGCTCGACTTCGAAGCCGTGCTTCGTCACTACAAAGTGGACGTGAAGCGCAAGGGCAATCAGCATCACGGCTTCTGTCCGCTGCCAAACCACAAGGGTGTTCGGAATTCGCCGTCGTTTTCGGCGAATCTCGAGCGAGGCATTTTTAAATGCTTTGGCTGCGGAGCGGCAGGAAACGTCCTCGAATTCGCAGCCCTCATGGAAAATGTCGATCTCGAAGACGGGGCGGCATTTCGCGGGGTGGCTCTCGAATTGCAAAAGCGATTCTGCCCTGACTTGGGAAGCGTCGCCAAAGGAGACAAGAAGCCCGCTCAAAAGAAAGCGGCGGACACGGCGGAAGCGCAACTGCCAGTCGTCGTCAATCCACCTCTCGACTTCGACCTCAAGGACTTGGACTACAATCATCCGTATCTCCAAGGACGCGGTTTCACCAGAGATACGATTGACGAATTCGGTCTTGGCTTCTGCTCACGTGGTTTCCTCAAGGATCGTGTGGCGATTCCGCTACGCGACCATGAAGGCAAACTCATTGGCTATGCGGGCAGAGTCGTCGATGACGCCACAATCACGAAGGACAACCCTCGATACCGTCTTCCCTCAAAACGGAAGCGAGGCGGAAAAATCATCGAATTCAGAAAGACACTGTTTCTGTATAACGGCTGTTATATTCACACTCCCGTTGACGATCTCATTGTCACCGAAGGCTTCGCCTCGGTCTGGTGGCTGCATCAGAACGACTACATTCATACGGTGGCTGCAATGGGGTCGGACTTCTCGGAAAAACAAGCCGAACTCGTCGTGTCCTCGGTCAAGCCTATGGGCCGTGTGTGGGTATTGCCCGATGGGGACGATGCGGGAAGGCGGTTCGTGCAATCAGTCCTGCTTCAAGTCTCGCCGCACCGCTTCGTGCGGTGGGTCAAGATCACTGAAGGCTCACAGGCGACAGACATGTCAGCAGAGCAATTGAAGTCCTGCTTCACAGTCTGAAGCACAAGCGACCCTCACGGGTCGCTTTTTTACTTCTGCCGTTTGCGTTTGGACTTCCTGAAGTTTGGCGGGTAGAGACTGTCGGTCGAAACATCCAGGACGGAAGCCAGAATAGACAACTCCATGTCCTTAACACAGCGCAGTTGCGCTTCGATCTGGGACACTGTCCCGCGACTGATATTGAGGCCGTGCACTTGGCACTTGGCGGCAAACTCTTCTTGCGTCAGACCAAGCTGGTAGCGCCGCTTCTGAATCTCTTTGCCAACGACGTTGGCTGGTTGTCGTGTTCTGGCCATGCTCGCGCGAATGCGAGCTTGACAATAGGCGAGGGATGGGTTTATTTTGCTACGCTTTCTTAGCAATACGAAAACGACAGGAATTGCGAAACGGTAGACTGAGGTGACAACATGTTTCTTCGAAGACTAGGACCCGACCCGCACGCCAACGGCGCGCGCACGATCGCGCTCCGCAACTGTCCGGATATTTTCGAACTCGAATCCGGGGATTTCGCCATCATCGGCATCGACATTACGGATGCCGCCGCTCCGAAACTGCCGCCATCCGCCAGTTGCGGCCCCGATGAGCGGATTGTCCGCATCCCGCGCAATCTGCTCGTAAACGCCAAGCCAGACATCCCGAATCGGGTCTGAGGCGGTTGCGCGGCCTCCATCGACTCCGATATAATATGGGGCGATGGGGTTTCCAACTTGGGGCGCGCAATATTGGATTGATCTGCTTCAAACCGTCGGCATCGTTGGCGGACTCTTGTTCACCGCGTACGCGACTTGGAAAGATGAACGGGCTAGGCGGATCGGCAACTCAATCGCTATCACCGAGCAATATCGGCAAATCTGGAAGGAACTGTACGAGCGTGCCGAACTCTCCCGCGTGTTGGCGAAGGACGCGGACGTTAAGAAGCAGCCGGTTTCCGTTCAGGAGGAATTGTTCGTCAAGACGCCCGTCTTGCACCTCGGCACCGTGTATCGGGCGATAAAGCACAGCGAGTTTGTGAAGTTGGAGGGTTTACGAAGAGACGTGCGCGAATTCTTCACGCTACCGATTCCACGAGAGGTTTGGCAGAGGGTAAAATCCTTTCAGGATAAAGACTTTGTTGAATTTGTCGGGAAGTGCCAACAGATGACTTGAAGCAGCAATGGCGCTTTGAGTCCGCCAGCGAATTATTGCGGCGGGGTGAGCAGGGCGAACTTGCGGATTTTGCTCTCAACGAGACTGTCTCTTTCGGTCTGCCTGCGGTATCCCCATGTCTCGCGCCGCTCTTCTGAAGCGAACCGCGTTCCTTTGGTCGCTTCGCGGTAGTCCATGGGACGAATCCAAACCGCGCCAAGTGTATCGGTGGTCACTTCTTCAAGGGTCGAAAGATAGACTTGTTTGAAGATAGGGGGATCATGTTGAAGCAGCCGCTCGGCTGTGTTGTTCCTCCGCTCGACGGTCTTGAACACCATGAGAACGCGGAACGGGAATTTTTTGTATTCGGAACGCGGGGCGTGATTGCGGACGGCGAAACCGCCGGAACTATAGTAGCTGACATAGCATCCAGCGCGGGTGACAAGGGTGTCCTGCGTCTCGCTGGATCGGTCCACTTCAAGGAAGAAGGTGTGCTCGAACAAGCCACCGCCAGCTTCCGCTTCGTGGATGCGGATAAAGCCATCGGGCTTCACGGTGACTTCTCGTCCTCCGTATTCGGAACAAGGCGCTTCAAATTGATTTAGAAACGGCCATGTGCTGAATTCGTCGATGGTGAAGCGGTCTGTCTGTTTAATTGTCGAATGAAACGCCGCCTTCACGTCCATGATCTCAAGTTCGTGGCGTAGCGTGAGGGTGCTTACGCGGGCGCGCCTCTCTAGGGCTGCCAACTTGATGCGTGGATAATCGTCAAAAACGCCATGGTCGCGCAGAAGGAGGGAGCCTTTCTGTGTGAGAAAAAGCACGGAAGGATCATACGCACGATTCCGTGTACGTTCACCGATGAGTCCAGCCGCTTTGAGCTTTTGCAATCGCTTCTTGGCCGCCTCCTTCCTGCCGTCGAAATAGAGAGTTGCGGCATGCGTGGTAGTCATGACGCGGGACTCAAAGAGGCCTCGGAGCAACGCAAGGTCGCGGTCTTGAACGTCTATGGAATCAAACTGCGATTTCGCCGCTGACATGAGGATTACGCCGCCCGTTGGTATAAATACTTCTGGAAGCTGACGAAGACATTTCGAATCTGCTCCGGCTGGCCTAAATCGGCCATGGCATCGGCGATGGCGTTGTTGTATTTGAGCTTCAGCAGCGGAGTCAGTTTCTCCTGGTCGAGTTCCTCCACACCGACACTGACGTAATGCGAAAGAACGAAATCAAGGAAGACCCGCTGCTTGGCGGTGAAATGTGTATTGATGTAAACCTTGGCGTTTGCGGCTCGGACATCTCGGGTGACCGGCGGCAGCGCGTAGGCTACATACGCAAGAACATCGAAGATGTCGCTCTTTTCCGCGTCGATGATTTTTTGCATTTCGGCCAATTGGTCATGACCGAAACCTTTTTCGGAAAGCCCTTGTAAGAGTTTCTTGCGGGTATCGGGGACGCTCCAGAGGGCACGGAGTTCAGCCTCGTTCTTGAAAAAATCGGGTAGCTTCCCAAAAAGCAATTCCATGAATTGTTGCGCGGACATTGGAGTGCCGTCAGGATGCCAGAACGTCGTGCATATCATGTGCTGAATCGTGCGTTCTTTTCCGTCGGCGAGTTTGACCTTCGCCTTCTTCTTACAGACGCAGGGGCGTTGACCGCACTTCGGACAGGGTTCTGGCGGGCACATGCACGGAATCTGTCCGCAGATCGGACAAGGTTTCGGCTCTGTCTTCTCGCAGACACAAGGATTCTGACCACATTTGGGACAGGGTTCCGCTTCCAGGGGCTCACCGTCCCATTCGGGATCGCTGAAGTGTCGGTAGGCCTTCACAAAATCGTAAATTGTGAAGTAGTCCTTACCGTCGTAGAGCCGCGTGCCACGTCCGATGATCTGTTTGAATTCAATGATCTGCTTGATCGACCGCAGTAAGACGATATTTCTAATGTTGCGAGCATCCACGCCCGTCGAAAGCTTCTGGGAAGTCGTCAGAATGGTCGGAATCGTTTTCTCATTGTCTTGGAAGTCGCGCAAGTGCTGTTCGCCTAGCTCCCCATCATTGGCGGTGACTCGTTGGCAATAGTTCGGGTCTGTGCTCTTCTTGACCTGGTTTATGAGGTCCCGCACGAGTAAGGCGTGAGGCTGATTGGCACAGAAGACCAGGGTCTTTTCATTCTGATTGATCTGCTCCATGAAAATCTCGACGCGGCTCTTTTCTCGCGCCTTGATCTCGATGATCTTGTTGAAATCCTTCTCCTCGTACAGCTTGCCGGCCTCAACCTCGCCCTCCACAACGGTGTCATCCGACGTGTACATATACTCGTCGAGCGTGGTCTGAATTTGTTTCACCTTGAACGGTGTCAGAAAACCATCGTTGATGCCGTCCTTGAGCGAATAGATGTAGACCGGCTCGCCGAAATACCGGTAAGTATCTGCGTTCTCTCTGCGCTTAGGAGTAGCGGTTAGGCCAAGCTGCACGGCGGGCGCAAAATACTCCATGATGTCGCGCCAATTGCTCTCGTCGTTCGCACCGCCCCGATGGCACTCATCAATGACGATGAAATCGAAAAAGTCTGGCGGATACTCGCCGAAATACGGTGTCGGCTTACCGTCCTTGATTGGCCCAGTCATGAACGTCTGGAAGATCGTAAAGAAAATGCTGGCATTCTTGGGAACTTTGCCCTTCTTGCGGATATCGGCAGGTGTAATCCGTACCATCGCATCTTCGGGGAACGCAGAAAAAGCGTTGTAGGCTTGGTCGGCGAGAATGTTCCGGTCGGCCAGAAACAAGATGCGCGGACGGCGCGTCGCCTCATGGCTCAAATTCCAGCGGCTGTGAAAGAGTTTCCACGCGATCTGAAAGGCGATGAACGTCTTGCCAGTGCCGGTGGCGAGCGTAAGTAAGATGCGCGTCTTTTTCTCCGCTATCGCCTCCATGACGCGCTCAACAGCGATGTCCTGATAATACCGAGACGGATGACTGCCGCCTTTGTCTTCGAAAGGCACGGTGGTAAACCGGTCACGCCACGCATTCTGTCTGGCAAACGTCATCTGCCAGAGTTGGTCCGGCGTCGGATAATTCGGTGTTTCGCCTTCCTTGCCGGTTTCCATGTCGATAGCGTAAACACCTTGGCCGTTGCTGGCGTAAGTGAACCGAATGGCAAGTTTCCCCGCGTAGTTCTTCGCCTGCGCCACACCTTCGGTCAACGCTTCATCCCATGCCTTGGCTTCGACGACAGCTAGCTTGGTGTTGCGATACTCCAGAACGTAATCTGCCGTGAGCGGCTTGCCGCGCCGCCCGAGGCCTTCGATACGGCCTGGCGTGATTGGATACTCGCGCCGGATGCGGCTGCCCTCAACGACGCCCCAGCCCGCCGCCTGAAGGGCAGGATCGATGTATTCGGCTCTGGTTTCGGCTTCGTTCATGGTGTGTTATTATAATTGAGCAGTAAATGCGTGGTGTAGCAGCGATTTTTCTAATGCCTCCAACGCGGCGAGCTTGCGCTGGTAGAGGGATTCGAGACGTTGGGTTTCGGGTTCAAAGGCGCGTAGTTTTTTGACTAGAGCGTGTTGATCTTCAAGATTCGCAGGGACTGGGATCGTGAAATTGACCAGCGTCTTAATTGGTAACTGCGGTTGTGCTGCCCCAGTCGTTTGCTTTCTTATCTGGTCCTTCACGATTTCCGACCTGAGCAACTCAAAAAGAAACGATGGCAACAGTGCCCGGCTGTTGGGTCGGAAAATGAGCATTCCCGAATTGATTCGAATGTTGTCGAAAGGAACATCATCGGAATAGAACCCAATATTACCAATCGTGCCACGAGTGGTGAGAACAACGTCATTTCGTTTAAGCTTGCCCTTGCGAAGCCTTGCGTCTTTTTCTGCCGTAATGAACATCGTTGAATCAAACTCGAACCCATCAGGCCGCACGTTCTTAGTGTTCAAAAAGAGGCAATGACCCTCATCGAGAAAATCTGAGGCTTTCGGGTAATTCACTCCTCGGTCGCCATCGATGATTTCTAACAGACTCTTGTCGCCCAGTTTTCTTTCTACCCATTCATTGCCGCGCTGGGTGAAAACAGATTGGAGATGGCTTTCGAAGAGGGCGCGGGCGTTTTGGAGGTTCTTTTCTGTGTTAGCTTTGGCCCTGGCGACCCCGGCGAGCGCTTCGTCGAGGATTTCGACGATCCGTTGCTGTTCGGAAATCGGGGGGATGGGCACCGTAACTTCCTTGAGCTTTCCGCCAGACAATTCTCTGAATGTTGCCCCAGCGCCCAACGAGTCCAGCACATCAACAATGCTGCGTAAATAATAGTACAGGAACTTATGCTCAAGCTGCTTACCGGGAACTAAGCCTTTGCAGCCTTGGTTCGTGGCCATCGGTTTGGTATTGATCACCAGATGACCGATGGGCGCACGCGATGACAGAATCACGGAATGAGGCGGCAGCATTCGTGCTGAGCTATTCTGGAGGCCCAAATCTGTGATCTTGCGTTCGGTGTCGCCGACATAAGGACTCTGCCGCTTCCCCATTTCCGCTGGCGTGATCCAGAGATGATTTCCGTCCCAGTATTCAGCAACGCCGGTCTTCGGTGTGCCTCCGTTCAAGACCTCACAAACCTCACCGACCGGCTTTCGTTGCCACCCGTTTTTCATAGCAGCGTCTTAATGTGCCCCAGTACCTCCGCGCTCTCGGCGTCGAGCGCGGCAATTTCGTCCAGGATGCTTTCTGGGCTGCGGTGCGCGATTTCCTCGCCGCCGTTCGGGTTCTTCACGGAGAGGTCGAAGGTTGCCTGGTCAATACTCTTGGCATCTTCGCTCCACGACTTCGGAGAGTCGGCGAAGGTCTTTTGTAGTTTCACGAACTCGGCGAGATCGTCGTCATTCAGCGGGTTGGTTTTTCCGAGATTGCGACCGGGGTCAAGCTGGTAGTACCAAATCTTTCGCGTTTCAGCTCCCTTCTCGAAGAAGAGCACAACAGTTTTCACGCCCGCGCCTAGAAACGTGCCGCCGGGGCAGTCGAGCACAGTGTAGAGGTTGCAGCTTTCTAGCAGCTGCTTGCGCAGGCTAACGGATGCGTTGTCGGTGTTAGAGAGGAAGGTGTTTTTGATCACGATGCCGCCGCGTCCGCCGGCCTTGAGGATTTTAATGAAGTGCTGTAGGAAGAGGAAGGCAGTTTCACCCGTGCGGATTGGGAAATTCTGCTGCACTTCCTTTCGCTCCTTGCCGCCAAACGGTGGATTGGCCAGAATCAGGTCATAGCGGTCTTTCTCTTGAATGTCGGCTAGGTTTTCGGAAAGCGTGTTGGTATGGATGATATTCGGTGCGTCGATACCATGAAGAATCATGTTCATGATGGCGATGACGTAGGCGAGGGACTTCTTTTCCTTTCCGTAGAACGTGCGCGCCTGAAGAGTTTTGTCCTGTGCTGTGGTGCGCTGCGGATTGGTCTGCCTCAGATAATCGTATGACTCGCACAAAAACCCCGCCGAACCGCACGCACCGTCGTAGATTCTCTCGCCAATCTTCGGTTGCACGACACGGACGATGGCCCGGATGAGCGGGCGCGGGGTATAATACTCGCCGCCGTTACGCCCAGCGTTACCCATACGCTTGATCTTCTCTTCGTAGAGTTGCGACAACTCGTGTTTCTCGGTCTGCGACCGAAAGCGCAGTTCGTCGATGTGGTCAATGATCTCACGCAGGTTGTAGCCGCTTTGGATTTTGTTTTTAATCTCGCCGAAGATTTCACCGATCTTGTATTCGATGGTGTTCGGCCCGCTGGCCTTCTGTTTGAAGCCATGGAGATAGGGAAAAAGCTTCTGATTGACGAAATCGCGGAGGTCGTCTCCGACCAGTGCCTTGTTATGGTCAACCTTGCCATCCTTACTCTTGGGCGCAGCCCAGGTTTCCCAGCGATAGGGCTTGTCGAGAATGAAGGTGTATTTCTTGCCTTCCAACTCCGCTTCGTTGGCCCTGTCCTGCTCCAATCCATCGAGGTATTTTAGGAAGAGGAGCCACGATGTCTGCTCGGTGTAGTCGAGTTCCGTGGTGCAGCCCGCTTCTTTCCAGAGAACGTCGTCAATGTTTTTGAAGGTGTTTTCAAACATAAATGTCTTGGTGTCCCAATTGAGAACGGGACCGGCCTCAGATCAGTCCGCGTTGCATGTACCGCGATTATACATCTATGCCTGCAAAACGAGCAAGCATGGTGGATTAGCGTATCCGTCGTTTGGCAGTGGAAGACTCGTCAGCGAATTCCTTCAGCAGCGTATCTCCAAGAGTCCGCTCACGTTCAGCAAGTTGCATCTGTGCCTTGGCACCCGATAGCGCAAATGACAACTTCTCGTAACAACCGTCTAGAAATTGTTTGGTGCGCTCCGCTGAGCCTGGCATCTTGGCGACATCGGGGGTGTAGAGCGAGACGGGTGCGCTCATGCCCACAAGCCGTGCGACGCCCTGACGCTGCTTCTGGTCGAAGAGCACCGCCATTGCCCGAAACAACTGTTCTTCGAGTGAGCGAAATTGGACGTGCGCCAATTCTTTGCCGAATACAGGAATGAGAGTGGGCACAAGACTTCGTGAATTGGTGGTGCTTTCTGACCATGAATCGCTTTCGCTCTCCGAGTCTGCGCCGAATTCGCTATGCGATTCGCTGGATGATGCCGATTCGGAACCCTCGAAGAAAGCCTGCGTGCCTCCGGTGCCTGCACCTGCCGCATGTCCCCGCTGTGTTCCGTGACCCCTGCCTGAGGACTTGCTTTCACCGATTACTTCCTTCAATTCTTCGCGGTAGGACATGACCTTCGTGGAGTAAAGCTCATGCTTCACCTCGTCTGGGTCCATCACACCCATGAAAAGCCACTGCGCCATGACGCGGAGATTGTCCTCGTGGGAAAGGCGGAAGACCACCTTGCTCGACGCGTTCTCCATGATCGAATTGTAGACGCGCTTGCCGTTCTCACCACGGTCAAGCAACTGATTCGGGAACTGGTGCGCCATGGTGAGGTGAAGCCCGAAGCCCCGCGCCTCGTCGAGGTTGTCGGAAATCGTCGGCGTCACAAATCGCTGGAATTCATCGAGGTAAACATAGAAGGGCTTCACGCCGTCGCGCTTCCCGCGCTCCTGCGCTGCTGTCCAGAGGTCGCTCAAAAGAAGGGTTGCGAAAAGCTCAGCATTTTCCTTTGAGACCTTGGCCCGTTCCGTGGCAAGGCTCACCAAAATGATCGCACCTTCCTCTAGCGCGGTCCCGAGATCAAGAGACACCGATGGCTGGCCGAACATCGACCTCATGGTCTGATTTCTGATGAAACGCTGAAGGCGGTTGACCGTGCTTCCGATCTGCGACTCAAAATCCTTGGCGCTCAATGTGGCGGCAAAGCGCCAGTCCTGCCGCGAGGGCCTGTCTTTCAAATCGGCGGTCATGGCATAGCGTATCTGCTTCGCCATGTGGTCAACCAAGTATTCGGATTCAACGAGGGTGAGATTCTTCTCATACAACGTGCGAATGACGTTGCCCGCCCAACGAGCGAAGAGGGGTGTCTGATTCGTTCCACCCTGGCCCCAGACGTATGCCATCGCGTCCGTGATGTTGTCCACGAGCACGGCAGGGTCGGCAAGTTTCCGTTGCCGTAGCAGGTTGTATGAGACGACCCAGTCGTCCTGGCGCAAATCAATGGGAATGACAGGAGCGGAAATGTGTCGCTGGTTCCATGCCAGCCATTCGATCAGGCTGTCGTACAGGGATCCATGAGGGTCGAGCACAATCATCCCACATTTGCTTTTGCGCCAATTGCGGATGTCCTGTCGAATCAGATGCTCCAAGAACTTGCTTTTACCCGTGCCTGTGCCGCCGCAGACATACAGGTGCTTGTCGCGTTCGGTGCGGGGAAAGGTGAGCGTTGCTTCCGTGCCTGCCAGATGGCCGAGAACGAGGTCGTTGCCGGGTATAATTCGCATACGAGTTTTCTGAGTTTCCTCAACCAAGAATAGCAAGGCTCCTAAGGCATACGAGTTTTTTGGCGTTGATTGTTTGAATTTTGGGTCTAGAATGTATTATTGTTTATGCGTAAGTCCGTCCGTATGAACGTGATATAATTCCGCTATGCCCAAACCAAAGCGAAGCACAAGAATTCGTCCGAGAATTCGAATTTCAGCAGTCGATCTGTTTTGCGGTGCAGGTGGCCTAACACGAGGGTTGGCGGATGCAGGCATAAACGTAATTGCGGGTGTAGACATTGATGAGGCCTGCAAGTACCCGTACGTGCACAACAACTCTGCAAAGTTTTTGAAAGCAGACGTTGGACAACTGTCCGGCAAGAGAGTTTTAGCTCTGTATCCGAAAAATCATTTCAGGGTTTTAGTGGGATGCGCTCCGTGTCAGCCGTTTTCTAAATACACACAAGGACTTGATACGAAAGCGAATGTTGAATGGAGCTTGCTGGGCGCGTTCGGAGATTTAGTCGAGTCCTCCCGTCCCGATGTCGTGAGTATGGAGAACGTGCCTGAATTGCAGAGACACGCCATTTTCACCGATTTTGTAACCAGATTGGAAAAGTTGAACTATTTCGTTTCTTTTTCTGTCGTGTTTTGCCCTGACTACGGGTTGCCTCAGCATCGTAACCGGCTCGTATTGTTTGCTTCAAAATTCGGTCCGATTGAAGTAATCAAGCCAACTCATAGCCCGAATGAGTACCGAACTGTAAAGTCAGCTATCGGCCATCTACCGCGTCTTCAAGCAGGCGGAATCAATAAACGCGATCCGCTTCATCGCTGCAGCGGCCTTTCGCCACGCAATCTTCAACGGATAAATGCATCCAAGCCAGGCGGAACTTGGAAGGATTGGGACTCAGAGTTAGTCGCCAAATGCCATAGAAAAAAATGTGGTAAGACATACGCAGGCGTGTACGGGCGCATGGAGTGGAATTCCCCATCTCCGACCATCACTACGCAGTTCTTTGGCTTTGGGAACGGACGATTCGGGCATCCCACACAAGATCGTGCCATTTCGTTGCGGGAGGGAGCGGTATTGCAATCATTCCCGAAAAGCTACGTGTTCGTCAAACCAGCGGGCGAGTATTCGTTCAAGACGGTGGGGCGGCTTATCGGAAACGCCGTGCCGGTAAGGCTTGGACGTGTCGTAGGTAGAACTATTGTTCGCCATTTGAATGACCTCAATGTCTAAAAGCAATAAATCAACTGAGGCGGCCAAATCACGATACGAACTGACGATTGATCTAAACACGCTCAATCATCTCGGGATAGGGCTCTACAGTAACATCCCAGCGGTCATTTCCGAAGTCGTTGCAAACGCCTACGACGCCGATGCACACACTGTCAAAATCCAGATCGACACGGCATCGAAGACCATTTCGATTGAGGATGATGGTTGGGGGATGACGCAAACCGAAATCAACAGCAGATTCCTGAAAGTCGGGTACTCCAAGCGTCGCGATAAGACGGCGGTTAACCCCAAAGGACGCCTTCCGATGGGACGCAAGGGCATCGGGAAACTCGCACTCTTCGCCGTAGCGGACGTGATCGAAGTCCACAGTGTGAAGTTGGGTGACACTGGCCGTGTGTTGGAGCAGAACGGTTTTATCATGGACGCACAGGAAATCAAGCGAGTGATCGAAGGCGGTAGCCCATCATATAGCCCTCAACCCGTCGAATCGTCGAAAGTCGTCATCACTAAAGGCACCACAATCATCTTGCGGAACCTCAAGAAAGGCGTGGACGTTGCAGGAGTGTATCTGCGTAAACGGCTCGCCCGTCGATTCAGCATCATCGGTGTTAAGCACAATTTCGAGGTGTTCGTCGATGGTGAGAAGATCGCCGTCGATGACAGAGATTATTTCGGCAAAATCCAATACTTGTGGTGTGTGGGCAAAGAGAGCGAGGAGTATGTTTCTCTGTGCAAGAACTGCCGCCGCCACGAGACGGTTGACGGGGTCGTCGATAAAGCCAAAGGATACGAGATCAGCGGGTGGGTCGGGACGCTTGATGAGCAGAAGAGTGTGGAAGAGGGAAACAATACCATCGTCGTTTTGGCGCGCGGGAAATTGGTTCACGAAGACTTACTCAAAGACCTGAAGGAGGGTGGCGTATTCACGAAGTATCTCATCGGAGAGATTCGTGCGGACTTTTTGGATTTGGACACAGAAGAGGATGTGGCCACCAGTGACCGACAGAGCATCAAGGAGGACGACCCGCGCTTCCTGGCACTGAAGAGTTATGTCCAGGACACGATATTGGCAGCAATCGGCAGCCGGTGGAGGGATTGGCGAAAAGAGGATGCGACAGAAAAAGCCCTTCTCAATCCGAAGATCAAAGCATGGTTCGAAAGCCTACCGCGCGGACACAAAAAATATGCCAAGGCGCTGTTCGAAAAAATCGAATCCTTCCCAATCCAAAGGCCGGATGACAAGAAGGAGCTATATCGACACGGCATTCTGGCGTTCGAGAGCCTCGCGATCCGTGATAGTCTCGATTTGCTCGAAAAGATTGACACCAACAAAGAATTCGAGCAGGCGACCGAATTGCTTGCCAATATGGATGAGCTTGAGGCTGCCCATTATTGGCAAATCACGAGAACGCGCGTAGCTGCCCTGAAGAAGTTCCAAGAGATGGTCCCCACTGCGAAAGAAAAGTTCATCCAAAAGCACATCTTCGATCATCTCTGGCTTCTTGATCCATCGTGGGAGCGCGCGAGCACGGATAAGAGGGTGGAGCAATCCGTTCGGACCGCGTGGAAAAAGACGGACACGAAGCTGCCCAAGAAGAAGAAAGATGAGATGGGACGCGTGGATATCAGGTACCGCACGGCTGCGGGCAAGCACATCATCGTCGAACTGAAGAGATACGATCGGACGCTCACCGCGACTGAGCTTGTCGAACAAATCAGCAAGTATCGGCGAGACTTGGAATCCTGTCTCAAGAACCAAGACCCGGAAATGGCAGAGAAGGCTGTCATCGAAATCATTTGCATTCTCGGGCATCCGCCGAAACCGGTAGATGAAGACAAACGGAATAGGGACATACTTACGGCTGCGGGTGCACGATATATCACATACGACCAGCTAATCCAACAGACGCGAGACAGCTACGCGGATTATCTGAACAAGCAGGAGAAGATTTCGAGAATCCAGAAATTGATCGACAGCCTGTAGTTCCAGTCATGCCGGACCATCTCACTCCGAAACAACGGTCATTGGCTATGTCCCGTGTAAAGCTGAAACATGGACCGCTGGAAGTGATGGTACAAAAAGAATTGCGAAAGCTAGGTCTACGTTTCCGCTGTCACTGCAAGACCCTTCCTGGCAGCCCAGATTTAGTGTTAACGAAAGCAAGAGTGGCCATCTTCGTCGATGGGGACTTTTGGCACGGGTACAGGCTGCCTTCATGGGAGAGGAAACTTTCCTCGTTTTGGAGGGAAAAGCTTCGGGCAAACCGCAGGCGTGATCTCAGAAACTTCCGGAAATTACGAACCAATCACTGGAAAGTCATTCGCATTTGGGAACATCAGTTGAAGCGCGACCTAGCTTCGTGTATTGAGCGCGTTTTACAATCATTGGATTAACACTCACGGTCATGATTCAGACCCCCACATACGGTGACGAACGGCAATTGGCATTCTGTGCTTTCTGTGGTGGCGAGACAGGGACGCGAGACCATTGCCCGTCGCGCGTCCTTCTTGACGAGCCCTACCCGGAGAATCTTCCTGTTGTGCCCGCTTGCGCAAAATGCAACTCGCGCTTTTCTGCGGACGAGGAGTATCTTGCCTGCCTCATTGCGTGTGTTGTCGCTGGCTCCACAGAGCCCTCCAAGATTGTCCGCCTGAAGATCCGCCGTATCCTGACCGACTCACCGGCCCTTCGGGCACGGTTAGAGCGAGCAAGGGTCGAGTCGCCCAACGGGGTCGTATTCACCCCTGAGCACGAGCGTGTTTCGACGGTCGTTACGAAGCTGGCTCAGGGACACGCCCTTTTCGAGTTGCATGAACCATGTCCTGAACCGCCAGATGGGATTCACATTACCCCGCTCGGCCTCATGTCCGAACACGAGCGCGAGACTTTCGAGTCTCCAGCGCCTCCAGGTGGCTGGCCAGAAGTCGGCAGCCGTGCTTTGCAGCGATTGGTGGTTGCGGAGTCCCAACCGGAAGCACCTTGGCTTGTCGTTCAGAGTGGTCTGTATCGTTTCCACGCATCGGCTGATTGTCGGGTTTCAATTCGTATCGTCATAAACGAATATCTAGCCTGCCTTGTCCACTGGGATTGAAAAAAACCCGCCCCTCGCACACATGCACGAAAAATGCCCCGCCGTGGCGGGGCCTTTTCTGAAGCGATTACTTCGCTTTTCCGAGAGAACCGCGTCTGCGGCTCTGCCCCCCACGGATCACCTGCATGCCTTTCTGGCCTGCGGCGATACCGTTGCGGTAGCTTTCGAGGACTTTCTCGGAAGCCCAGCGGACGATGGACGCGGTGTCCTCGGCGCTGTCGAGCTTTTTTGACCTGCACCCGTTGACTGGACAGAATCTTGGGTGAGTCTTGGCATTATTTTACTCCTGTCGGTCGTTGTTGTTCAATCCTTCTTGGCCTCCTGCCCCCGAGGGGGCAGCCGCCGCCCTCG